>Ga0265338_10002602_pt1 | contig 26687 bp, 24 predicted proteins | sample 42126metaG_FD_193579 | JGI IMG/M metagenome (GOLD analysis project Ga0265338, IMG submission 193579) | Rhizosphere microbial communities from Carex aquatilis grown in University of Washington, Seatle, WA, United States - 4-21-26 metaG | ecosystem: Host-associated > Plants > Roots > Rhizosphere...
GCGGTTGTGGCGGCGGCTGCGGAGGACGCGGCGGTTGTGGCGGCGGCTGTGGAGGACGCGGCGGTTGCGGAGGTGGCTGTGGAGGACGCGGCGGTTGCGGAGGACGCGGCGGTTGCGGAGGACGCGGCGGTTGCGGAGGTGGCTGTGGAGGACGCGGCGGTTGCGGAGGTGGCTGTGGAGGACGCGGCGGTTGCGGAGGTGGCTGTGGAGGACGCGGCGGTTGCGGAGGTGGCTGTGGAGGATGCGGCGGTTGCGGAGGTGGCTGTGGAGGACGCGGCGGTTGCGGAGGTGGCTGTGGAGGACGCGGAGGTTGTGGAGGTGGCTGTGGAGGACGCGGCGGTTGTGGCGGCGGTTGCGGAGGACGCGGAGGTTGTGGCGGCGGTTGCGGAGGACGCGGAGGTTGTGGCGGCGGTTGCGGAGGACGCGGAGGTTGTGGCGGCGGTTGCGGAGGACGCGGAGGTTGAGGCGGCGGTTGTGGAGGACGCGGAGGTTGAGGCGGCGGTTGTGGAGGGCGCGGAGGTTGAGGCGGCGGTTGTGGAGGGCGCGGAGGTTGAGGCGGCGGTTGTTGCCCGCCTCCGGGACCACCCGGTCGACCACCACCAGGTCCTTGTCCGAACGCTGGTGCAACATCATTAGTAGTGGTGTCAAAGAGTACGCCCTGAGCGAGCGCTATGTTGCTCCAATATATAAGAGCGAAGAGTAGTCCCCAGAATAATCGCATTTATTCCCCCCGGAATATTAACCGATTCCCTCAACAGCAATTACCGGGCCTGAACAAATTGCCCGAAGTGACACCAGTTTTTGTCGCGGAAAATATACAAGTGCGAATTTCCATTCACGTTTCGACTCGCGATGTGCGAGAACTGCTCGCGTATCAAGGGGGAAAAATGAAATTCTTGATCTTCGTGCTCTTAACTTTGTCTCTAAATGTTTATGCCGCCGACGAGTGCAACACAAAAGCAATTAAAGCCGTTCAAGCTTTGGGCAATATCAATGGTTTCGGTCTGCTTGATGTCAAAGTCACCGGCTGGGTGATGACCGAGGGCGACGGCACGCGACTCCAATTGAGCGCGCGCGATCTCCACGATCATCCGTATGCCTTCACCGCTGATGTTGGACAAAGCGAAGGCCCTTGCCTTGTCTTATCTGTAAACGTCACGCAGTTCCCATAATCCATTTTTTGGATGTTTAAGATCGAATCTATCTTCTTTCAAGATATATCATAAACTCGTATCTTCCCCTCCGTGATGAACACTAACTCTTACGGAGGAACGTAAAATGAAAAAATTAATCTTGATCGCGACGATGATGATGGTTGTAGCGCCCTTGGCTCAAGCGCAAGAAGTGAAGCTCTCGGGCGATGCGGCCGAGTCGTTTATTTTCCGCCATTTCCCGAACGCGGATATTCCGGGTCCAGTGAAAGGCCTTTTCCACTACACAGACAAAAACGGCCAGATTCGCCGTGGCTATGCCGATTGTTTCGTCCCGGCTATGGGCGAGCGCTCTGACGGCGTAGAATCTTCCTGCGACGTTATTTACTAGAATTTCAGCCATTTGGGTGTGATAGGTTCCGCCTATCACACTCATCGATGCTTCAAATTTGTTTAATGGTACATAATCCCCTACATTGCACGAGTGATCTTAACAAAGGGGAAATAACATGAAACTCATCAAGATTCTGACCGTCATGGCCGTTTGCAGTGGCCTGAACGCATTTGCCGCTAAACAAGATTTGATTTGCCAGAACGGAAATGGCATCCAAGGAAATATCCGCGCGGTCGTCGACGATAGCGGGTATGACCCGGGTAGCGGCTACGCTGACATCACGACTGCATCGATTGGCTACGAGTACTCTTCGGTTCAACGCATGGTTTGCGAAGGCCTCATTCACAATTCGAATTTCGATGTGACCTGCGTGGGTCTTTGGGCCGGCATGCGTGAGCCGACCGTCATGACGATCAAGACGGCGAATGGCAAGACGACCGCTCATTGGCAAACAGAAAAAGCCTATGGCAACAAAGCCATGACTACTGACTGCGTATTGAAATAGACCCGCGGCTTATCTGTGTCGGTCCTACTGGCAGAAATTATTGTCGACCGGCTGCCCTTCGTTCATTGGAACGCCGTACGCGGTGTACTCGTAGCAATATGTGCTGCCGTCATGTCCGCGTCCCCAGGAAAAATAAGAAGGGCGAGTGGCTTCGCAAAAATTATTGTCGACGGGTTGTCCGTCGTTCAGAGCGACTCCATACGGCGACCAATGATAGCAATAGCCATAACCATTCTGTGAACGGCCCCAGTTGTAGTACGAAGGATGGGAGGCTTCGCAGAAATTTTCGTCAACGGGCTGACCCTCATTCAGTACACCGCCGCCGATCGCATACCAATAGCAGTGCGCCCAGCCATCTTGGCCGCGTCCCCAATCATAGTATGAGCCTGTCGCGTCCGGAGTTAAAGCATGAGCGGCGAATGCCGTGAAGGCCAACAACAAAGAGCAAATCAAAATGCGCATAGAGAATCCCCCTTCCCCGAATCACATGAGAGATTCGGGAAAGTGTCAAAGGCTATGCGCAGAAGAATCGGATTAGGCGCAGAGAGCGTTTCCGCTATTGGCGGGATCTGTACAGTCGATGATTTGATCGCCTGTGCCGCCGCCGGTTGTACCGCCTGTGGCGCCACCATCAGTGGAGCCGCCAGTCGAGCCGGTGCCGTCACCATCGCCTTCACATGAGCCGAGATAATCGCCGACATTGTCGCGCTGGTGCTCTTTAATATGATGTGCGACCGCAGGTTGGCCGATGCAGATCGAATGTCTATTATTCGGATTGCCCGGCGGAAAGTGACAAATCATAACGCCGCCATTGCCGCAAGCATAAGGAACTGCAACGGACGGATCAGTTTCAGTATCTGAAAGTTGTGGCCGTGTGGAAAGATTCACTTGTTGATTCGGATCAATAATCGAGTTCAACCCACCAGTTGAAGTCGACTGGTCGTTGGAGGACCCGCACGCGCTCAATGCCAGTGCTGCAATCACGGTCAATATTGAAACGGTAAAGGTTTTCATCGCCCACCTCACTGAGACAGTTTAAGGTGCAATGGACAGGGCAGACGGGCCGTGGATTCGCCGAGTCAATTCCCCCGAAAAGTGTCGAATCGGAATTCGGCGTCTTTCAGTTAGACGATTTGATTTAAATTGGGTCTTAGATTGAAACGGCTCTCTTTTTGCTCATATCAAGATCCTACGTATTTAACTGCAATATATGTTACCGGAGCCGCCAGATGGACCGTAAATTGTCAGCGCTCTCGCCGCTTTTGGCGTTAGTTATGATCGTCTCTTCCTCTTTATCCGCCTTTGCGCAATCGTCTCAAGATCAAAAAGCGCAGGCGGCCCAGGCTCTTGAATCCATCGTTAAAAATGATGTGTATCCGCTCGATCGTGACATGGTCGGTTTTCACTGGGAGACGCAAAGTGCTGGCTGGGAACCGAAGGGTCTTGCCGATGTTCAGCGCCACATTCTGAATTGGTCTTCGCACTTTTTCGATACCACAGCGACCGCCTTCGACAACATCGGGCAGGGGATCTATTTGGCCACGGATCCACTTGTAACCCGCAGTTACGGCGGTCCGGATGATTCGGCCGAACTTTATGTCGTGACGATGAAACAAGGCGCGAAAATGTTGAAGGCCACTCGCGATTTATCGGACGCTGAAATCCAAATTGCCAATAAATTTTTTAGCGATTTTAGTTGCGGCACACCCGTCGTGGAGGCTAGTAAACTTCATACATTTACAGATGTACTAATGAACACGTTCATCAATTCGTCTCTTACGTGCCGATCCATTTTGCAGACAGTGATGAAGGATCTCGGCGTGGAGGCGATTCTTTACACGTATACGAGCGTCTATCTGCCGGATTGCCGTGACTACGGCTACGCTGTAAATATCATTTCTCCAAATGCTATTAAGGCCGAGGACATGGCCTTTTACGATGGCCAATTTTTACTTGAGACGACTCCCGTCGCGGGACTGGTACGCCGCGCGTGGGAAGAGGCTCTGAGCTATGACGTCAGTGTCTCGCCCTATTTGCCGAAAGAACAGACGCAGTTGCCGCAGACGCTGCGGTCGGCGTCGGTTCCGTCGGCGGCCAATTACACCAGCTGGAAGAACAAAATTTATCGCTGTGGTCCCCGGTGGACAGGTGAGGACGATGAGTCCAGTCTCAACGCCGTCAACGACATGATTCACACACAGTATGTCGATAGTGAGCTGCACGGCCTCGAGCTTCAGCTTCCTGAGGCGCTTCGGGCGCGCGGGCAAAACGGGTACATTCTCTACTTCTATTTGCGGACCTTGAGTGAGCTGTCTTACAAAGCGACCGGTTGGGCGCCGGATGACTCGAAGTTCGATCGATGGAACCAGGCGTTCACCAAGTTGCGCGATCTCCATTCGACGAATGACCTAATCGCGGTCGAAGCTTTGCTAGAGGAGCCGACATCGATTCCTCCCAATCGCAACCTCCAGAAATATATCAGCGCGGTTGCAGATACGTTTCGTCCCGAAGACTCGAAAAATCCCGGTGTCATCTTCGCGGCTCTCAACAAAGCGGGAATGGGACCGCGGCTCGCGCGCATGTACGCAAATGCGATGATTACGGCAGGGGGAGGCGCGCCCTACCTCGGCGAGTTACCCCAGAACTTATCCACATCGATCACGGACACCATCAAAGCCAACATGGAAACGACTAAGAATGTGCTCCGCGAGTGCATCAAGGTCTACGGCGATTCGAGCCAGTCGCAGGAGCAAATCAACAGCGGTCCTTGCGGTTCGAATATGTGATCTTAAGGCGGGCACCCTGTCGGGCGCCCTCTTTAGCTTACCGGCCAACGTTGAAGACGAGCTTGATCGGGTTCAACAAATAGGGCGACTGCACCTTGACCGTGGCGCTCCACACCCTGCTTGGCGCGCCCGTGAAGGTGCAAGTGGATGAGTTGAATTTCAAACCGGGCGTCGCTTCGCCAGTGACGCTGCAGCTGAGATTTTGATTTGCCGCAAAGCCGCTGATCGTCGGGGCGATGGTCACTGATCTTCCCACTTTGAGATTGTAGCTCGGCGCCGAGTACGTGATCGAATAGGCGTCGCGTTCATTGAATGTCAGAGTCGTTGGAACCTGCAAATAAGGCGAAGTAATTGTAATCACGGCTTGCGCGCCCTGTACGGGCAAAACGCCTAGCGGGATGGTGCCCGTGATCGAGCAAGTCGGGAAATCAAAGGTCAGTCCCTGAGGCAGTGTTCCCGAATAGCCGCAGGCTAAAGACTCGCCCGCCGCAAACCCGCCCGTCGTCGGCACAATCGACACCGCCTGACCGGCATTGATTGTGAAAGTCGAAGCCGAGTATTGGATCACATAGCTGTCGGTCGCCACCAAAGTAAGAGTGACCGGAGCGTCTAGAAACGGTGAGGAAATAGTGATCGTGGCTTGAGATCCGCCCAAAGGCAGGACGCCGAGGGGAATGGTTCCCAAAATCGCGCAGCCATTAAAATCAAACGAAAGTCCTTGCGGCAATTGTCCGGAGTAGCCGCAGTTCAACGATTGGCCGTTCGCAAAGCCACCGATCGACGGCGCGATGTATGTGAACTGACCCGCCGGAACTTGGTAGCTCGACTGCGCATACGAGATGGAATAGGCATCGGTTGCGTTCAAAGTGAGTGTCACGGGAGTCGGAATGAACCCGGCGAAAATAGTTAACACCGACTGTGTTCCGCCGAGCGGCAATACGCCAAGAGGAATGGTGCCCGTGATCGCGCAGGAATTGAAGTCGAACGACAGACCTTGCGGCAAATCTCCCGAATAGCCGCAGTTGAGCGACTGACCCGGAGCATAGCCGCTCGTCACCGGTACTATATTGACCGGTTGGCCCGCGGTGATTTGATAGTTCGACGCCGAATATTGCATGAGATATGAGTCCGTCGCATCGAGAGTGAGATATACGGGAGACGTCAAGTAGGTCGAGTAAATCGTGACGTTGAAATAGTTATCTCCGGCCGGCAATACACCGAGAGGGATGGTCCCCGACAGCGTGCATGATGAGAAGTCGAAATTGATTCCAGGCGGAAGATTCCCACCAAAACCACAGCCCAAGTTCGTGCCGGCCGGAATGTCGATCAGCTGAGGCGCGATCGTCGTTGGTTGACCGGCCGCGAGTTGATAATTAGTTTGCGGAAAGCTGACTGTCGGAGAAACGATTTCAAAGTTGAGAGTCGTCATCATGGCCAAAGGACTGCTGACTTGGAACGTGATAATGGATCCGGGCGAAGGATAGTACGGCGAGTTGCCATACACGGCGCATGTATTCGGATCGACGTGAACGAACGCCGGCAAACCGTATCCGGTGCAGTTTACGGGAACTCCCTGAGGAAAGCCGATGAGTTGCGGAATAATGTTGAAATAGGATTGCGGGGCGATCGCGTAGTAGGTGCTGTCAAACTGGATCGATTGAGCGAAGGCCGTAGAGGCACCGAGCGAAATCAGAAAGCCGATGAAGAAAATGAGACGCTGGATACGTGCCGTCATGAGTTATCCCCCATTTGAAATGTTCCAAATAGTGGATGCAAGGCGGAAGCCTGTACCGACCTACAACATTTCGTCTTTGGGGACGGCGTAGTGGGAGCAGGTGATGCGAATTGCTTCATTCAGAAACGTCGAAGTGCAAAACTGTTCACACATTAATCACGCCGGTCCAACAACGCGATTTGGGTCATGTTTTTGTTGGATGCAGCCCAGTGACATGCAATTGTGTAAAGGTGTTCAGCGCATCAATTTTACGCGTGAACTGCCGCATTTCAGTTCGAGACGTTTCATTTGGCACTCCTATAAAGCGCGACCTAGGAATACCCCGGAAAGCAAAACAGCCAAAACAAAAAGGGTGATACTCATAAATGGCCAGTCTCGTTCGTGGAAAAACACGATAACGGTCATCGCGACCCGTACAATGGGGAGGGCAATCAACAAGAGCAATCCGGCTGTCATAAAGATATCGCTCCGGCCATCCGCTATTCCATTGAGCACGTCCCAAAGGGACGAGACCGGCTGATAACTGGTTAAAACGCCGCCCGATAGCAAATCACTGATTATTTGCGGAGATGATTGGTCGACGGCACCCAAGTGAGTCAGGCGCAAAAATAGTCCCAAACCAATGACTGCACCACAAACAATCACGCCGGTTCGTAGCAAAAAGCTGATAATCAATTCGGCGCGAATGAGTTCTTGTTTTTTATCGATCATCGAATGTTCACGCCCAACCCTTTTAAACCCATCTCTACCGCAATAACGAGTAAGACAATTAAGAACATTTTGCGAATCATTGTACTGTGGAGACGCATCATGAGTTTGGTGCCAAGCCAGGAGCCTAAAAGCACACCTATGGCGATCGGCGCCGCGAGAAATGGAATGATATCGCCTCGCATATAGTAAGCGCCTGCGCTCGCAGCGGCTGTGACTCCAATCATAAAATTGGAAGTCGCAGAAGAGACTTTGATAGGCAGCCGCATGGCTGTGTCCATGGCCGGCACCTTCAGTGCGCCACTGCCGATTCCAAGCAGGCCCGAAATCACTCCCGCCCCTAACATCAATGAAAATCCAAAAGGCACGTGTGTGACGGCATAGCTCACCTCACGGCCAAGCAGGTGATCGGGATAACTTGAATTTAAGCTGAGTTTGTTCGCGAACCAATCGTCAGTTTCTGTCACAACGTGATCACCGCTTTTTTTTCTGAACATGGCCACAGCCGAATAAATCAAAATCAAAGAAAATACGAAAAACAAAGCCTGTGTCGGTAAAAAGGGTGAGAGCATGGCTCCCGCGAGAGCGCCCAAGGTTGTCGCCACTTCAAGAAGCATAGCTACACGGATATTTGTAATGTGGTCCTTTACATAGGTAGCCGCGGCGCCCGACGAGGTGGCAATCACCGAAACAATACTGGCGCCAACGGCGTAACGAATATTGACTCCATAAAACAAGGTCAGAATCGGCACAATCAAGACGCCGCCCCCAAGCCCGAGAATCGCGCCAAAAATTCCAGCGCCGATTGACACCAGAAACAGACTGGCTTCAAAAACTGAAGGATAAGAAATCCACTGATGTATTAAATTCAGACGTGCACTCCACTCAATCTGTGTTCCTAAAAACTTACTACCGCAGCCACGAAGTGCAACGGGAAACTATCCGAGCCAGCAAAAGATATAAGACGCCAAAAAATCCAACTATGCATAATGGCTCAAGACTGTGATGCAGAGAGAAGAGGCCTGCTTTTGACAATAAAAAATGAAGATAAGGCGAAAGGAGGATGGTCGCAAATGCCGTAACTAGTGCCAGAATCCATATAGAGATTTGGTAGAGTGCCGAGATATTCGATGATCCTATTTTTTTTGTTAACGCCGATTTTAAAAGAACGAACTCGACCCAACCGGCTAATCCTGCCGAAGCTGTCAATCCCATCGCCCCCATTCCCATTTCAATGTTTTCAAGAGTGGGAAGCCGCATGCCCGACAAAACCAACAACTGGATCAGCTGGGGTCGCAAAGGAAAAGCAAAAAGCCAACCCAAAATTCCCGTGAGCAACACCCGAACCACAGCAAAATAAAGAGGCGTTTTGGTGTCGCCCAGTGCATAAAAAGCTGACGAATAGACTCGCCCCCAAGTCGCAGCCAACAAACCGACAGTCGACCCCACTAAAATGTACCAAACGTAAACCGTATCTTCAGGTCCAAAAGCCCCGGTTTCGTAAAGCGCCGACACGACCGAGCGGCCCAAAAAAATAAAGGCCACCACTGAAGGCACTACAAAAAAAGCGATTTTTCGTCGACCCGAGGCCAAACGTGCCAACAGTTTAGCGTGACCGCCTATTTTTTCTCCGGAGACACTGGACATTTCCGGCAGCTCAGCCGCTGCGATTGACATGCCAAATAAACCAATCGGCAAAAAATAAAGAGTTTGCGCATACGCTAAACCGGCAACCGCTGAAGCACCCAAAAAACTTGCAATCATCCCATCGATATAAGCACTTACCTGCACCACACCCCGGCTAACCAGAACCGGGCCGAAATTGCGAAAAACCCGCTGCACCTCTACCATGGCGATATTAAAGCCCATACGAATGTGACGAGCGTAGCGGTAAACAAATGGAACTTGGATGCCAAACTGCAAAACACATCCGGCAACGGATCCCCATGCCAGGTGGAGAGCCAGGTCACTTTGTCCTTCCCTACGGCCGAAAAACATTAATGTTATGATCATAGCCGCGTTCCACAAAACCGGCGCCACGTACGAGATAAAAAATTTTCGATGGCTGTTCAAAATTCCCAAACACCAGGCGGACAACACGAGTAATCCGACTCCGGGAAATAAAATCTGCACGATATGAATAGTCAGATCTCGCGTTTCACCTTGAAATCCGGGAGCGACTAAGTCCACGAACCACGGCGTTAATAAGACTCCAACCAAAACCAAAACGCTAACCACGACAGCCAACGCACAGAATATAACTCCGGCAAGTTCACCCGCGATCTCGGCACTGTTCTCAGCCAGAAGGCGAGCATAAACGGGTATAAAAGACGCCGACAGAACTCCTTCACCAAAAAGATTCTGCAAAAAATTGGGAATACGAAGAGCGGCCTTAAAGGCGCCCGCGGCCGTCGAATTGCCTAGGTAGTGAGCGAAGACCCGTTCGCGCACAAGACCAGCGAGACGGCTTAAAAATATACCTAAAGCCACGAGCGCCGCGCCGCTCTTTAGCCGACCGCGAATTTTATTGATGACCTTCATTATAACTCTCTTAATTCGCGTTCAGGGCTCGAAAGCAGGGACAATCGCACTCCTTCCCATCGGAAGTACTGAATTTTACAAGCGTATCATAGTGCATAGGGCCATTAAAATCGAAAACGAAAGGTCGCGTGAGAAGTATGATCCTCTGCTTTAAGGCGCGCCTCCCATGGCTTGGGCGATCGCGGATTTTTCGGCGGCGGTCAGGCTAATCAGGCCGGCCATTGCGGGAACGCTTTGAATTGCCGCAGTGATCTGATCGGCTGATCTTCCGAGCTTTTGGCTCGTGGCGAGAGGCCCATGGCAGCCGGCGCAGTTCATTGTGTAGAGTGAAGCTCCGTCTAAAGTGCCGGGTGACGGCGATGTTGGCATCACAAGGCCGTCCGATAGATAACTTACCAACGTTTGCTTCTGAAAGACCGTCAACGAGCGGAATTGAGTGGGCGGCATAATGTGCGGGTCGGACGGCGCGGAAAGGATGCGGCCTATAGCAATCGAACGCTCGCTGGCCGGCATTTGATCGACGAATTCCACATTAAAATTGGCTCGGCTGATATTCTGATCAAGGCGGGAATTGTGACACTGGCCGCACGCGTTCACCAACATTCCTTTCGGATCGAGTCCGTCCTTAATATGAAAACCGGCTTCCGAGAGAAATTTCGCGTCGGTCGGAAACACGTCGCGAATGTCGGGCAAGCTGGCGGCCGGCAACCGGCCGAGATTGAAATCCCTCAGATCTTTGGTCATGACCGCAAGCTTTGCCGGATCGGCGATGCTGTTTTGATAGTAGGGTGGCGGAATAAACAGGCCTTGCACAAACGAATTGTAAAGGCCGAGCCAAGTTGGACTATTGCCCTGTGCATTCAACTCGTTGAAAATCGTTGCGGATGGAAACGCGTTCGGCTGCGTGCCGAAACCTGCGGAGGTCACCAGCTTTGCGAGTAGCGAAGGGTCAGATTGGTCAATAAGTTGCCCGGGAATGCCGGCATAGGGTTCCGAGCTGTTGTGAGCATTGAAGTAAGCGTTGAGTAATGTTTTTCCACCGGCCGTATCATTTGAAAAGAAATGCGTGAAGGGATTCGTAATCTCTTGCATGCGTAAAATCGCATTTTCGCTTGGACCATTGGGTTGATGGCAGTGCTGGCAGTCGAGAATCGTGTTCCCTAATTCGTCTCCGTGAGAATCATCCTCAAAGACGGAAACTTCGACCCAATCCTTTTCAACATCCGCCGAAAGCAAATCGCCGGCGGTGCAGTTGCCGGCCACGTGGCAGGCTTTTTTGAAGGCCACGAGATAGAAGTTCACCTTGTTATTCGGCGGATCGTAGGTGGCCACTTCCGCGAACGATTCGCCGCGGGTAAACGAAAGAATACTGTAAGGTGTGGAAGGCGCCGCGGTCGTCACGTTGGGGGTAAAGACGATGGAGCGCGGATTGATTTCATTGACCGATTTGACAACAAGTGAGCTGGAATGGCCGAGGAGAGCAAAGCCGGGATTTCCACCGGTGCCGTTGCCGGCGTTGCCTCCGGCCCTACGGCGTCCGCCGGTATTCCCGTCTGTGAACGCAAGTTTTAAAACGGCGCGCAAATCGGCAAGGCTAGTGATCGAGGGTCGAGGTGTCGCACAGAGTGCAGTTGTACTGGTCAGTCCATCTGTGCCCGGCTTCGCGCAAAGCGCATCAAGATTAGCGGCACCGTGAGTGGAAAGGCCGGCGATCACTTTGTCGGCAGGCGATGGAAATTCGATTGGATGTGGCCCCGCGAAGATGACGGGATCCGAGTCGACCACGGCGGCGTTTTGGGTGCTCGAGCTTGCGGCGTCGCTCGCACCCGGCGCGGCCATCATTTTTGCGCAACCACAGAATAGTAAAAGAACGACCGTTGCCCCGAATAGACGAAGCCTAGCGTCGCTGTCCCCACACAGTGACACGAATCCCCCCGGAGACTTAATGTGCAAGCGACGTTCCGGGCTAAGATGAGGAAAAGGACAGTAAACTGTTTAGTGTTCAGGGGCTGTACAGAGAGTCTTCGGCTCGCGCCAGTCAGTCTGGGCGACTAGTCGTGGCAGGTGTAGTCGGCGTCGAGATACCCTTCAATGCCGGAATCTAACCGCACCGTCATCGGGCCGGTTGTTCCCGCGTTGAGCAAGCTGGCATCTACCGTAAAAGTATAACCGTCTTGCTCCTCAAGATCGCCGCCTTGGTACACGATCTGGCCTGCACTTGCTTTGTCCTTCGGATATTTTCCGATGGCATCTTCATAACCCTTCGGCGTGGATTTCACGGCCACATGATCAGCGGTGAAATCCAATACGATCTTCATTCCAAGAACCGACGAAGCGTTGTGACCACCGTCGCAGGTCTTCAGCGTAGCTGAGGCATTAAACGTGATAAGGGCGGTAACTGCTAAGGAGAAGGCGACGAGTATTTTCATGGGATGTAGATAAATCGATTTGCACTGCGGGCGCAACGGGGGAATACCCAATTGAAAAAACTGACCGCTTCGGGCGCCCGGTCCCTAATCGCGGGCGTCTTGAAGTTCCATGATCGCGAGCTCAATCGCTGAACAAAGCTGTTTTAGCCGCTCGTATCGCCGCTGGCGAAATCCCGGCTTTTGCTTGGCCCGTTCACACAAATAGATCGTGCAAGTTTCGCGCAGATGAGGCGGCACCACGCAGCCCTTACAGCCGATAAAGCGGAGCCGATGTCCGGTATGGGCAAACCTCTCCCCGCGGGTTAGGGCCTGGCGTTCGACGTGCGCACAGATCGAATCCTTACACGCGCAGTCGGTTTGCGCGCAATCCGTGCAGGCAGTGGAAGTGAATTCGTAAAGCCATCGGTAGGCTTTGACCTTGTGTCGATTCAATCGTGTGAGGCGGGCTTCTGTGGTCATTCAACGCTGGGAGTATCAGCCCGCGGCCCATGGAATTGCAAACTGTAACCGCATGAATTCAAAAAAGCTTATTTCTTTCCCGGACCGGCGGCGATCGGAACGGCCACCACTGGCGGCGGCGGAGCGGTCAATTGCGTCGGATAGGCCGGATGTCCTGTGTAGAGGCACCAGGAGGCCAACAATGTGGTCGCGCATTTCTTGAGGTTGAGCGCGACTTGGTCTTCTCCAGGAGCGGGATCGGACGATCCCGTACTGCCCACGAACGAGCTCAGGTCTTTCGTTAATGACTGATTTTGTTGAATTTGCGCCTGATCGACCGCAATGCGCTGCTGGGCGGTCTTGCAGGCGTCGCCAGAAGGATCGTTATCGCAGATGGCTTGCTGGGCCGCCATGTCGGCTTGTGCCTGAGCGGTTGAAACGGTTAGGCCGCCCAACATGCCTGCGGCTTGATTCTCCATCCCCGGCCCCTCTTGCGGAGGATCTGCGAGATCGGCCCAGGCGCCCGAGTTGGTGAACACGAGTGTCGCAAATAGAGACCAGCATAGTAACAGTTTTGATTTAGCCATAATCCATTCTTGTGCAAGGAAGCCGCCGGGCGCCCGCAATTTTTGATGAATGTGCGGCCGGCCGCTGTCTATGGTGAGTGCACCGACTACCGCTTCGACGGACGAATTTAAGGCGTGGTCTTCAATTGAGACAATAGTGGTAGGGCCTCCAGGACTCGAACCTGGGATCCGGCGGTTATGAGCCGCCTGCTTTAACCAACTAAGCTAAGGCCCCACTGGAAATTGCCTTGATCCTGCCATAGGCCGCCCTATTTGAGTAGTGGGATTTATTCTGCGCTGAGTTCCTGCACGAGCGCCATTCGATTCACGGGCTTGCCCAAATGGCCGTCGAAACCGCACGCGAGGCAACGGCTTTTGTCTTCGTTCAACGCGTGGGCCGTGAGGGCGATGATTTTTCCGCGATAGCCTTTACGTCTGAGTTCGAGAGTTGCCTCGAAGCCGTCCATCACCGGCATTTGCAAGTCCATGAGTAGGACATCGTACTGAGAGCTCATGGCCCTTTCGACCGCCTCTTTGCCATTCGACACCATATCGACGGCCGCGCCGGAAAGGTTCAAAATGCGGCCGATTAAGGTTTGATTGTCGGGCGAATCGTCAGCCAATAAAATCCTCATGCCTTCGAGCTTCGGGCCGATTTCCGCTATCGGCGTCACGTTGTCTAGCATCATTGTGTTGTAGAGTGCTCCCTGCATCGGCCCCGGATCAATCGTCACCGTGAACGTGCTGCCAATCCCGAAATCGCTTTGGGTCAAGACGACATCGCCGCCCAAGAGATTCGCAAGACGCTTTGAGAGGACCAGGCCCAGCCCTATGCCCTTCTTCTGGTAGGTCGAGGAATTGGCCCGGGAGAACGTCGCGAAGAGCTTTCCAATCTGTGTCGGCTCGATACCGCAGCCAGAATCTTTGACAGAAAATTCGAGTCTCGGGCGGCTTTCTGTCTCAAACCGCCGGATTGTGATGTCCACTGAGCCTTTTTCGGTGAACTTGATGGCGTTGCCGACAACGTTCATCAGCACTTGCCTTAAGCGCAGCGGATCGGTGTTGAAAATGGCAGGCACGGTTTTCTCGACGATCACGTTTAGAGCAATGCCCTTTTCCTTGGCCTGGAGGCCGAGAAGCATTTTTGTGTCGCTCAGCACTTCCGTCAGTGCGGTTTCACGAATGTCGACGGTCATTTTTCCGGCTTCGACTTTCGAGAGATCCAAAATATCATTGATGATATTCGCGAGCAGATCGCCGTTCCTCCGGATGGCCGTGACGTAGTTGGCCTTTTCGGAAGGCCCTACGCGGGCATCTCCGATCAGTTCGGCGAACCCGATCACCGCGCCCAACGGCGTTCGAATTTCGTGGGACATATTCGCCAGGAATGCACTTTTGGCGGAATTGGCCTCTTCCGCTTCGCGCTTGGCGTCTTCCGCCACTCCTCTCAGGACAGTCACGCGTTGAAAGGCCGAACGCAGCGATGAGACCACAAAGGCCGCGATCAGACACGCGCTCATTAGTAGGAAGAAATGCTGGTAACTCGTGCGGTTCTCGAAAAGGCCGCGCAAGGGCGGCAGAAAAAAATAGTCGCCCAAAACGCTTAAGACGACCGAGGAGATCAATATTAGCGTCATTTCGGCAAAGAGCGAGATGAGCACGACAGTCAAGAGCGAAATAAAAGTGAAATAGGTGCCGGTAGTCTCGAAAAAGTAATACGCGAGAAAAAACCCGGTCGCCACAAGCAAGGCACACAACAAAACGCGCGTACCCAGGGGGGGATTCCAGGAAAATAGCTTGCCCCAAACTTGATCCACCAAATGTTGAAAGGTGACCGTCGGTCTCTTCGAGGGTGTCATTTCCGCATACCCTATGTCGACGGTTTCGGATTGACAAATGTTTCAGTGAATCAGCGGACTCAGCCTGGCGTTTGGTGTGTAGGAATCACCGTTGTGGAGTCAACTTCTAAGGTTTGTTTTGGAAGGCCGGGGAGTAGTCGCCCACCGGTTTTCGCCGCCACCAAATTCCCGAATTCACGATATCTTCCGGATCGGCGAACGTATATTCGTACAATCGCGCGCGTAAAAACATCGGCGGTTTATCGCTGAATGGGTTTTTCTCGAACAGTTCCGTCACATCCGGGGCGTTCTGGAACAAACGCAGCATCAGCGTCTGCATCCACGGATTGCTGCGCAGATTTCCGAGCGCCGCGAACCACATCTGCCAATCGAGCCGCGGCTGGTGCGGCTCCACGATCGGCGGCATGCGGTTGACGTCGCCGGGCTTGTACTTGAACTCGTACTCTTTCCATTCACGGCCGTCGCTGCTGCCTTCGATCACGATTTCCCTGCGTTCCTTCGTCATGTTGGCGAAGAGACCATAGGGACTCGAAATATGAAACGGCTGAACATTGGCGATAAAGGGCGAGAGCGAATCGATGATCTGTTCCGGTAACCAGGGACGCAGAATCCAAAACACCGAAAGAAAACCTAAGAACAACATCGCAACTGCCGTCGTCGGGTGCGGGAAAATATGGGCCGGTGCCGTTTGCAATTCGAAGGGCAAGTATTGCGTGAGCGCCCGCCAGGCTTCATCGGGAATCAGCCAGAAGCAGAGTGCGATTGTCAGAATATTGAAGAACGTGTAGTTGCCCGTGACGAAAATCAAAAGTGATAAACCGATGACCGGTAGGGCCGCCCAAAACCTGGCGCGCGGCCAGAAGAAAAAGAAGGGAACGATCAGCTCCACAATGAATGTCAGGACTGCGGAAACTTGGTGAATCCACAGCGGCAGCGCATTCATAAAGGGTGAGAGTGGATTCGGCAGAGGCTGTGTCCAATAGTGATAGCTCAAGGCGGTAAGGTCGCGCCACGATTCGTCGCCGCTCGTGAGTTTGACGACGCCGCTCAGGAACATAAGTTTGAACAGTACGACGTAAAACATTCCGCGCACTAGCCAATGCGGTTCATGCGCCCATAAGACCGAGAAGTTAAAATTCCAAGGCACCGTGAAGAGCGCGAGAAAGCCCACCTCGAGCAGGAGCGCGTCCCACTGAAAGGTCATAAAGCTTTGGCCCGAACTGCAAAAGGAAAGATATAAACCAAAACAGATGAGTAGCGACCAGCCCTGCGCGAAGCCGGCCAATGCGGCAAACGCGAAGCACGCTCCGGTCACGGCGGCGCCGTAAATAAACTCGTCCGAACTCGACAACCAAAAGGCCGAGGGAATTTCGTTGTAGCGGAAGTGATCGGACTCAGCCGCGACCGCTTTGTGGTATTCCGCGATGGGCATGATTCCTTGCTTGCCCCACAGACCTTTGGCCTGGACCATCAGCGAGAGAAACGCGATTAAATAAACCGCGCAGAGTGCGCGTGTAAAAAACCAAGCCGAAATCGCGTAACTTTGTTCCATACTTTTTTGTAGAAGTCGCAGACACTCAAGTCAATCTGCGACAGGACATTCAGAATATCTAGATTAGTCCGAAATTATGTTATGCTGTTGTGGAATATGAAGAAGTCATTCTTAGCCATAGGCTGCATGCTCTTCATTGTGGTGAGCCAATCGCTGTTCGCCGACGACACCGCTAACTCTGCAGACAATAAGTTCAACGAAATTTTGAAGATTTGCACGACTAAGAAAAAGACTCTCTCGGTGTGCGAATGTGTCGTCAAAAACTTGGGCATCAAACAGCGAAATGGGATGTTCGGCGAGAACCAGCTGAGCGACGCCGTTAAAGCCGCCCAGGGCGCGGCAGACGCGCCTGACTACATGGCCGATCTGATGGCCGGACTTGAATACCACTGCTTGGAAAACTCGAATTACAGCGAATAGAGCCTGTAAAATCAGCTAGATAAAGCCCGCCTTGTGATCAACTAGACCAATGTGCTAAATAGTCCGTGGATTTGCGGATGATCGCGCTCGAGAGGGCGAGGAAAGTCCGGACTCCGTATGGCAGCGCAGTGGTTAACGACCACCCACCGCAAGGTGAGGAACAGTGGAACAGAGAGAATGTCCAGGGCCTTGATCTCTTGAGCGGAAACGGGAGCTCTTGAGGGAGCCGCTGGAGTGAAAACAGCCAAACTCTGCGCGGAGCAATTTCAAATAGGGAAGGATTCGGCGTAGCCAGCGCTTTGACTTCCGGGTTGAATGCATCAGCGAGGTTGAGAGACCGAGCGAAGAGGAATGATCATCTCGTTTTTGTGAACCTCATTGCGGCTCACGGAAATCAGACAGAATCCGGCTTACAGCAAATCCAAGCGATGACTTGTGAGGCCCTGGGAAACCAGGGCCTCTCTTTTTTAGACAGTCCAACAGGCTTTAGACATGCCAGTGCCTTAAAATGACACCTATTCGCTATGAGCTGGAATTCACTTTGTATTGCTAGTGGGTAAGGGGACTAACGATCGCGGGTTCGGAAGGACGAATAAAGGCATGTCGTGGAAAACAGTGACCCAGATTGCAATAGCTAGCGGCCTAGTGCTGGCAGCGACGCTGACCCATTCGGCTCCCAGTGCCACTAAGGCTGCCAATCGCGTTGAGGCCGAAGAGGTTCTCTCTTATGAGTGCGCGAAGAGCGTGGCCACGATCGTCAGCCCGAGCGAGCAAACTGGCCCGCTGTTTTCAGAAGGCCGCTTGGTTTTCACCAGTGTGGAAGCGCAAGACAGTAGCATTCTTCTTTTAGTGAACGCCGGGTACGGCAATTTCGCGATTAACTTGGAAGGCAAAGGCACGGTAAACCGTATCCGTTTTGAAATCCCGACGGAAGCCAACAAGCCGCCGAAGACTTTCTTCTTGAGTTATCTCCATGGCGGCACTCTCCGCTCGCGCTATTTTGAATATTCCGAAGATCATGCGCCGATGGGCCACGACGAACTCGATTATTCGTTGGTGAGCGCCCGCCGCGCCGAATATATGATGCCACACTTGGATTACGCGATTCACGAAACCGCCGAAGCGACTTTGCAGGCCATCACCGAAGGCAAAGTCACGCGTTCGCAAATGCTCCGCCACAAGGTCAGCGACTGCGAACACATTCAGCGTATGGCGCCGGCTATCGCGAAGAACCTTCGCCACAATCTCGATATGCTCGACCTCATCGTGATGGGCCCGAAATCAACTGTAGGCTTGGCGACGACAGCGACGCCGCAGACGACAGTGGCCGGTGGCCGCCTTCCCGCCAGTATTGACGACAAATAACTACTTAAGTTTTGCGTAGACGACGAGTTCGCGCGCTTTGCGCGTCTCGATCGATTGGCGCCAGCGCGTCCAGAATAGAAAATCAAACGACGCTTTCAAGCGCTCGCGCACTTCCCACTCGCTGCCGCCGAAGGGCGGGCCGACGCGCTTTTGATGCACGAAGAAAACGCCAAGCAGGTTCCCGCCGGGTGAGAGCATACGCTTCCAGACCTTCACAAGGCCGTTGCGGCGCTCGGGGCTGATGGCGCAGTAGAGCGTGTGTTCGAAGATCAAATCGAATTGGCCCGTCAGATTCTCAGGCAGCTTGAAGATATCGGATTTCAGAACGCGAAATTGGCCAGGATAGTTCTTCTCCATCCGCGCGGCCGCTTCTTCGCTGAAATCGACGGCCGTAACGAAATGCCCTTGCTTGGCGAAATAGGCGGCATCATGCCCAGAGCCTGCGCCGAGCACTAACACGCGGCACTTGTTCAGTTTCAGCTGCGGCAAAACGTGGGGAAGCACGACCGATTCGCGGCCCTGCTCCCAGCCCGGAGTTTCGGTTTGATAGATATTTGTCCAAAACCCGGAGCCATTGGGTTCCTCGGCCGGAGCCAGCCAAGACGGCGTCGAATAGCGTTCGCCGGCGACTGTGACCGATTCGTCGTCAAACTCGTCGAGCAGCTCGAAGAACTCAACCTGCGCTTGCCGCGAGAACACGAAGGGAATCTGCTTTTCAGTGAGGCCGTGAAAGCGGTCCCATTCGTCGACGTTCAGTGAATTGAGTAAAACTTCGGCCTTTTGCCGGTAGGGCAAATCGATTTCCGCATATCCGGGCCGTGAACTCGCGCGCACATGTCTCGCGATCAACGGTTCGTCAAAATATTCTAGAAATGCAGGAACGCCATCGAAGTCGGTCTGAAAAACTCCGCGCTCGAGCGGCTTGATATTATTGAGTAGCTTGGCGCCGAGTTCCTCGTCGTCGACTCGGCGTCCGTCGAAGTGAAAGTACCCTTCCTCGTCTAAAGGAAGATACCGGTCGGCCATTAGTCCTCTTTCGCGGGCGTCTCGCCTTTGTCGGCGGTGATATGAATCGGCTCTTCGAATTGCACGGCGCTGTCTTGAATATTCAGCTGGTTCAAATTCCAAGTGACATTGTCCGAGGTCTCTTCACCGCGGTCGAGCATCGCCGTACCGGTGATCTCGATCTCGGTGTTGCCGTTATCTTGGGACGGGTCTTCAAATGTGTAAACGAATGTCGCTTTCACTTTGTCTTTTTTAACGGCCTCGGTCCAAAACTTTTCGAAACGGAGGTTCTTGCTGTTCGGCAGGCTCTTTTGCACGTATTCGGCAATGATATTCTTCAGGTCGTTCTGAATGCCGACGTGCATAGCTTCCGGGACCGGCGGAGTCACATGGACGAGGCGCCACGAGCCGATCAAAGCAACCGCAAAAAGCACGACACTAACAATTTTCATTTGCGACTCCTGACATTAAACTCTCGCTGTGGTGTACTACCGGACAAAATCTTAGCGGAGAATCAGATGCGGCACAACAAAATCATCGGCTGGGAAAGCTTTCTCGAAGTCGTTGAGCGCGTTCAAAAAGTGAGTCCTTGGCTCTCGCGTCAGATCGCTAAGCGAGCCTCAGAATGGCCCTTTTGGTTCTCGGGCGCCGAAATCCACGAGTGGACTGACGATCAGGTTTGGGTGCGCCTCCCGCTGAGTTTCCGCAATAGTGTCGACGGGCAGATCGGCCACGGCCATTTAGTGCTCGCCGGGGAGTTGGCCTTGCGCCTTGTGCTCTTGCGGCACCGCCAGGAGTTTCCCTTCCGCTACCGAATTGTCAGCAGTCAGCTCGAGACACACCACGCTGTGGATCAGTCGGTGGATATCAAGTTCGCCTTGGGCTTCAAGGAGTGGGAACGCATCCGTCTCGAACTCGCGCGCGACCAGCACAGCGTCGGCGAATTTGCGCTTTCGGTCGCTCTCGCCGACGGGCGTTTGGCCGGCTCGCTCATTGTGCAGACCGCCTTTGACCTTGAGAAATTCCTGCCTGCATAATACGGTTCTCATATGGCCATCTTAGAGACTCGCATCAACGCGCAATCACCCGCTTTTTCCGCCAACAAGGCGGCAATGTCCGATCTCGTCGCGCAACTCAAAACCCGTTTGAGTGAAGCGGCGGCGGGCGGTGGCGAAGAGTCCCAAAAGAAACACAAGTCGCGCGGCAAGTTGCTCGCCCGCGAACGCATTCAAGCCGTGATCGATCCCGGCACCGAATTTTTGGAATTCTCGGCTCTGGCCGCGCACGAGATGTACGATGGCGGAGCCCCTGGCGCGGGAGTGGTCACCGGCCTCGGCATGATTTCGGGCCGCGAGTGCGTGCTAGTCGTTAACGACGCCACGGTTAAAGGCGGAACGTATTTTCCCATCACTGTGAAGAAGCATCTGCGCGCGCAAGAGATCGCGCTGGAAAACGGCCTGCCGTGTTTGTACCTGGTCGACAGTGGTGGCGCCTTTTTACCGCTGCAATCCGAAGTTTTTCCCGACCGCGAACACTTCGGGCGGATTTTCTACAATCAAGCGCGAATGAGCGCCGAGGGCATTTCGCAGATTTCCATCGTGATGGGTAGTTGCACGGCCGGCGGCGCGTACGTTCCCGCGATGAGCGATGAGAACGTGATCGTCAAGGGCAACGGCACGATTTTTCTCGGCGGCCCGCCGCTCGTGAAGGCCGCGACCGGCGAAGAAGTCACCGCCCAGGAACTTGGCGGCGCCGAAGTCCACTGCCAAATCAGCGGCGTGACCGATCACTACGCGCAGAACGACGAAGACGCTTTGCAAATCGCCCGCGACATCATCGCGCAGATTCCGTTGAAGCGTCATGTGCCCTACGCGATTGAAAAACCTGAAGAGCCGGTTTACAAGACCGAAGAAATTTACGGCGTGATTCCGAAAGACGCCAAAGTTCCCTACGACGTGCGCGAAGTGATTGCGCGCTTGGTAGATGGCAGCCGCCTCCAGGAATTCAAAGCCGACTTCGGCACCACGCTCGTGACGGGTTTCGCGCATATCTTCGGCTATCCCGTCGGCATCATCGCCAACAATGGCGTGTTGTTCAGCGAAAGCGCGCAAAAAGCCGCGCACTTTATCGAGCTTTGCGACCAGCGCATGATTCCTCTGGTGTTCTTGCAGAACATCACCGGGTTTATGGTTGGCAAAAAATACGAAAACGAAGGCATCGCCAAGCACGGCGCGAAGATGGTTATGGCCGTAAGCAATGCACGCGTGCCGAAATTCACTGTCGTTATCGGCGGCTCGTTCGGCGCCGGCAATTACGGAATGTGTGGCCGCGCCTATCAACCGCGCTTCTTGTGGATGTGGCCCAATGCCAAGATCTCGGTCATGGGCGGAGAGCAAGCGGCCAATGTTCTGCTAACGGTGAAAATGGATCAGCTCAAAAGCAAAGGTCAGGAGATGACCCCGCAGCAGCAGCTCGAATTTAAGAAACCGACTTTGGAAAAATACGACCGCGAGAGTTCGGCGTACTTTTCGACCGCGCGCTTATGGGATGACGGCATTATCGATCCGATCGACACGCGCAAAGTATTGAGTCTTGCCTTGCACGCCACCTTTAACAAAAAATGGCCTGATAAAAATCAGGGCGTATTCCGGATGTGATGAGTGGATTATCTACGCGTTAAGGAAACTTCTGGCATTCTCACGGTGTCGCTCAACCGGCCCGACAAGCGCAATGCGTTTTTTCCGCCGATGATCGGCGAAATCACGCGCACGTTCCTTAAGGTTCAAAACGCCAAAGAGATCCGCGCCGTCTTGCTGACGGGCGAGCGCCCGAGCTTTTGTGCGGGCGGCGATGCCGAATGGATGCGCTCGATGGTGACCTTCACCGAAAAGAAAAATGTCGCGGACTCCGAAAATCTCTTCGACATGTACTGGTCGGTTTACAATTGTCCCGTGCCTGTGATTGGCGGCGTCTTCGGCCATTGCTTCGGTGGCGGCGCGGGCCTAGTGGCCGTGTGCGATATCGTCGCGGCTGAAAATAAAACGGAATTCGCGTTCTCCGAGGTGAAACTCGGACTCGTGCCGGCGGTGATCAGTCCCTTTGTGATGGAGCGCGTGCACCATAACAAAGTGATGGAGTGGTTCGTGACGGGCCAAGTGTTCGGCAGTGAGGAGGCGATGCTCGGTGGACTTGTTGATTTCCGCGGCAGCCCCGAGGAGTGCGACGTCTTCCTCGAAGAAAATTGCAAATTAATTTTGAATTCCGCGCCCGAAGCCGTGCGCGAGACCAAACAGCTCGTCCGGTCTTACTCGACTACAAATTGGAAAAAAGTCCGCGCGCATGTCACCAAGCTGATCGCCGCAAGGCGGGTCAGTGAGGAAGGACAGCGCGGCCTGCAGTGTTTCCTCGAAAAACGCAACCCGCATTGGAGTGGTCCCATTCATGGCCGGTCGGCGAAAAATTGAAAAAGTAGCCATTGCCAATCGCGGCGAAGTCGCCGTGCGGATCATCCGCGCGTGCCAGGAGCTCGGTTTGAAAACCGTGCTGCTCCACTCGTCGCCTGACACGGCCACGATTGCATACCGGCTCGCCGATGAGACGGTCTGCATCGGCGAGGCACCGTCGAGCGCCAGCTATTTGAATATTGAAGCGAACGTGCAAGGCGCACTCGGCGCCGGCGCCGACGCCATTCATCCCGGCTTCGGGTTCTTGTCGGAAAACGCCGATTTCGCGGAGGCGGTTGAAAACGCCGGCATGGTATTCGTCGGCCCGACGCCCGAGAACATTCGTCTGTTCGGCGACAAGATCACGGCCAAAGCGCATGTCGAGGCGCACGGCGGCCCGACGATTCCCGGCTATCGCGGCAAAGATCAAAGCCTCGCGACATTGACGGAGGAGTGCGAGCGCATCGGTTATCCGGTGATTTGCAAAGCCGCAGCCGGCGGCGGCGGGCGCGGCCTCAAAGTCATTCGCGACTCGAAATCAGCCGCGGATTTGATCGCATCCGCGCAGCGGGAAGCGCAGAGCGCTTTCGGTTCCTCGATAGTGTTTCTCGAAAAATATCTCGACGACGCGAAACACATTGAAGTGCAGGTCTTCGGCGATCACTCCGGCCACGTTTTCGGGCTATTCGAGCGCGAGTGTTCGGTGCAACGCCGTCATCAAAAAATTATCGAAGAAGCCCTGTCGCCGTCGCTCGACGAAAAGATGCGCAACGAAATTTGCAAAACCGCTGTCGACTTAACGGCCAAAGCGAAGTACCGGGGCGCCGGCACGGTCGAATTTCTGCTCCAAGGCGGCAAATTTTATTTTATGGAAGTGAACACGCGCCTTCAGGTCGAGCATCCGGTCACCGAGTTGGTGATGGGCGTCGATCTCGTCAAAGCGCAATTGCTCACGGCGATGGGACAGCCGCTCGCGTGGCCGAAAATTTTCCAACCGCGCGGTCACTCGATCGAGTGCCGCTTGTACGCCGAAAACGCGTACCAAGGCGGAATTCCCAGCACCGGGAAATTGCTCGCGACACACTGGCCGCACGCGCCGGGCCGCCGTTTTGAAGTCGGCTTCGATCCGGGCGACGAGATCACGAGTTTTTATGACCCGATGATCGCGAAAATTATCGTATGGGACGAGACCCGCATCCGCGCGATTCAGAAGATGAAACAAACCTTGCGCGAGACGGTGATCTTCGGCGTGCGCACGAATATTCCGCTGCTGCAGGAAATTCTCAGCCACAAAGATTTTGTCACCGGCAAGATGACCACGCGCTTTTTCGAAACCAATTTCTCAAAAGGCGTTGAAGCTCCGTCTTTTTCGGCCAGTGAAAACAAGATGATTCAAAATCTCAGCGCCCGGGTCAGTGAGGGCAGTGCAGGCGGTGACAATGGCACCGGTCCGAGTGAGGGCAATCCGTGGTCGTTCACGTGGGGCCGCACATGAATTGGGTCGAAGTCGAATTCCAGGGCCAAAAATACCGTGTTCCGGCGATGAAATATCAGGGCCGCCTGTGGTTCCATTGGCAGGGCGAGACTCATGTGCTCGAATTGAGTACAGGTGCCCGCGCGAAGTCAGGCGATAAATCGAGCCGCCAGCCGGGCGTAATCGTCGCTCCCATGCCGGGCAAAATCACCCGCGTCGCGGTCAAAAAGGGTGAAGCCGTGACCCAAGGCCAGCCGCTCATCGTGATGGAAGCCATGAAAATGGAGTACACTTTAGAAGCCGACCGCGACGGCAAAGTCGAAGAGGTCTCGGCACAAACCGGTGCGCAAGTGGCCCTCGGACAAATTCTTGTGCGCGTGGGAGAAAAATGAGCAACGTCATTTCAATCGTCGAAGTCGGAGCCCGCGATGGGCTGCAAAACGAATCGCGCACACTCAGCCAAGAGGCCCGCTTTGAATTTATCAAACATCTCGCCGCGAGCGGCTTAAAGCGGATCGAGGCCGGTGCCTTCGTGTCGCCGCAATGGGTTCCGCAAATGATCGGCAGCCGTGAATTGATCCTGGAGATCTTTTCGCGCCGGAGCGAGTTCCCGAAAAACGTCCAGTTCTCCGCGCTCGTCCCGAACGTCCGCGGAATGAACGATGCCCTGACCACGCCCATCCCCGAAATCGCGATCTTCGGGGCCTGCACCGAGAGTTTTTCAAAGAAAAACATCAACTGCTCAATCGCCGAGTCGCTCGAACGGTTCCGTGAAGTCATCGCGCTCGCCAAAAAGAACAAACGCAAAGTGCGCGGCTATCTGAGCGTAGCCTTCGGCTGCCCCTACGAGGGCAAAGTCTCCGAAGCGCGCGTGATCGAACTCGTGCAAGCCTATTTGAAGATGGGCGTATACGAAGTTTCGATCGGCGACACGATCGGCGTGGCCAATCCTAAACAGGTGAGCGCGTTCCTTTTGAGACTCAAACGGCGCGTGCCGATCAAAAAGGTCGCGCTGCATATGCACGACACCCGCGGCACGGCGCTCGCCAATGTCGTCGCCGGCCTCGAAAAAGGCGTTCGCGTCTTCGACTCGTCCTTCGGCGGCTTGGGCGGCTGTCCCTATGCTCCCGGCGGCAGCGGCAATCTCGCAACCGACGATTTGGTCTATATGGTCCACGGCATGGGCTACAAAACCGGCGTCGATCTCGAAAAGTTGCTGACCTACACCAAAACCATGCAGGACCGCATCGGCCGCCAATTGCCCTCGCGCACGGCCGAAGCCGGAATCCCGCGCGTCCGCCCGCTAGCCAAATGACCGTCCTCGAATTGCTCGAAGAAAATCCAGGGCCGACCTACTCGCTGGAAATCCTGCCGTCGACGGTCGTGCCGGCGGCCCTCAAGCCGCTCTGGCTCGCGGTCACCAATCACGGCGGAATGGAATGTGCCGCTGCGTGCGGACGATATCATGATCAGTACACGGTGGTCCCCCATGTTCGGGCCTCAAACCCGATTCCCGGTTTCGAAAACGTCTTCGTCGTGCGCGGAGAAGATGTCTCGAAGCCCTACGCTGCAGAGTTGGTGCCGCAGTGGCTAGGCTCCTGCATCGGCGTCGCCGGCTACCCCGAACGCCATCCGGACGCGAAGGACGACGAATCGGACACAAAATACCTAAAAGCCAAGGTCGATGCGGGCGCCGACTATATAGTTACGCAAATGTTCTACGACAACGCGCTCTTCTATAAATTCGTCGAGCGCTGCCGGGCCGCCGGCATCGAAGTCCCGATTCTGCCCGGGCTGAAGATGTTTGAAAAAGGGCAACGCGAATTCGGAGTCAAAGTCCCAAAAATTGACGACCCAGTGGCATGGACACGCGCGCAGATTTTGGACCTCCGTCAGCGGGGTTTCCCTCACGTGCAATTATTCATGCTCGGCGATTCGCGAGTCGTAGACGTGCTGCGAGAGTTCCCTTAGACAGTGTCGTCAAATGCCGAATTCGAAAGCCTCAACCAATACACAAGACTTGAAGTTGAACGCTAGCGCTGTTCGCGCCTGATTTCGCGATTTACCGACACTCGCCAAAGGCGACCCCCGAGCCTTCAAAAGCGACTCTTCCCCCCTGCGACCACTATTTTGACACCCCTGAAAAACCAACCGAGTTTAACCGCTCGAAACCATTAAAGTGTCTCTAGAAGAGGCCCATTTCTTGGAGAAGAGGAGGGCAGTGAAAAGCTCACCAGCACTCGAAAAACTAGCGCAGACCCTCTCGATTATCACTTTTATAGTGATGTGTTGGGTGGCACATCGTACGTTCCAAGT
>Ga0265338_10002603_pt1 | contig 26684 bp, 17 predicted proteins | sample 42126metaG_FD_193579 | JGI IMG/M metagenome (GOLD analysis project Ga0265338, IMG submission 193579) | Rhizosphere microbial communities from Carex aquatilis grown in University of Washington, Seatle, WA, United States - 4-21-26 metaG | ecosystem: Host-associated > Plants > Roots > Rhizosphere...
TACACAATATACTAATTCGCTAATTGAAACGAACATAAGCAAGAGTAATACTTTAAAAAAGCGGCTTGCTGATTTTTTATTTGATTCCAACATGATCATACCATCGCTAACAAGCTACAAAGCTACCTTTTTTTTGATTAAAAAATACCATTTGGGTTTTAAAAATTTATATACAAATTCCATCTAAACCTCTATTTGGTATTTAAGCGTTAATTCGTTGTTTATTTATTCGGAAATAAGTAAGTTTGCCTTGCTAAGAATGATTAATCATAAACTATTGTACTATGGCTTTTAATTTAAAAAACAGACACTTTCTAAAGTTATTAGATTTCACTCCTAAAGAAATACTTTTTCTTTTAGATTTATCGAAAAATCTTAAAACGGCTAAATATACCGGTACAGAACAACAAACAATGAAAGGTAAGAATGTTGCTCTTATCTTTGAAAAAACAAGTACCAGAACACGTTGTGCATTTGAAGTAGCGGCTCACGACCAAGGTGCCCATTGTACCTTTATCGACTCAAATGCCAGTCAAATTGGACATAAAGAATCGATAAAAGATACTGCCAGAGTTTTAGGGCGTATGTTCGATGGTATTGAATATCGTGGATTTAGCCAAGAAACAGTAGAAACATTGGCTAAATATGCCGGCGTTCCGGTTTGGAACGGTTTAACCGACGAATTCCATCCCACACAAATTCTTGCCGATTTTTTAACCATGCAGGAACATAGCAACAAACCCCTTGATCAGGTATCGTATTGTTATTTAGGCGATGCACGGAATAATATGGCCAATTCGCTTTTAGTGGGAGGGGTAAAACTTGGAATGGATGTACGTTTATGTGCTCCCGTTCAGTTACAACCCGAACAATGGTTGATTGATCTTTGCTTCGATCTTGCAAAAAAAACCGGCGCAAAGATTACTATAACCGATGATGTTGATAAAGCAGTTACATCGGTCGATTTTCTTTATACCGATGTATGGGTATCGATGGGCGAACCTAAAGAAAAATGGAAGGAAAGAATCGATTTATTAAAACCATATCAAATTAACAAGGAACTTATTGCTCGAACCCTAAATCCGAAGGTTAAATTTCTGCATTGTTTGCCTGCATATCATGGTAGAGATACTAAAATCGGCGAACAAATCTTTCAAGACTTCGGAATGGATGGCGTTGAAGTAACCAACGATGTTTTTGAATCGGATATGTCGATAGTGTTCGATCAGGCAGAAAATAGGCTTCATACTATTAAAGCTATAATGGTTGCTACAATAGGATCATAACAAAAACCGGCTATATGTTTTTACCAACAGATTCATTACTTGAATGTGTTCCTAATTTTAGCGAGGGATGTAATGAATCTGTTATACAAGCAATACAAGAAGCTATATTATCGGTCGATGGTGTTCAATTGTTGCATATCGATTCAAACCGTTCGGCCAATAGAACGGTTTTTACCTTTGTGGGGCTTCCCCTATCGGTTTGTGAAGCTGCCTTTCGGGCAATTGAAGTTGCAGCAATCAATATTGATATGAGCAAACATAAAGGAACACATCCTCGAATGGGGGCTACCGATGTCTGTCCATTAATTCCAATAGCAAATATATCGATCGAAGAAACCGACAGCTATGCTCAAAAACTGGCTGAACGTGTTGGCGAGGCATTATCGATACCGGTATATTGTTACGAGTTTTCTTCGAAACGAGGCTATCGTAAACGTTTGGAACAAATACGCGAAGGACAATACGAGTCGCTGGCACAAAAACAATTACGTGTAGGATGGGAACCCGATTATGGACCAAAACAATGGAATGCAAAAAGTGGAGCAACCGTTATTGGAGCCCGGCAGTTTCTTATTGCCTTTAATGTTAACCTTGCTACAAAATCAGTCGACATTGCTAAACGTATAGCAGGCGATATCCGGCAATCGGGATGCACTTTTATTAGTCCATCGGGCGAAAAAAGCCAGTGTCCGGGATTATTAACACAGGTAAAAGCAATAGGTTGGTATATCGCCGATTTCGATATGGTACAGGTATCGACCAATATCACCGATTTTACTATTACGCCATTATATAAGGTAGTTGAAACGATTAAACAACGAGCTTTATTATATAAGACATCAGTAATAGGCTGCGAATTGGTAGGAATGATTCCTAAAAAGGCTTTGTTGGAAACCGGAATATTTTATATTGGCGATAACGTACCGTTAACTGAAACAGAATTAATAAATCGTGCCGTAAGAGAATTAAATCTATCGAGTATCAAGCCTTTCGATGTAACAAAGAATATATTGGAAAATCAAATTCACGGATTAAATCGTTCCATTTTATAAAACCGCTCAATTGAAACTAAAAACTAATAGTTAAAAACTAAAAGTTAAAACCCTTTGTGTTCCTTTGTGAATAAACCTTTGTGCAACTTTGTGGTTAATGCTATTCAACTAAAAACTAAAAATTAAAAACTAAAAGCCCTTTGTGGTTAATTGCTCTTCAAAATACTGATTACTTAGGATCTACTGAATAACGATTAAGCTACTATAAATAAGAAATATATAGAAACATTATTAGAATTAAGTGCAAGGAATATTTGAAAGATCGCCACATTATTGTGCATCTTGGAATGCAAGAGATGAAACGAGCGCCCGCCAAAAAAGCGTGCGACGAGTGATTAGTTAACACAATGAGGTAACAAGCGTTTTTTTGGCTTGACTTTTTGTTACTTTTTTGTCAAGAAAAAAGTAAGGCAGTGGAAAATTTAAAATAAAAAAACGATTCTCATTGACATTGAGTTATTCAGTGGATCCTACTTAGAACGTTATCGTTAAACCTAATTAATCAAGCAAGCAGCATCAATAAATGCTTTACAAGCTTTACCCGGGTTTGCCGTTTTCATAAATGCTTCGCCCATTAAGAAAGCTTCGAAGCCGTGTTCTTTTAAGAAAGTAATATCGTCGGCATTATTAATGCCACTTTCCGACACTTTCAGGAAATCGTTTGGAATTTGTCTTGCCAGTTCGATCGAACGATTCATATCGACTTTAAACGTGGTTAGATCGCGGTTATTTATACCTATCAAATGTAATTCGGGACATATTTTTGCTATTTCTTCTTCGTGATTCAATTCCATAAGAACTTCCATCCCAAGCGAACGGGCTAAGGTTGCCAGATTCTTTATTTCTTTTGCAGTGAGACATTCAGCAATCAATAGAATAAAATCGGCACCTATCGATTTTGCTTCAATTATCTGATATTCGTCGATAATAAAATCTTTTCGCAAAATGGGAGCATCATTTAAAGAACGAGCTTCTTTTAAATCGCTATTCGATCCACCGAAAAAGCGTTGGTCGGTTAACACCGAAAGACACGAAGCTCCGGCACTGATATACCCCGTAGTAACATCTTTAACGGTGGCATTTTCGTTTATTGTTCCTTTCGATGGAGAGTTTCGTTTAAATTCGGCAATGATTCCCGATTTATCAGAACGACGAATAAACTCGGTTGCCGAAAAACATGTTCTATCAAACAATTTCCCTTGTTCTAGTTGTTTTTGGGAAATAAGTTCTTTGATACGTTCAACTTCTTCTTTTTTATGTGCAATTATATTATCAAGTATCGTCATTTCTGTTTTTATTTGGGTAGCAAAGATAAGCATTCGTTTGTGAATTGACTATTTAATTCACGGTAAGATTTTAATCGTAAATACAAGTTACTGGGTGCATACAAGATATGAAAGCCGTTAGAGAAAATTCACGAATTTTCTCTATATATTCACGAATTTTCTCTATATAATGTACCTTGTATTTAAATCTGAAACCCTAAAACAAGAATATCATCAATTTGTGGATAATCAGGAGCCATCCATTGTTCCAACTCTTGTTGTAATGCATTTTTTTGTTGAGACAGTGATTCATGATGAATATTCATCAATGTATTTTTAAATCGTTTTTTAGAGTATTTCTTATCGTTTTCGCCTCCAAATTGCGAAGCAAAACCATCGGAAAACATATAAAACAGATCTTGATCTTGAATATCAATTATATGTTCGGTAAACGAGATCCTTTCGTTATCTTGTTTTCCAATGCACATTTTATCTCCTTTAATAATTGTTTGCTCATCGTTTCTAATATATATCAATTCATGATTTGCCGCCGAAAAATGTAATTTTTGATGTTCATAGTCTATTATACAAATTGAAATATCCATTCCATCCGATATTTGCGTACCCAACACATGGTTTCTAAATTTATATTCAAAATGTTCTTGTAATATATTCAAGATATGCGATGCTTTTTCGAAATATTGATTCGATACAATATCTTCAATAAGCGAACAGCCCAACATACTTAGTAATGCTCCCGACACACCATGTCCGGTGCAATCGCCAACGGCAACATAGGTTTTATTATATATTTGTTTAACCCAATAAAAGTCGCCACTTATGATATTAAAAGGCTTCCATAGAATAAAATTATTTTTTAAAATGGAATCAATATCATCAAGCGAAGGGAATATGGCATGTTGTATGCGTTCAGCATATTTAATATTGTCGGTTATTTCTCTATTAGCTAGTTCAATAATATCTTTTTGTTTATTTGTAATTTCTAAAGACTGGATAAGATTTCCATTAAGCCTATTTAATTCTTTCTCAAATTTAACACGTTCACCCACATTCCTAATAATACCTTCAAAGCCTTTTGGTTCGTTATCGCTTCCATACCAAATAACGATATTTGTTTCACCATAAAATTTATTATTACATTTATCCCTTATTTTAAACGAATAATTATCTAATTTCCCTGTATTTATGAGCGTTTGAGTCAATTTGTCTTTTATTTCTTTATTTATAAAAAATTGATCGAAGACATTATTTTGAATTATTTCATCAAGATTCGAATAGTTGAGATGTTTACATATTGAAGGACTTGCTTCCAACAAATCGCCATTAAGATTTGTTTTAAAGTAAATATCTTCCATGTTATTAATGGTATTCTCAAATTGTCTGGTTTTTTCTATAACAATTTGTTCGTTGATTTTTGATTGGGTTATGTCACGAAACACTATTATGGAATCTATGACTTGATCTTTATTATTATAATGGGGCACTCCGGTAATTATTATTTTTTTTGTTACATTATCGGCTAGATCTATGGTCAATTCATAATTATCTTTTATTCCTTTTTTCCGTTTTTCAATTTGTTGTTGAACTACATTCCATTCTTTAAAGCTCAAAAATTCCTGTATATTTCGCCCAATCAATTCATCATTCGAAACACCAAATATTTCGCATGCTACCGGATTATAAAAAAGGAATTCTCCGGTAAATCCAATTATTGCAAACCCTTCGCCTTGACTTTCAATAATTGTTTTTAAATAAAGTCGCTGTTCATCAATCGTATCATTTAAACTATATAATTCTTCATTATTTTGACGCAATTCAACCTCATATCGCATCATCTCTTTATTTTTGGTTTGAAGCTCATATAGCTGTTGTTCTATTATTAATTTATGTTGTTTGTTAATATCATTAACCTTATTGCCAACAAAATAGGCAATGAACGAAATAACAAATGGAATTGAATTCAGAATAAAATGAATGGGATTATTCAAATGAAGTTTCCAAATATTGCGTAACGTAAATAATAGGTTCTGATTATAGATATCAACTATATATGCAGAAAAAGGAAAAAGCAGACCGATTAAAAATCCAATGATTATATATTTTGTAATTACATTCATGTATGTATTGACAATAAAATAGTTTCCAGACTTTGGTAAAATAGTACATTCGATAAATCCTTATTGTTGAAAGAAATATAATGGTACTATCGATTGAAGGTTTGATACGATTTAATCGGCAATGAGTTACAAATGTAAGTATTATGCTTATAACGGTTTTTCTTGTTTAGTTTTAAATAATTGTATTGAGGAGTTAAACATAGATGCTTATTTAAATGATCATAACACATTGTATATCACCCATTAAAAGTCTTTTTTGAAAAGACAGAACTCAAATCGGAGATCATAACATACCAATATACTTATACAAAAGAATAGTATAACCTTATATGAATCGATGTTTTAAATCATTATTAATAATGCGAATTAATAGTTACAAATTACGATGCCGATATTAAAATAACACCCCGAGGGTTTTAAAAACCCTCGGGGTGTTATTTTAATATCCTCGGGATGTTATTTTGTTGAAGGAGTAGTATCGACAGGTTTTATAGGAGTATTATTATCTTTCTTTTTATGAGATGCCGATACCGAAGCAGACCGAGCAGTTCTATAGCGTGCATAAAAAGCAGGCTCCCGACGTTTGAATTGTAAAGCAATACGATCGAGCGAATTCGATAATAAATATTGAGAATCGGCATAAATAGCTGCTATTTGTTCAGTATAACCTGAACGATCTATTGTTGCATCCTTGGTCGACGATTTTAATCCTTTACTTAGTTCTAATGCATTTTCTAATTCAGTGATCTCTAATGCAGTTATGCCATGTTTCGTCAATTCATCTATGGGAACCGATTTTGCTAGATTTATAACCAATTGAGCTTTTGTAATGATATTCGATAATTTGATATGGGCAATATCGTTAACCTTAATATCCGATTGTTCAATCAGGTTATTATCGCTTTTGCCAACGGCGTAAGAATGTACCGCACCGGCAACCTCAACTGTCCAATCGATAAGGCTTGTAACGGCATTACGCTTATTTGTAGTAACACCCGATGAAGTGCTTTCTTGTTTTACACCTAGACTTCTAATAGCCGCATTATTTGCTTTCAACGTTGCGATACCCGATGCAAATGCAGGTACACTTCCGGTAATTTCAGGACTGCTTTCAGCCTCCTGTACAACTAACTCGTCGGAATCGAGTTTTGCAATTTGATAATTATTCATTAGTTTACATTTTTAATGGTTTAAATTTCTTCATATAACAATATAAAGATACAGAATATTGTAATACAATATTTTATTTTATGTATTTATTTTTTAAATTATATATCTTACCATATATTTTATAGTATATACCCTCATATATGCTTGTGTTTAGTGGGATTTTATCGTTTATTCATTGATTCATTAAATATGGCATTTGATTCATTAAATATGAATATAAATTCGTTAAATATGGTAATTGAGTGGTCAAAATGTAAAATTGAGCATCCATTTAATCAATTTAATTCAGTAAATCGACCATTTTAGTTTTCTTTGATGTTATTTAAATGCTTAAATACGGTAATAAAATGATTAGATATGAATGTATAACCGGCAAATATGATAGTTGATTAATGTTTCAACATTTTAAAATTGTTTAATACGTGATTAAATTATAGTTATAGGTGGTTTTAGCAACAATTAAGGTATCCGATGGTTCGAACTTAATGTTTACATTATCAGAAACGTATGCTAGTGCAGACTTAATGTCATTAAGTTAAGAAATATAGAATAGAAATGACAATCTATTTTGTGACGTGAACACCCCAAACCCCTAAAAGGGGCTTTAACAGCCTAACTGTTAGGCTAGGTTGTTTCTTTATTTGTCGGTAATTACATGTCTTATTATTCAATGATAAAGGAATTAATAGTGAGATATCTTAAATCTTTTAGAGAGCTTGTTAAAGCCCCTTTTAGGTTTGGGGTGCTTTTCGTACTATCAATAAATGATATTTCTTAACGTAATGACATATGGTTCGAACTTAACGTTTACATTTTCAGAAACGTATGCTAGCGTTGAAAAGGTATACCTTATAACAATCGAATCAAGATTCCCATTAAATAAGAATTTCACCTTTCTCTATTTATTTCATAGTTTTGTCAAAATTTTATTCATGAGCAACAGACTTAAGGCTCACCTTGCATTATTTTTGGCAAATGCAATTTACGGGCTCAATTATTTTATCGTTAAGGAAGTTGTTCCGGCAAGTATAAATTCTATATCGTTAACGGTAATCAGGGCGGTAGGTGCATTGTTCTTTTTATGGATCTCAGGTTTTTGGATAAAGACGCAAAAAATCGATAAATCAGATCGATGGAAAATGATGATAGGTGGTTTACTTGGAATTACCATAAGTCAAACGCTATTAATTGTTGGAATAAGCCATACCTTAACAATCAATGCTTCAATTATTATGACAACCAGTCCGTTGTTTGTATTACTGATAGCAGCCGTTTATTTAAAAACGAAACTAACGTTTTTAAAATTATTTGGTATCATATCGGGGGCTATAGGAGCTATTTTAATTATTTCATCGAACGGAAAAATAGCTATTTCGAATAAAACTTTTTTAGGCGATATAATTATACTCTGCAATGCAATAAGTTATGCAATATATTTGGTATGGACCAAACCGTTAATGGCTAAATACGATAGTTTCACGGTGATGCGTTCGATGTTTTTATATGGAGCTGTATTTATGTGTATATTTGGAGGTTATTCTTTCGTTGATACCGATTTTGCAGCAATAAAACCAATTATATGGCTGGCAATCGGTTTTATTGTTTTTTGTGCAACGTTTCTAACCTATCTCTTTAATATTTATGGATTGAAATATGTTCAACCTGCAACAGTGGGCATATATATTTACATACAACCGATTATTGCATCGTTGTTGGCATTATTTATAAAAAACGAAACGTATATATGGATTAAGGTTGTAGCAATGTTGATGGTCTTTGGGGGAGTCTATTTTGTTAGTATACATAAACCTAAAGAAAATATAATATCTTGTTAATAAAAAAACAGATAGCTTATTCACCTAAATCGGTTTAAATATCTAAATTGCTAAACCAAATAAATTCATAGGGTAATGTGCGATGTAAATTCATTTGAAAAATTTTATGGATTGCTTAACGATAGTGTTATCGTTCTTAACACTGAAGGACAGGTAGTTTATAGTAATGCACGTGCCAACGTTACTTTTGAAAGAACCATTCAAGAAACATCGAACGATGTAGTGGTACAATTACAATCTTTTCGAACAAATTATAACGATACAATTACAACCGAACACCAAATAACAGAAGGGAAAAGGATTTTTTCTGTTAAAGGTATGCCGATAGACGATTTTTTTGTATTCTTCCTTAGAGAAATAACAAAAGAGCTTCAAAAAGTACACGATTTGAACGAAAGTGAACGGTTATTCCGGGCATTATTCGAAAATTCGCCTGGAGGAATAGTCATGATGTCGCCCGATTTAAAGATCATGGCTGCAAACAAATACTTTTGCTCATTAATAGGCGTATCGTTCGACGAAATTATCGATTCGTCAATATTACGAATAGTAGCCGAACAAGATAAAGGCAATTATATCGATAAAATACAATCGTTATTAAATGGAGAATGCACTTTTTTTGAATATGAAAAAAGAATTGGAATAAACGATAATCTGTTTGTAACGGTTTTATCGACCATTTCAATTGTACGCAATAACAGTGGTGCACCTCTTTATCTGATAGAACAAATAATTAATATATCGAAACGTAAAATTGCCGAACAAGCCCTTCGTAACAGCGAATTTCGATTTAATAGATTTTTCAATTCATCAACAGTTATGTATTTAATTGTTTCCGGATCGAATTATAAAATAATAGATTGCAATCATACGTTCTGCGAAAATACAGGATTGTCGAAAACCGACATTTTTGATCAAAAAATAGAAGCATTGTTTATTCCGCAACACGAAAATATAGTTAAACATATTTTTGTACCCACCCAAGAATCGGAAAACGTGCTTGATTGCGAAGCATCAATAAAAACAAAGAATAATCAAAGCATCCCGGTTAATATTAATGCTACCATAATTTTCGATAAAGCCAATAGTTCGTCAACCTATATCGTAGCATGCACAAATATTGAAAAACAATTGTTTATTCGTGATGAACTAATCAAAGCAAAAGACGACGCAGAAAAATCGGAGAAATTAAAATCTGCCTTCTTGTCGAATATGTCGCACGAAATAAGAACTCCAATGAATGGAATTGTTGGTTTTGCCGATTTGCTTAACTCGCTACCCGATCTTTCCGATAAGCATAAATCGTATGTTAAGATTATGAAAGAATGTTCCAATAATTTATTGAAAATTATAGAGAATATCATTGAAATATCTAAAATCGATTCCAGAACGTTAAAATTAAAATCAGAGTTTTTTGATTTAGGAAATCTACTTAACGAACTCGAAGTTAAGTTTAATGCTAAACTTCGAGAAATGGGCAAAACATCGGTAAACATCGTTCTCGAAAATTCACTCATGGATAATTTGTTATACGTTCGTTCCGATATAGCACGAATCAGACAAATATTAACCATCTTGTTTGATAATGCAGTAAAATTCACCGAAAATGGAATCATTACAATTGGAGGAACTTATGAGGCTCAGAAGAATGTAACATTATGGATTTCAGATACAGGCATTGGCATTCCTTTCGACAAACAAGAAGTAATTTTTGAACGTTTCCGCCAGGTTGATGAACGTTTTGAAAGGAAATACGAGGGTAATGGACTTGGTTTGTCGATCGTTTCAGGAATTTTAAAACTGATGAATGGTGCCGTTTGGCTTGAATCGGAAGAAGGATTCGGTTCTACCTTTTTTATTAGGTTCCCTATTTGATCGAAATATTTTGTTCATCATCAATGCGATGTTTTAAAAATCTAGCTACATAAGAGAGTCACTCAAGAAGCTGCACAAAACTCCAATAAAAATAACGGTAATTTTGCAATCATTGAAAAGGTATATTTTAATTACCCCGACATTCATGTCGGGGTTTAAATCAATGTGATAGTTGTGGCGAAACAGATCAATTAATTACTGTAGAACCTATCATCGCCACGAAAGATAACAATGCAAGTCGTCTTTCGTGGCGATGATATGATGAATAAGAAATGAAAGCAGTGCTTCGCCACATGGATGACCTCATATTCTACCCCGACATAAATATCGGGGTAATTGAAATTCATTCGGTTATGAAAAAGGTTATCATAATTATAATGATGTATTGCATCAAACCATACTGCATAAAAAAAATTAAATAATTACCAATGGTGTAGGACTCGACTTTAGTAATAAAATCCAGTTACAAGAGAGAGATCCTCGTAAAAGAACAGCTTCTATTTCTTAAACCAAGGCAAATAAAATATGCTTCCTATGATTGCCGGAACAGAAACATTTATCAACCACAAAACCATCGATGCAACCACTATAAGCAACGGTTTATTGCAATATAACCCTATAAAATAAACCGAACTGCTACATCTTACACCCAATTCGGCAAGTGTGGTAGTTGGAATTAGAGTTGTAACGAAATATATCATGCTCACAGCTACACAACAGTGCGAAAATGATATATCAATGGCGAAAACCTGAAGTATTAAAAAGAATTGTAATAAAAAGATACTATAGCGTATTCCACTATACAGCAGAATGGTGAATAAATCGAACTTCGAACTTTTTTGAAAATGATTGCCAAACAATGTAAAACGATTAATAAACGGTAATTTCTTCAACAATGTATCAAGATGATTACTATTGAAATACAAAAACAACATGATGCAAGTTCCAACAATAGCCAAAGCAAACGATTCATAATTGTTTGAAAATAGTTGCTGTTGATTACTATAAAAAGGCAATGCCCAACAACCTGCCAGCACTGTTGCAGTAAATTGACCTAACGAACAGATGATTCCGGCACTTATGGCTTCTTGGCGAAAACCTGCATCAAGATGTGAAGCCCGTCCAAAAGGTTCGCCAGTTCGGTTTGGTGAAATAATTCCCACCGTAGTACCCGATAAAACAGCTTGAAACGATTTACCAAACGAAATATTTGTTATTGAATGTAACGAATATTGCCATTTTTTTGCTTCTACCGACCAATTACAAATCATCAAAATCAAAACGGTAAAAAACTCGACCGTTTGAAAAGCTGAAAAAGAGAACGACCGTAGCTTATCGAACGAAATATTGTATGAGCTGATCTTGTAACCCACATAAATCCATGCTACAGCAACAATTACAGCTTTAAAAACAATGATCCCTATTTTTCGTTTATCAGTCATGCTCAAAAGTACTATATTTTTGGAAATGAACGAATAATTAAGACCTTTGCAAAAAGCTAAATTCTATGATTGACGTTAAAGCGAAGAAACATCTTGGTCAACATTTCCTTACCAACGAGGACGTGGCAGTAAAAATAACCGAGAGTTTACCTGAAGATACGTCTTCGGTTCTTGAAATTGGTGCCGGTATGGGTGTATTAACAAAATATCTGGTACGGAAACAAGGTATTGATCTTAAGGTTGTAGAAATTGATGATGAGTCTGTTGCATATCTTTTAAAACATAATATTCTTACTAAAGACCAAATTTTTAATGGCGATTTTTTGCGTATCGCACCATCAACTTATTTCGAAGGACGATTTTCTGTTATCGGAAATTTCCCCTATAATATTTCAACACAAATACTATTCAAGGTTTTAGATCATAAAGACCAGATTCCTTGTGTAGTGGGTATGTTTCAAAAAGAAGTTGCCCAACGCGTTGCTTCGGGCCCCGGAAATAGAGATTATGGAATTATCAGTGTCCTGCTGCAAGCCTTTTACGATATTGAATATTTATTTACCGTACAGGAACACGATTTTAATCCACCACCAAAAGTAAAATCGGGAGTTATCAGGCTTACAAGGAATGGTGTTGACAAACTCAATTGCGACGAGAAAGCATTTATCAGAGTGGTAAAACTGGCTTTCAATCAACGTCGAAAGATGTTACGAAATTCTTTACGATCGGTTTTGACCGAAGAATTATTACCATTGGAAATTTTCAATAAACGCCCAGAACAATTAGGCGTGCAAGAATTTATTTCACTCACCAATATGATTGGTCAAAAGATATAACGGAATCGATTCTATTATAGGCAAATTAGGAATTAAAAATTAATTTGTAATCAATGGATCTGTAGAGAAAATTCACGAATTTTCTCTAACGTTTCCTAAATTCCCTCAAACAATTCCTGAATTTCCTCTAACAATTCCTGAATAAATAAACCAAATTCCTGAATAAAAGAGAAAATTCGTGAATTTTCTCTACAGTATTGATTGATCGTTAGAGAAAATTCGTGAATTTTCTCTACTTCTTCTTTTTAGTAGCTGGAGGAATCAATAAAACGCTAAGCGGTTTTTTGTTCAAGCCTACCGACCGCATTGTTTTTGACATTCCCCCTTCATAAGGCGAAATAGTAAGAGTAAGCGTTTGTTTGTTATAATGATTCGTTATTACCAGATTGCTTTTCTGAATTTCAGCACGGATATTTATTGCGTTTATATCAAACCAACTATCGGTAATAAGTCGAAAATAAATAATTTTATTCTTTCTATGTTCGATGTTGTAATCCATCACATATTGATTATTATAACCACGATAAGCAACATGAATATTAAATCGATTAAGATCGAGACCAATATAGGCTATATAATTATCTTTATCGTCGTGAATTTCTTTATTATGATCTTTTCGAACTACATAATATATAGCATGATAAAAGCCGAAATCAACTCCTGTTTGTTTTAGAATAGCCATATCCTGCTCGTCCATAACTTTGCTCAACGAATCATGGAAATAGGCAAGATTACAAGTGTCGAAAAGATGTTCTTCGTGTTTAGCGTATTCGTTTCTACTCGACACATACCAGATATCTTTTTTCTCATCCTTTGTTTTATCAACAACATTTAGGGTAGTTGCAACCCGCGAACGACCTTCAAAGTTATGTTGGGCAAATCCATTTACAAAAAAAAGCAAACTGAAAACAATAAATAGTATATATGACCTTTTCATAAAAATCCGTTTAAATGGTACATGGAAAACATAACCTTTTACCGTAAAATAGTGGAAAGGTTTCTTTTTCGTTTATTATTATCGGGATAAGCTTTAACCTTTGTTCTAAATGAAACGTCAATACATCGAAATAAAGACAATGAAAGTAATAAATACTTGTGTTGGTGTAAATTTAAGATCGCTCTTTTAAACAATATCCTAAATCTATTCCTTTATAAATACTTTTGAGGTTGTTGAATTATCGTTCGAAACCTTAATATAATAAATACCTCGGGTAAGACCTTGTAGATCGATAGAATTAATCTGATTTGCATCAGCACTTTCTATGGTATAAAACTTTTGAAGATTATCGTTGAATATTTCAATTCTCGAAGTCTTTTTAACAACAATTTTCATAACATCGGTTGACGGATTAGGGTATATTTCGACTGTATGACTAGTACTATCCTGATTATTATTAATGCTAACTTCAGAACTTACAAGATCACCGTTAATATATGCTTTTGTATTAAATAATGTTCTATTTAATAGCATATTGCCAAGCATTTTAAATCGAATGGTAACTATTGTTTTATTTACATCATATGCTCCCAATTTACTATACGAGGTAAATCGGAATGTTTTATCGTTTGCATTAAAATAGACATTGCTGTTTATTGCTGGAATAACGTTTGTAGCCACATATTGCAAAAAGGTACTGTTGTATTGCAATGAAAAATCAAAAGCATTTATTCCCAAATCGGAATTGATTATTACAGGCACATCGACATTTTGTATTCCATCGATTGTTGTTAGGTTGGCATTTTTATAATCAAATAGTACTTTCGAATCGTTTGTTGAAACGATATCATCTTTGAGACTTGAGAAATTGGCGGTATTGGTTGCCGAAATATTTTTGTAGTTTCCGTTGACATCTCCCACTAAAATTGCTATAAATGTTTTATTATTTTCTATTTTTCCATTCGACGATTGTATATTTATGACTGGCGGTACTGTAGGTACCATGGTTTTAGAATATCCTTTTCCATCGGGAAACGGATATAAGCTTGAAATTTGATACTTTGGATCGGTAACAATCGCTTCTTTATCAACAAAAAGCCAATCGAGTGTAATATCATCTGAATGGGTAAACCTGGTTATCGATTTTAGTGTTCTTTCGTTAATTTGTGAAACATCGCCAGCACTAATAACTCCATCCCTATTTACATCCATTGCAATAATTTGATACACCGTAGGCACAAAGCTAGGATCTTCTGCTGCCACAATAGCTGTAAGAAAAGCATCATAGCCGTTTATTACGGGCATTACATCGGTATTTGAATCAATATCTTTATTAATTATTAAGTAATTCGAAGGGTTCTTAAAAGAAAACTCCCCGTTCAAATCGGGCATGGTGGTTTTGTTTGCACTACTGATTGTAGTAATTTGATGAGCTGTAGGATGTATGGTATCATAAACAATCGGACTGTTATCTGCCCAAAAAGAAAGTGTTCCCGTAAAGTTTAGGTCTACAGCCGGTTTATATATTGCTGATGAAACTTGTTGCATTTTAGTACTCGTATCATAACTTTCTAATAATGTAGCCAAAAATATAAGCGAATCGTCGGGCAAAATAGTCGGGGTTTTAGACAATCGAAATGTTACAACAGTACCCGTTCCATTAAAACTCTGGATTCCACCATTACCATTTAAATATAGTGAGAGATTTATTTTTCCACTTTTACTATTTAATGTATATCCGGCATAACTGCTCTTAAGTAGATCGTTACCTAAAATAATGGAATCGGTGGCAATAACTTTGGAATTATCGTATTGTAAAACAATATCGAATCCGGTACACGCAACTAATGATACATTACAAATAATGCTAACATCAATAAAATTGGAACCATTTCCAGTACTATAATCTCTGCAATTAATAGAGTACGAAGCATTTGTTGAACTTTTTAATTTTGAGTCTTTATGTTCCGACGATGGTATTGATGGAGAATTACCGATAAATCGATTTGTATCAGTTGCAAGCATTCGTGCCTCATATTTATTTCCATAAGCTTGCATTGATGATGCTACAATTACGCTGATTGCTATATATAGTAGTCTTTTCATTCGTTTAATCTTTTGTATTTTATTCGTTACCAGAAACCTCAAAAGGTTTATCGAAGAAAATAAACCAAGGAATATTCTTCATCTGTTGTTTTGAAAATAGCACTTATAGCGAATTCATTAGGGTACTCTTTCATTATGTAAATTCTAAATGGCAATTATTATTATTTTGTAAATTTGATATAACGTAATCCATCCGGAATTTATCCATATTTACATTACCTTTATAAAAAAGAATTATTTGTTTGTTTAAAAAACAATAAGCTCTGTTACGTTGTAAAAATTTGCAAGGTTTTATTCTTTATGTTAAGTTTTAGTTAATAAAACCAGATACTTTATCTTTGTAAAAAAATATCATGCAAAAAAATTGGATTCTTAAAGAAAAAGGCGACCATTTTCTTATTCAACAATTAATGACCGATTTGAATATTGATAATGTATTGGCATCATTACTGGTTCAACGAGGTGTTTCTTCATTTGACGAAGCTAAAGACTGGTTTCGTCCGTCGCTCAACAACTTACTCGATCCATTTTTAATGAAAGATATGGATAAAGCCGTTGAACGACTTATCAGGGCAATCGATTCGGAAGAAAAAATCCTAATATACGGCGATTATGATGTTGATGGTACAACAGCCGTTTCGTTGCTCCGTTTGTTTTTAAATAGCTATTCAAAAAATCTTGATTATTATATTCCCGATCGATATAAAGAAGGTTATGGTGTTTCAAAAGCCGGTATCGATTTTGCCATTGAGCATTCATTTTCATTAATCATCACGCTCGATTGCGGCATAAAAGCCAGCACCCATATTGCATATGCACAATCGAATGATATTGATGTAATCGTTTGCGATCATCATAATCAAGGCGATGAACTGCCTGACGCTTATGCCGTATTAAATCCTAAGCGTAACGATTGTAGCTATCCATTTAAAGATTTATCGGGTTGTGGCGTTGGATTTAAATTTATGCAAGCATTTTGTACAAAAAAGAACATTCCGTCGAAAGCATTGTTTGAGCATCTTGATATTGTGGCAATAAGTATTGCATCTGATATTGTTAAAATTACTGGCGAAAACCGCATTCTGGTTTACTTTGGCATTCAACAAATACTTAAAAAGCCCAGTTTGGGAATCGATGCCATAAAACGTATTGCCCAGATAGAAGGTAGTTCTCTTTCGGTGAGCGATATTGTATTTAAAATAGGTCCGAGAATTAATGCCGCCGGAAGAATAGGTTCGGGACGATTGGCAGTAGAGTTAATGACCTGCAAAGACGAATCGTTGGTCATGGAAATAGTTGGCGAAGTGAACAATAATAACGAATTTCGTAAAGATCTTGATAAAACCATCACCGCCGAAGCTTTACTAATGATCGAAACAGATCTTAATCAAGCCAATAAAAAAACAAATATTGTGTATTCGCCACAATGGCATAAAGGAGTTGTTGGAATCGTTGCTTCGAGAATTACCGAAGTATATTACCGTCCAACGATTGTTTTAACCCACGCAAACGGAATGATTACCGGTTCGGCTCGTTCGGTTGATGGGTACGATTTGTATACCGCTTTAGAACAATGTTCCGATTTGTTAGATCATTTTGGTGGACATATGTTTGCCGCCGGCTTATCGTTGAAAGAAGAAAACCTTGAAGCATTTAAATGTCGATTCGAAGACATTGTTTCTGCTACCATAAAACCCGAAATGTTAATTCCTAAAATCAAGATTGATGCCGAATTATCACTTTCGCTCATAACACCAAAATTTTATCGGATACTAAAACAATTCGAACCTTTTGGTCCGGGAAATATGACTCCCCTATTCCTAACTCAAGGAATAGATGGAAATGATTCAATCCGCAGTATCGGTAGCGACGGTTCTCATTTAAAAATGATTGTTAAAACGAAAGATTCGAAAACAGGATTCGATGCCATAGGATTTGGTTTAGGCAAAGATGCCGAATCGTTAAAGAAATCGCAGTTCGATATATGTTATTCGGTCGAAGAAAACGAATTCCGAGGTGAAACTACATTACAATTACGGATTAGAGATATTAAAACGAGAACGTAATGATTGAATATGGATGTAAAAAAAATAATGTATCAATTGATTATACCTAATTAGGCGAATTACTATTTACTATTTACTTTCAATTATTGATCCTGTAGAGAAAATTCACGAATTTTCTCCATCATGAATTTTCTCTATCACGAATTGAACTGACTAAAAAAATTGCGAAAATACCGTAGTTGAATATTAGAAAAATAGAATATGTTTGCATTTATAATTAAATAAATCTTATGGCTAACAGTTTAGCATATCTTTTTCGTCGTAAAAATCTTGATCAACTCATTGCAGAATCCAAAGTTGATCATGGGTTTAAAAAGGCTTTAACTGCTTTTAATCTTATTACCCTTGGAATAGGGGCAATTATAGGAACAGGTATTTTTGTTTTGACCGGAACGGCCGCAGCCACCCATGCCGGTCCTGCAGTTGCTTTATCGTTTGTTATTTCTGGTATCGGTTGTGTTTTTGCAGGCTTATGCTATGCAGAGTTTGCTTCAATGATTCCTATTTCGGGCAGTGCATACACTTATTCGTATGCATCACTAGGCGAGTTTATGGCTTGGATAATCGGATGGGATTTAATTCTCGAATATCTGTTTGCGTCGGCCACCGTTGCCGTTGGTTGGTCGGGATATGTTGTAAGTTTTCTCCACGATTTGCATATAACGGTTCCACAGGCATTGAGTCAGGCTCCATTACAATACTCCAAAGAACAGGGCTGGTCGTTTTCGGGTAGTGTGGTCAATTTTCCAGCGGTGTTTATCGTTGTGATGGTTACCGCTTTATTGGTTATTGGTATAAAAGAATCGGTTACATTCAATAATGTTATTGTTATTATTAAATTAATCGTGATTTTGTTATTTATTTTCTTTGGAATGTGGTATGTTAATGTCGATAATTGGTCGCCTTTTATCCCTGCAAATACCGGAACATTCGGTCAGTTCGGATGGAGCGGTGTTTTAACCGGTTCGGGTGTCATTTTCTTTGCATATATTGGATTTGATGCCGTTTCAACAGCTGCCCAAGAATCGAAAAACCCCCAAAAACATATGCCAATCGGCATTTTGGTCTCGTTATTGGTTTGTACTATTTTATATATTGCCGTAGCTTTGGTTTTAACCGGAATGGTTCATTATTCAAAACTTAATGTTCCTGCCCCTATTGCTGTTGCAATCGACAGTGTAGCTCATAGTTTACGATGGTTGAACCCTTTGGTAAAAATAGGAGCCATTGCCGGATTAAGTTCTGTTGTACTTGTTATGTTAATGGGGCAACCACGTATTTTCTTCTCAATGTCGAAAGACGGTCTTTTACCTAAAAGCTTTTCGAAAGTCCATTCAAAATTTCAAACACCTTATATTACAACAATTTTAACAGGATCTGTTGCTGCAATTGTAGCCGGATTATTTCCCATTAACATTCTTGGTGAATTGGTTTCCATAGGTACTTTATTAGCATTTGTTATTGTTTGTATCAGTGTTATTATACTTCGTAAATCACGTCCCGATGCAGAACGTCCGTTTAAAACCCCATTCGTTCCTTTAGTTCCGATTTTAGGAGCGGGAATTTGTTTTGTACAAATGGCATCGTTGCCCGCCGATACCTGGTGGCGTCTCATTATTTGGATGGCATTAGGCATCGTGATCTATTTTAGCTATGGTCGTAAACACAGTAAGTTGAATCGATAACAAAACCTTCGGTGGCAATTAAATATCCATACAACATTGATTGTCCTCATTGTAACGTTTCTATTGTGTTGGATAAAGATACCCGCGAATGTTCGAATTGTTTCGGTTGTGTGGGATGCGAACAACATGTTTGCTATTATTGCAAACAATTAATTGTCTTGGAACCTCCAAGACATTTGGAAAAGAATAGATTCGATAGCAAAGAATTACTGTAAAAAAGCACCAAATTTCTTAAATGTCGAAATAAAATGCTGATTTACTTCATCTCTAATTGATTCTCTCATAGGAAATGGATCTTCATGTTTATATTTGTATGGAAAATCATCAACATCCACTTTTATCGGAATATCTCTTTTACGACCTTGCAAAGTATTTATTACTTCATAATATGGAATGACATAGTCTTTATCGAGAGCTATAGCATAAATTCTATCTTGAGCATTACGTAACAAATCTTCACGGTATTCAATTAATTTATTATAATTCAATAAACTTAAAAAGGTGTAACCTTCAAGATGGTGTTCCGATAAAAAATGTCCGAGCCATTTATCTTGCTCCCTATGCACATCAATATAACTGATCAAGTATCGATATAAGGTATGCTCGGTTTCGCTATCCATAATAACTTTGCAAACAGGTGTCAGACGGCTGAAAACAGAACCTGAACAAAATAATGCCATCTTCGAGTTACCAAAATAATTGTGTTGATTGGTAAGCATAAGCGTTTGTGCTAATAATCCTCCTATTGAATAGGCAAAGAAATCGAATGATGCATCAGGTGAAATGCAATCGTACTTATCCGATTTTATTTCTTCAACCAATTGCATTACATCATGATAGGTTAATATTCCCGACCAAATAAAGCGTTGCGGTTTAACTTTTAATCGGGTGCTGACAGCAATATTTACAAACGATGATCCGATAATATCGGGGTAATTCTTTTTATGTTCATTATAAAGTTCTGTCATCAACCGAGGATTACTCCATTCGGGTAAAGCTCGGTTCATATGAAAGGTCATGGGGAACAAAACAATGGTTTTACCGGTCTCAATCATCAATTGATATGCCCATGGAAAATATTTCAGCCAATTCTTTTCATTAAAGCCGTGAAGCAATAAGATGACCTGTTTACTCCGTTGCCCATCTTTGGGTTTAAAAATATGAAACCGGAATTGGGCGTTTTCTTTTACATGCGAATCGACAACATCTAGAATCGAGTCTTTGTCTGTCCAGATATAAGCTGCCGGAGCTTTTTGCGTGAAGTTATGTTCCTTACAGGTATATTCATCTTCGCCAGGAATAATATTTTTATTATTCGATGTAAAAGTATAGGTGTGTACGCTGAGATTATTGAGCGGCTCTCTATAGTTATCCGTATAGTTGATGCTATTTTTCAGGACATTGAATAATTCGTGGTATTCCATTATCTATTAACTTTTATAGTAAAAAAACGATAACTAAAGCTAATCATTTTATCGCAAAAAAGAAAAAGAAATGATATTTAAATACGCCTTCTCATTTTTTTATTTTAATAGTAATTTAATCTGTCTAAAATTAAATTACTTTTGTTTTTATATTAAAAAATAAAGAAGATGAGCAATAATGATATAATGAAAAAACTGCGGGTTGCACTTAAATTACGCGATGATGATATTATTAAAATACTTGCCTTAGTCAATTTCCCAACCAATAAAACAGAATTGGGTGCAATATTCAGAAACGAAGATCATCCTAATTTCAAAGCTTGCGGCGACCAATTATTACGCAATTTCTTGAACGGCTTGATTATTCATTTACGAGGACCTATGCCCGGCAAAGATGTTGCAGGTTCTTAACATTTCAAAGTTGAACCTTTCAAATTAATTGATTGAAACGATTCATGCGTTTATTTTGAATTGTTTTTTAAAGGCAAATAGAGTTAGCCATTAAATTATCTTCTTCTATCCTTTATTGAAATATTTTATGCATAATTAATTCTTCAGTTTATTTTCAATTTGTAACATTCGTTACAATATACTGTCTCTACACCTTCTATATTTGTTCAAGTAAAAACGAACAATTTAAAATGTTAAAAAGATACGCATGGTACGAGATATAATAAAAATAAACGAAGATTTGTGTAACGGTTGTGGCGATTGTATTCCAAATTGTCACGAAGGAGCCTTACAAATAATTGATGGTAAAGTAAGAATGGTGAGCGAACTGATGTGCGACGGGCTTGGTGCATGCATTGGGCATTGTCCCATGGGAGCATTATCGATTGAAACCCGCGAAGCTGAAGCCTACAACGAAGTGGAAACGATTAAAGAAATGGTTTCGAAAGGTAAAAACACTGTTATAGCACATCTAAAGCATCTGAAAGAACATGGTGAAATAGCATTTTTAAAAGAAGGCGTAATCTTTTTATCAAGTATTCAAGAAACACTTTCTTTTAATTTAGATGAGGTAAAAGCCGCTGTTCATAATGCTCCAAACGCTATACAAATTGAGAAATCGATTCAATCACCAACGCTTCAACCTCAAGCATCGGGATGTCCCGGTTCGAAATCCCAAAGTTTCAGCGTTAATTTTCCAGCTGCCAACACTCAAGGTTCATTAGCTTCGAATTTAACACATTGGCCTATCCAATTGCATTTAATAAATCCTTCAGCCCAACATTTTCAAGCTGCCGATATGTTGATTGCCGCCGATTGTGTTGCATTTTCATTAGCAGGTTTTCATCAAAACTATTTGAAAGGTAAAACGCTTTGTATTGCTTGTCCAAAACTCGACAATAATCAGCAAGTTTATATAACGAAAATAAAAGCATTAGTTGAACATGCCCGCATAAATACAATTACCGTTATGATTATGGAGGTTCCCTGTTGTGGAGGTCTTTTACGAATGGTTCAAACAGCATTGGCTGAAGCAACGCGAAAAATTCCATTAAAACTTGTTATTGTTGGTACGCGAGGAGAAGTAATAAAAGAAGACTGGATATAACGTTAGCTTTATCACTGAAAGATATTCTATTTTATAATCCGATATTACAATAATTATTCACTGTTGTAGTATCGGATTTATTTTGTTAACCGATCATATACTATCGCTTCCCTAAAAAGAGAAAACAGACTTTTCTATCTATGGCTGTATAACTGTTATTTTCCCATCTTGAGGTAAAATACTCAAATCAATATATTACAGATTAATATCTCGACAGTTTTTATAAAATAGACAGCTAAAAAGAGTAACATTATCATTTAATCAGAGTATTACTATCAAATTTGGTATAAGCATCTTAATTAAAACATAAAAATCAATTTTATAACTTTCAAATGCATACCTTTATGCTAGTAAAAAAAACAAACAATAAAGAATGTAGGATTTAAAGTATTGATTGAACATATTGTTCAACTAATATTTTTTTAAATTTAATACCAACAACAAAACAACGAACAATTAAAAACGACCCTGTTTCTAGATAAATAGATTTTAGTCTTAACCAATGAACAATTGAAAGATTTACTTCAATTAAATAATATAATATGAATCGTCCAAAATATTTCCTTAAAACAACAAAGAATAATATTCTTAAGGCATTATTTGTGTTTACACTTGGATTAACGTTTACATTAACTGCAACATATTATACTAAAAAAAATATTGATTCTGAATCAAATAAAGAATTAAAACTAATCTGTGCCGATCTGAAAACAAAAATTGAAGCCCGTCTTCATGCCCATGCTGAACTGTTAAGATGTGGTTCAGCTTTCTTTTCGGGTTCCGACACCGTGTATAGAAATGAATGGAAAGATTTCTATTTACGAACTAAGATTAAAGATAATTTGCCCGGCATTCAAGGCGTTGGCTATGCACAAATCATTCCTAAAAAGCAACTTGAAAGCCATATTAAAGCCATACAACAGAGTGGATACCCTAATTATATTATTAAGCCATTAGATAATAGAGATTTTTATACTTCTATTATTTATCTCGAACCATTTACCGGCAGAAATTCACGGGCATTCGGTTTCGATATGTATACAGAAAAGATCAGACGAAAAGCCATGCAACAAGCTTGCGACCTTGACAAAGCAGTGCTTTCGGGTAAAGTTATTTTAGTACAGGAAACCAATAAAGATATTCAAGCGGGTACATTAATGTATGTTCCTGTTTACATAACCGGCTTGCCTATTACAACAACCGAAGAACGCCGAAAAGCTATAAAAGGTTGGGTATACAGCCCTTACCGAATGAACGATTTAATGTATGGAATACTAGGTCGATGGGATTTGGTGCAACAAGACCGAATACATATGAAAGTATATGACGAGAGTATCAATGAAAAATCAATATTATTCGACAGTCAAAAGAACGACACTGCTGTTTCTAAACATTTCCCAACTCGATTGGTTATTGAAACGTTAAATTTTAATGGCAAAAGTTGGGTAATCTGTTTTTCACAATCGAGTGTCATCTTTTTAAAGTTTCATGCAAGAATGTATCTCGTTTTTATTGGTGGCATAATTATTAGCATTTTACTCTTTTCATTAACATTAGCATTATTAAACACACAATATAGTGCCGAGCAGATTGCCAAAGCTTTAATTTCAGAATTAAAAGAAGAAAAAGAACGTTTCCAAATATTGCTTAATTCTTCGGCTGAAGGAATTTATGGCATTGATATGCATGGAAATTGCACGTTTTCTAATTCATCGTGCCTTTCAATACTAGGTTATGAAACTCAGGAGCAAGTGCTTGGAAAGAATATGCACGATCTTATTCATCATTCTCATAGCGATGGTAGTCATTACGACGTTCATGAATGCAATATTTTTAAAGCTTTTATTCAAGGAAAAGGAACCCATATTGACGATGAAGTTTTATGGCGTGCCGATGGAACAAGTTTCCCTGCAGAATATTGGTCGTATCCTATTTATATTAATGGAAAAATAACAGGAGCAGTTGTTTCGTTGTTCGATATCAGCGAGCGAAAAAATGCCGAAGCATTACTTAAAGCAAGTGAAACCCGTTTTAAAAATATGTTTACTCGGCACAATTCAATAATGCTTTTAGTTGAACCTGAGTCTGGAAATATTGTTGATGCAAACATAGCGGCTACTAAATTTTATGGATATACAAACGCTGAGCTTTGTAGTAAGTCGATTAACGATATTAATACATTACCTCCCGATCAAATTGCCACAATATTACGAAAAGCATTAGACGAAAAACACAACTATTTTATTTTTACTCATAAAACGGCAACAGGAGATCAACGGATTGTTGAAGTCCATTCCTCGCCTATTGATTTCGAAGGGAAAAAAATATTATTCTCCATTATTCACGATATTACCGAACGTCAAAATGCAGTTCAAGCTCTTAAAGATAGCGAACAACGCTGGGAATATGCATTGGAGGGTGGAGGCAATGGGGTGTGGGATTGGAATTTGGAAACTAATACGGTCTTTTATTCCAATCAATGGAAAGAGATACTCGGTCTAGTCAACATTGATATTTCCGATGGTCTTGAAGAATGGAGCAATAGGGTGCATCCCGACGATTTACAAGGTTGTTTTGATGCCATACAACTCCATTTAGAAGGAAAAACTACGTCATATTCTAAAATATACCGGTTCAACTGCGATAATTCGTCCGAAAAATGGATACTCGATAGAGGTAAAATTATGGTTTTCGACGACAATGGAAAGCCTTTACGAATGATTGGCACTATTACCGATATCTCAGAAAGAATTAAGATGGAAGAAGCTTTAAAAGAAAGCGAAGCAAAATCAACGGCTATCCTTCATACTTTACCAGATATGATGTTTATTCAAAATCAGGATGGTGATTTTGTTGATTATTTTGTTCCTAAAAACTCAAAATCAAACTTTACTTCAATCAGTTTAAAAGGTAAAAAGATCTATGATTTTTTACCTTCTGAAATTGCTGATCAATTCATTTCTACTTTCAAAGATGCAATGCTAACCAAACAAATGCAATTCTTTGAATATTCTTTAACAATGTTCGATAAAGTACATTATTTTGAAGCTAGAACCATTAATTACGATTCCGATAAATTGTTAAGTATAATCAGGGATATTACCGACAGGAAAGATGCCGAACGATTAATTACCCTTCAAAATACAGAATTACAAAAACTAAATCTCGATAAAGATCGATTTATTTCAATACTTGCCCATGATTTACGTAGTCCGTTTAATGCAATTCTAGGCTTTTCCGATCTATTAATTCACAATATCAGTACTTATTCGAATGATGAATCAAAAGAACTACTCGGAATAATTTATAATTCGGCAAAACACACGTTTAATTTATTAAATGAACTGTTAACATGGGCTAGGACACAATCGGGCAAAATGCCATTTGAACCGCATGAATTACTTTTTACCGATATCTATCTGGAAGTTATTGACGATGTGCAAATGAATGCAAAGGCTAAAGATATTGAAATAAGTAATTATTTTGAAAACAGTCTTACTATTTTCGCCGATAATAATATGTTGCACACAATCTTAAGAAATCTTATTTCAAATGCTATAAAATTCACCTATTTAGGAGGGAAAGTAACGATTACTGCCAAACAAAACGAAAAAGATATAACAATCAGCGTATCCGATAATGGTATTGGAATTGATTCCAATAGTATCCATAAATTATTTAATATGTCGGAAGTGTATACCACCAATGGAACTGCAGAAGAAAAAGGATTCGGATTCGGATTATTACTTTGTAAAGAATTTGTAGAACAACATAATGGTAAAATTTGGGTAGAGAGCGAAATTGGAAAAGGAAGCAACTTTAGGTTTAGTATTCCTTTGAATACTGAAAGATTAAAAGCATAATTAGGGTCTGCTGAAAAACGATTACGTTCTTAAATATAAGAAATATAATTAAAATAAAGTGCAAGGAATATTTGAAACATCGTCACATTATTGTGCATCTTGGAATGCAAGAGATGAAACGAGCGCACGCCAAAAAAGCGTGCGAC
>Ga0265338_10002604_pt1 | contig 26678 bp, 17 predicted proteins | sample 42126metaG_FD_193579 | JGI IMG/M metagenome (GOLD analysis project Ga0265338, IMG submission 193579) | Rhizosphere microbial communities from Carex aquatilis grown in University of Washington, Seatle, WA, United States - 4-21-26 metaG | ecosystem: Host-associated > Plants > Roots > Rhizosphere...
GGCTTGCTTGGCGGTATCAAGATTGCCGGAGCGATGCGCATTCTCGGCGCGCTGCATGACCTGTCGCAGATGTTCGATTTCCGCCTTGGCCGCTTGGACCTTGGTGCGCAACTGCTGGAGTTCGGTATTGTTGGCGTCGATGTGTATCGCCTGCTCGATGTATCCGAGAGCGGGTTCGAAATCTTCGCGGCGGAAAGCTTCTTCCGCCTGCTCACGCAGTTGGCGCGAGCGCTCGGCGCTTTGCTCCTTTTCAATCTGCTTGCGCAGGGTGCGCAGCATCGCCGATGCTTTCGTGTGCTGCTTGTCGAGTTTGAGGACGGCCAGCAGTTCATCGTTGGCCTGAAAGAGATTGTTCTGCTCCAGCAGAGTCTCGGCCTGCTGCATGTGAAGTTCGATCTGGTCGATCTTGAGGTGTTCCTGGAGCTGGTTCAGTTCGAAGGCGAGTTCTTCGGCGGAGGAATAGCGCTGGTCGCGGTCTTTGGCCAGCGCCTTCATGGTGATGGTTTCGATCTCCGGCGGGAACGAAGAAAGGTATTTCGAGAAGGGCGCGGGATTCTCGTTGAGAATCTTCATCAGCGTCGCGCCCGTGCTGTCGGCCTCGAACGGAAGGGCGCCAGTAAGAATCTGGTAGAGCACGACGCCCGTGGAATACACGTCGGTACGCTGATCGACCTGGAGTTTGTCGTTGAGCTGCTCCAGCGACATATAGTTCAGGCTGCCCATGAACTGGCCGGTGCGGGTGAAGTTCGTGTCGCCAATGCGGGCGATGCCGAAGTCGACGATCTTCACGTTGCCATCTTTCAAGACCATGATGTTGCCGGGCTTGATGTCGCGATGGACGATGCCTTTCTGATGGGCGTAAGAGAGGCCGTGGCAGGCTTGAACGATGATGTCGATCTTCTGCAGCAGCGAGAGCGCCTGGCCGGAGCGCAGCATGGTTTCGAGGCTGGCGCCCTCAAGATATTGCATGGCGAGGTAAGGGCTGCCTTCGTGCTCGCCGAGTTCGTAGACGGTAACGATGTTGGGATGCTGGAGATTGGCGGTGGCTTTGGCTTCGCGATAAAAGCGCTGCAGGAGATCAGGATAGTCGGCGTAGCTGATCGTCATGATCTTGATGGCGACCATGCGATCGAGGAAGGGATCTTTGGCACGGTAAACAACACCCATGCCGCCCTTGCCGACTACGTCGAGGACGTCGTATTTCCCGATCTTCTTGGGTATCGGTGCAGCCATGTATGAAGCCGTGGAGGAGGAGCCCCAGAGTCGGGACCAAAAACATTATAGACCGTACCCGCGGAGGTCCAAGCACAGTCCTGGACACGTTGGGTTGAGCTGGGGGACGAGAATATTGTGCTACGAAGCGCGGCTTCCCGCAACTTGAAGTTTGCGGGTGACCAAAGTAACAATCATGCGAGTTTCGGGGTGAGATTCCGCGGGACGGTTCCTCTGGGATTGCAGAGTTGTTCTTTACGATCAAGCGAGAACTAGGGTAGGATTTAGCGCCTCCATAGGATTTAGATGAAACTCACGACCCAGGCAGCAGGGAAGACCGACGTCGGCGTTGTCCGCAAGAACAACGAAGACAACTTCGGTTACGACACACGCACCGGAATCTTTGTGGTGTGCGACGGCATGGGGGGGCAGGCAGCCGGAGAAGTTGCGAGCAAGATCGGGGTCGACACCGTAGTGGGATATTTTCGTGAGACAGAAAAAGGCCGCGGAGCGGGAGTGCTGGGCCGGGGATTCGAGGGCGTTTCGGATCGAGCGAATGCGTTGGCCAATGCGATTCAACTGGCGAACAAAGCCATCCGCGAAGCGTCAGCGCAAGACAGCGGAAGACACGGAATGGGATGCACCATCGTGGCGGTGCTCGCTGAGGAGAACCTGTTCTCGATCGCGCATGTCGGCGACAGCCGCATCTACCTGATCCGCGGCGGTGCGATCCAGCAGTTGACGATCGACCATTCGCTGGTGATGGAACAGGTGCGGCGCGGGATGATCACGCTGGAAGAAGCCGAACATTTTGAAATGCAGAACGTAATTGTACGCGCGCTCGGATCCGAAGACAGCGTGGAACCGGACCTTGCCGACCTGAGCCTGGAGGAAAACGATACGTTGCTGCTGTGTTGTGACGGGCTCTCGCGCTTCGTGAAAGACACCACCATGCTGGAACTGATCAAGGGCAAGAGCCTGGACGACGCGTGCGACGCGCTGATTGAGGCTGCGAAGGCCAGCGGCAGCGACGACAACATCACGTGCCTGCTGGTGCGCGCCGTGTGGCAGTCATGGGGCGGAAGAATGTTCCGCCGGCGCAGCGACAACGTGCAGAGTTCGACCTAATCCTCAATTTAGCGCGGCATACTGCTCGCTGCTATCTTGCCACGTTATCTTGCCACCTGAGACACGCAACTCATCCCTGTCAAATCCGTCAAGCGTAGCGGGTTCGGGCCGCTGAATTGCAGTTCGAACATGTAGAACCTCTTCTGGCCATTGACCACGACGTCCTGACCATTCGACTGCTTGACCGTGTAGCTGAGTTCGTACGTGCCAGCGGTTTTTGCCTGCGGGTGCCCTTCGTTAATGAAGCGGAAGATGGCCCACGGCCCCGGACCCCAGTTCGCAAGGAAGACGTCTTTCGCGGTGATCTGAATTTCTTCGGGCGCTCCGGTCCAGGTGAAATTCTTCTGCTGCCCGGTTCCAGAGAGCGCATCGGTGCCGACCTTGAGGGCGAGTCCTTCAATATTGGTCGAGGACTGCTTCAACGAAAATGCCATGCGCGGCGTGGGTGAGCCGTTGGGATAGAGGGCATCGCTGAAGGCCGCGGCCCGGTTGAAGAAATTCTCGAAATCGGGCGAGATCTTCACGGTTCCCGCCGGATTGGCGACGTACCGCGATCCTTGCTTCGTGAGATATGGCGCGAGGCTCGCCGTGTAGAACTTCCACAAGTCCCCGGTTCCAGGGGCGAGCAACGCATTCAGCTGATCGACGGGTAGATCCTGCGAGGAATTTGGATTGAACGGGAACCTCTGGGTGATCTGCGAGAACTCGGTGCAAAGCCTGCGGCCGCCACCATTCAAAGCTTCTTTCGGACCCATCTTGATCAGCGCTTGGGCGTGCTCGATCGGTTGCTGAAGCAAGGACTGGGTCACGGTCTCGATGTGGAACTGCGGATCGACGCGAAATTTTTGAGCAAGCTGCGAGACTGCGCCGTTGGCATCCTGAGCCGCACCCAGCGCTTGATTGACCAGGCCAGCGTCACCGGTGCCACTGGGGCTGCTCGCGAGCAGACTCACTTGGGATTTCAGCTTGGTGAGCGCCTCGATGTAGGTCTGATTACTGGGAAGAATGTACTGGAGCGGAGGCCCATCAGGCACAACCGCTTGCACGGGCTGGAAGCTGTCGGCGATCAGCGGCAAAGGGACGTGCGTATTGTGCGAGACAAACCACAGCAGCTCCAGCAGAGGCGAACTGGGGCTGATGAGCCGGCCGAGTTTAACGTCGCTATCGTGGAAGTTGGCGAAGCCGCGCACCGACGAGGTTTGCAGGACCGTGCGCCATTCTTTGATGAAGTCGGAGTTATAGCGGTCGGTGAGTTGTTGCTGCAGAGTCGCTTGATCCAGTTGTTGCGCGATGAGTTTGCCGAGCACCCAATCTTCACTCACGATGCGGTTGTGGGCGATGGCGTCTTGCATGCGCGTGAGGCCGTCGGGAGTGAAAGCACCCTCGACATCATGCGGAGAGCTGACCACGTCAGAGGCATCGCGGAACTGGCGGCTAAAACTGGCGCCTGGAACTTTACGGGAGACATCCGCCTTCAACGGCAGGTAGTAGCGGTCGATTCCGCCGAAGTTGCTCAGGTAGGCGCGTGCGCGACCGACTGCGAGAGTGTCGAGACTGGAAGAGTATGGGTTCGAGACGAGAAGTTCGCCGCTGTAAAACTCGAACTGATTGCGGGCGAGCGTGCCCGTCTGCTCGTCGCCGGTTTTTCCGGTAGCCCAGGTGGTATAGAGAGTCGGCGGCAGAAAATCTTTTGTGCTCTTTTCCGGGTTGGACGTCGTAATGAGATACGCCTTCAGGGCGCTATACGTAGTTTCGTAACTGTCGGTCGGATCTGGCTTGTCCTTTACGTTGCGAAGGGAGGTCAGCAATCGTCCCTGCGTTTCGGCAAACATCAAACTGCTGAACTGGTCGAAGTACACCTGGCGGGAGGCAGGGTAGAGGTCGTCGCCGGAGTACATCCACCAGCGCAGATGCCACGGTGCCCCTTCGCGGCTGTAGGTGGAGAGCAGTTCGAGTTGTTTGCGCAGATTGTCGAGCTTCTGTAACTGGTCGACGCTGGGAGTCTGGCCGGGCGTGGCGTGAATGGTTCGAGCGTCGTCGACGGCCTGCTTAACACTGCGCTCCAGGAAGAAATTTCCGATGAACGACGTGAGGAAGCCGAGCGCGAAGATCAGCGCGACACCGATCACCGACGCCAATATGAAGCGGCGCAGCAGGCTGACGCGCGAACTGACAGAGCTGGCGCTGAGAGCAACGCGATCTTTCAGCAGCACTTCGTTGAAGAGCTGCGACAGGAATACCCACTCCGGAACCTTGCGCGGGCCCGACGAGCGCGGGGTCGACACGGGCTGTGGCGCGCGCATAGAGGCTCCGAAGACGACGGTGGCGTTGCCGTCGAACGCCGGTTCGGGCGCCTGGACTTCCTGCATGGAGGCGACGTCTTCGATGACGGTGGGGCGGACTCCGGAAAAATAGAATCCGCGAAGGAACGGATTCACGTTCAACTGGCTGGGTCGCGCCAGGTCGACCAGAAATTGCACGACTATTTTCCGGAGCTTGCGCAACTCGCGGGGAAATTCGTAAATGCCCGGGAGCTTTTCCGGAGTGCCGATCGACAGAAGATCCACACGCTTCTCGGCCAGCGAGTAGAACAATTCGTCGAAAGCTTTTTCGAGGCGGCGAGTCTCTTCGTCGGCGTAGACACCGGAGGCTTGCAAGGAGCGGACGGGCAGAGTGACTCCGAGTACTTGCGAACTTTCGTCCTTGGTGAGTCCGGCCACGTAATCGAGAAATGCGGAGCCACCGTCGGAGCGTGTGCCGATGCGATCGGCCTTGGTGAACAGAACGTAGATGGGAAAGCTGATGCCGAGCAGTTGGGAAATCTCAAGCAGGCGCGTGCCCAGGCGACGAGCGGCCGAGAGCGTAGCTTCGGGCGCGCCGGGGCGAAGAAAACGTTCACAGTCAAAACAAACGATCGCAGCGCGTGGCGCCTGCTGGCGGCTGCCGGCACTGGCGAAGCGTCCGGGCTGCACGAGTTTGATCAGACGACGCCAGAGATCGGGCTGGGAAAACAGTCCTCCTCCGCCGTCGACGAAAACGGCCTGGCGCGTGTACCAGAAATTCGCGACGCGCGTGGGTACGACCGTGCTTTCCTGGTAGACCTGGCCGGCAAGTAATTCCGGATCAAGCGCGGAGTGGATGACGGTCGTGGTCTTGGCAGACGAGGGATCGCCGACAAGAAAGATCAGCGGCAGGTTGCCGAGGCTGGCGCTGCGGCCCATAGGAGAGTTCTTGAGCTTGCGGACCGCGTCGCGTACGAGCAAGTCCACTTCAGTCGTGGGGCCGGAGGGAACACCGGCGGAGTCCGCGCTCTCTGCGGCTTTGGCGCGGCGCAGCCACCAGACGGTGAAGGCCGCACCGAGCAGGCCGATGAGCCAGAGGCCGATGCGCAAGACCCACACTCCGGCGCCGGGCGGGTTCAGCCAGCCGGCAAAGAACCACACCAACAACAGGTAAACCAGTAGTACGGCTCCGGTTACCCAGTAGAGCATGCAACCTCCCCTGACCTGTGTTCCAAATGTTGATCTGCGTTGCTTATCGGGTGGCGGCGGAAACCGCCGAGGCACCGTAGAGCAGAATCATCTTAAACATGATGCCGAGCACTATGGTGATTGCGGTGGTGGCGATCATGGCAATGAGTAACCGGCGAACCCACGGATCGGATTGGACCAGGCGCACGGCATCGGCGGGAATCATGCCACGCGGTGACAAGGCGCCGGACGAACCCCGGATGCGACGAATTTTCTCGCGCACCGCGACCTGTACGGATCGCAGATCGCCCGATCCGCCAGCGGCGTAGCGGCCTTTGAATCCGAGCAAAAGGCACAGGCCAAAGACTTCGAGCAAGTCCGCGACTTCGTTCGAGTCCGGACGGCTCAGGATTCTCTGCACTTCCTGGAAAAAAACTTCTCCAGCCAATTGATTTCCGAACAGCTCAGCCTGCAGAGGAAGACGGGGCCAGTCGGCAAACGTGGGATTGCGGCTGCTGAGCACGGATTCATCGAGAAAAGCCACGACGGCAAAGATTACCCGCTTGACGTCGTCTTCACTGTAGTTGCGGCTGCGGGCACGCTGCTCGGCGACGCGCAGATGCTTCTTCATCTCCTCGCGGAAGGAGTGCGCGTCGGTAACGGCCTGCCGGTTGTAGCGGACGCGCACAACGATGGTGAGCACTTCCTGGAATTCCAGGGCAAGATTCCAGCCGCGGCGGTCCATGGCAGAACTGGATCCGCGGTAACTGGCGAGCGGTGAGATGTGAGGTGAACTCATGAAGTATCTAGCTCTCCAAGATAACGATCAGTTCCAGTTCCGCGGAGGGCAATTCTCCGGGCACGTACACGCCCACCATGCGCGTCTTCATGATGTGCTCCCAGCAGGGGCCGCTCTTGTTGACGACGAAATACTGGCTGTCGACCTTGGCGGCCACGGCCGACGGTGGGACTTGAACGTGCGTGAGGCCCAGGCCAGGCATGGCCCGCTTGACGAGGTCCGGAACAAATTTCGCGGAGCACAGCTTCAGGAGTTGCGGCGCTTTCGAGATCAGGTCCGACTCGGCGATCGGGGAGTGAACACCGAGAATCCAGCGGCCACGTCCGAAGCAGCGCTGGTCCTGCACTTCTCCTTCGAAGAAATAGCGGCCGGTCTGTTTCAGCGGGATGGTGATGGCTTGCGCTGGAACGACGATCTCAAGGTGGCGGCGAATGTGCTCGTCGAGCGCATCAAAGCAGCGATCGAGATTCTCGTGATCGTAGTTGGGAAGGGAGCGAGGATGCGCGTCGAGGCCGAAGGTGCACAAGGCGCCAGCCAGGCGCGACATTTCTCGAAACAGTTCTTCGGGATGCCCGTGTTTTGAAAGCAGGAAGTGACGCAGCGGCGTGAGGCTCGAGTTGACGGCGTGCAAGAACCAGAACTGGGAGACCTGGCGGGCGGTGAGTCCGGTCTGAAATCGTCCCTTGCCCTGCTGCTGGTCTTGTGAAACAGCCCCACTCTTTTCTTCCAGAATTTCAACCAGCCGGCTGAGCAGGCTCATCAGGCGTGGACTTGCGCTCGCCCTGAGGCATGGTGGGATGAACGTCGGATCGCAAACGAAGCGGCCGGCGCCGTCGCGCACAACCCGGGCGACAGGCAGAGTGAGAAGAGTGGCGTTGGCTTCCGACTCGACGATCAGGCGGAGATTCTTGCGGCCGAGAGGAACTTGTTTTTCGTCGCGGCCCGTATTCTCGTCGTGCAGTGTCTCAACTTTGCAGTTGTAGCGACTGGCCGCGTTGCCGACGAGTTCTAATTCGCAGTTCTTGCCTTCGGGAACCCAGCGCGGCACGGCGAGGGCGAGGGTGAGATGGTCGGCGGTAGGCGAAAACAAATCTCCAAAGCTGCGCGACTGCGGGAGTGGGTCGCACTCCGGCATGTCAAAAGCGAGACCATCTTCAAAAATACCGCGGGCGTGGCTCAGCGCCAGGATGCCGTTTTGCAGGGCGTCCGGATCGACTTCGCAGGCGGCGAAGCCGTAGGTTTCATTCCACAGGCTCGAGGTTGCGAAGTGAAGCGAGTCCTCAAAGAAACGGTTCTGCGCCTGGAAATGTTGGGGAGCAAGGTACATCCCCTCGGACCAAACGATCTTGGAAAGCAGCTTCATCCTCTTTTTCGGTCAGGAAGCAAGGCGCGCATAAAGCTGGTTGAATTCAAAGCCCGGACGGAAGCTTGTTCTGGCACAACTGCCGCCGGGACGTTGTGAAGGCCATCATACCGCTTGTGTGCAAGAGGAAGTGCTTTCTGAGAGTTGGCGAACACCAGGGGCGCATCTTCCCAGTTACGTCAATCAAATTACGTCAATCTGCCGCGAGAGTTGCAACGGAAGCCGTCGCAGCGCAGTGCGATGCTAGGCGCTAGGGTCTTTACTGTCAAGGGAACTGGGCCAGTCTACTCGCCGCGTTGTAGACACTCGGTGCTATCCTTGGAGTGCAAGGGCCATGAAGTTTTCTGACAAATACGAAATCCTGGAAATGGTGACCAGCGGGCGCGTTAGCACCTTTCTGGCGCGGGAGCGTACGACCCAGGAAGGGGTAGTCGTCTACACGTTTGAGTGCGCTGGGGCAGGTGCGCGCGACTTGAGCACCGCTTCGATTATTGCGCGGTTCTGCGCGCTGGCTCCCAATCCTCCGGGAATGATCGTCAAGGCGGGGTTTGACGAGCCAAGCGCCGCTGCGTTTATCACGACCAAGATGCCGGATTCCGCAGCGTTGACGGCGTGGGTACAGGCCTATCACGCCTTTGCGCCGCAGGGATCGACCTCGCCTGCACCGGCCAAGCCGGTTGCGAGTCCCGCGAGCGCGCCGGTTTCGGATGCGACGATTGAGTTGAGCGCCTTCGAGGTGAATTCCGTTATGGCGCGCGGCGGGCCGCCGAAGCAGACGCCGGTGCCGGATCTTCATGGGGATCTTGGCGGAGGGACATCGCCGTTTTCGCTCGGTGGTCCGGCGGCTGAGCCGGAGAAGTCCGCGGGCGAGTTCACGCGGTTGTTTCAGGAAGTGAACGCTTTTCAGCCGGTGAAGCGCAGTGGGCCGCCCGCTCCTCCGAAGCCGGTCAATGCATCGGACGCGATTTTCGGGGAGCGGTTGGGAGGATCTCCGTTAGGGGGCCCACCGGCGCCGCCAGCGCGACCGACGCCGCCAATTACACCGACGCCTGCGGAGCCGGCTCCGGGATCGTTTACCAGAGAGTTCTTAGGGATTTCCAGCGAGCGGGCTGAACTGGCAAAGCAAGGTCCCGCGCCGGCGGCACCAAAGAATGAGCCGGGCGCATTTACGCGGGAATTCATGTCGGTGTCACTGCCGCCGAAGACAGATGCGCCGCGCGCCGACGAGTTCGGGACATCGAGGCAGAGTCCTCCGCCGGCGACATCGTTTGACAGCATCTTCGGAAATGCGTCGTCGCCCGCGGGACCGTCCCAGCCGGGATCGTCCCATACAGGATCGTCGACCGGCAGTTTTGGAGGCGAGGCGGAGGCTCAAAAAGGCGGCGCTGGAGAGTTCACCAGCTTCTTCCGAGATCCATTTGAACACCCGGGGGCTCCGGCGAAATCGAGCCAGGTGCCGGACCTTGCCAGTAGTACGCCGCCGCAGAAACCGGTGGGAGATTTCACGCGCGTCTTCGGCCGCGCGGACCTTGAACGCGACGCACCAGCTCCGTTGCCGCCTGTGGAGCCGGACCTGCCCGCGTCCCCTGGTTCTTTCACACAAATATTTGGCGAGATTTCCGCAGGGATGGGCAAAGGACCGCAGTTGGGCGGCAGCACTTTAGATACGAATCCGAATGCCCGGCCCTCGTTTCTGGATCCGCCGCCGGGTGCGCCGGCCGCGCCCGATCCGTTCCGCGGAGGCATATCGTCGACGCCGGTGACTCTGCCACCCGACACATTCTTTTCGCGTACTCCACCTCCGGCTCCTCCTCCGGTCAATCCGATGTTTGCAAACCGGCCGGGCTCCAGTGACGCTACGGACGTGTTCCGAGTGCCGGGAGGCGACGCACCGCCGGTTGCAGAAGTGCCAAGTGGCCCCAGCGAGTTCACGGTATTTCTTTCACGCGGTCAGCTGAACGCAGCTCTGGCATCGCAACAGGCAGGTTCTGCAAGTCCAGGTTCAGCCAATCTAGGGGGCGGAGCACCGCCGACAGGATTGGCCCCGCCGCCACCGCCGCCGCCACCCTTTCAGTTTGCTCCACCGCCACCACCGGTACCTCCGGCGATGAAGTTTCCTCCCGCGCCCGCTCCTCCCGCGGTGCCACGTCCACCAGCCGTAAGCGGAGGAATCAAGCCTGGGTCCGTTTGGCCGTTGATCACGGTGCTGGTGGTATTGCTGATGATTGGGGCGATGCTGGTGATGTACTTCTTGTTGAAACACTAGCGCGGCGTTTTCATCGAGGCAGATCTCAAGAACAAAATATTCCAGGCGTGTGGTTCTTCTTCTTTTTTCCCGCGACTCTTAAGGCTTGGTTCACTACGACGTCTGGGGCAAAAGGATTAGCAGTTCAAGCTGCGGATTCGGGAGATCTCCAGGTACGTAAGCCGCCAGATTGCGGGCGCGTCCTACGGCTTCCCACGCAGGCCCGGTCTGGTTCAGGCTGAAATATTGATACTTCAGCTTGACTGGGATGGCACTCGGCGGATTGCTGAGATGCTTCAGGTCCACGCCGGGCAATGCATTTTTCACCAGATGATCGATGTGAGTGGCCGAGCAAACCTTCACAATCTGCGGCACTTTCTGAATTACAAAACTCTCGCTGGCCTCGGCGCTGACTGCCAAATACATCCGCGTATCGGCCAGGTACTTGTCCTCCGCGAGAGCGGTGGCGTAGATCGACGGCTGCACCAGTGTGAGAGGCAGCGACACGAGATTCGTGGGAACGACCGTTTGCAGGAGTGAGCGCAGCTTTTCGTCGAGCTCGGCGAGGATCGGTCCGAGATTATCGTGGTCGTACAGAGGCAGGTCACGAGGGCGAAGCTTCAGGGAAAAAGTTGTGAGCGATCCGGCGAGGGAAACCAGAGCTGAATAAAGCTCCTCAGGATGCACCTGCTTCGCCTCGAACAGGTGGCTGAATACGGGAAAGGAAGAATTTACGGTGTAGAGCAACCAGAAATTGGCAATATCCGCGGCGGTAAAATCCGCAAGGCTCTGATTTTTCTGGCGGCGTGTACTGGACAGCTGCGTGCTGCGTGCGGCCAGGACTTCGATGATGCCGCGCAGCAGGCCCATGATGTATTCGTTGGCGCGGAGGTCGAGCAGAGGAGGCACGAAGCGGGGGTTCAGGTGGAAGGTGTCGCCATCGGACTTCTCGACGTTCGCGATGCGTAGCGCGGCGTTGCCTTCGCGGTTTTCGCCTCCGACCATGAAGCGCATGTTCTTGCGCGCGATCTGGACCGGCTTCTCTCCTGCTCCCGTGTTTTCGTCGCGATAGGTAGCCACTTCGGCAACGTAACGCGTGCCGGCGTCGCGCTGACCGATCGCGATATTGAGGCCGCGCTGGCGATAGTCGGGAACGGTGAGGTACACCTCCATGTTCTTCACGCCCGGCTCGAAGAGGTCGGCAAGGGATCGAGACGCGGGAGCGGGATCGGCGTCAGGAATATCGAAAAGGAGCCCGTCGGGGAAGATTCCGGAGGCGCGCGAGATGGCGAAATCGCCGGTCGCGAGTTTGTGCTGATCGATGACCAGTTCGGTGAAGCCCCAGGGGCAGAATTTCAATGCCTCCAGGCGGAATTGGAGCGTGTCTTCGAGAAAGCGGTCCTGCAACTGAAGGTGCTGCGGCGTGAGGAACGTGCCTTTGGTCCAGATGACAGGTTGCAGTCGCTTCATACGATTCCCGGTGGGAACAATAACAAGTCTGGGGAAGAGAAGCAAAGGGAGGGAGTACCGGTCGTGGCTGGGAAAGGCGCGTCGAGCTTTGCTCGACTGGACAGCCGAGGGCGGCTGTCTCCACATTTCTTCTCTAGATTCTTTGAGATTCGTGCCGGCGACTTTTGAGGGCTTTATTCCAGCAGGCCGTTCTCTTTGAGCAATTCTTCGGAGCGCTCGACGCTGGGGATCAGGACGACGGAGCCCTTGGCACGACCAGCCCAGCGCGAGGCTTCATCTTCACTGATTTTGATCCCGATCAGGAATGCGACGAGATCGTCGTGGCTGGTGATCCGCACCGGCGGCGTGGTAAAGCGGCCGGCGTACGGAACAAACACCACTTCGAAGTGAGGCCCCATCGTCTCCGTGGCTGCATTGGGAGTGATGCGGACGTTTCCAATTAGTTTTTTCATTCGGAGACTCTCCTCGGTCTGGTCTCCCCGTGGTCGTGCATGCCCAGTTATATCAAGTTTCGCGGGGGATTAGGAGAGGGATCGCAGGTTTGGAGTCAGGGTTGTAACCCGGCGCTATTGTTTTGCCGCGGCAGACGGCCCGCGGTGGCTAAAGCCGGGACCCGTGTTGAGGAGTTTGCGGCCCGACTGAAGCCGGGCCCTTCCCTGTGTCGTACATCTCTAAGTTCTAGTAGAGCAGGAAGCCGCGTTCGAGGAGGCGACGGAAAATTCCCAGGCATTCGGTCTGCACCTTTTCGAAAGGTGCATCGACCTGGCGCGCAAAATTTCCGATCAGGTCGCCGACCGTGTGAGTTCCGTCGCACGTGCTGAGAAATCCGGCAACCGCCGGCTGCAGGCCGACGAAGAATGGGAATCCTTTGGTGAGCCGCAAGTTGAGGGATGTGGGTTGCCACTGTCCTTCGGCGGGCTGAAAGAATTGCTCGAGGCGAGCGTGTGGCGAGATGCGAGGCTTGACCGCGAGCATTAGTTCATCGGTGGCATGAGAGCTCAGAAAATCGCGGGCGGCGAATGTCGCGAGAACGGATTCGCCGAATGGATCCTTGGGAGTTTCGGTAACTTCTTCCATCAGGATCCAGTTCTTCCCGGAGCGTTTGCGCATGGCGATGATGCCGTCGTGGATGGCTTCCACGTTGCGTTCGCGGTAGTACGCCATGTAGCTGGCATAGAGTTCGGGATCGTGTTCAGGCGAGGCCGCGGTTTCGGAAATGCGGTGCTGCGCGTATTCGCTGGGATCCTGCGTGTGTCCCATCAAGACCCAGGCGTCGCAGCCGCTGCCTTCGAGCCATTCCGAGACGCGCTCCTGCCAGGACTGGCCGCGGACCTGCGCCCATTCGCAGAGCAGTTGAAAGTAGCCATCCTCGTTGAGGTAAGCCGGGGCCTCTTTCACAAAGCGACGGCACAGCTGATCGAGGTCCATGGAGTTATCGCAGAACAGGTAGCGGCCCGCGGGGCTGATGAAAAATGGCGGATTTGAGGCGATGAGATCAAACTTGCGGCCAGCTACGGGCTCGAAACCGTCTCCGGGCAGACACTCGATGTTTTCCAGACCGTTGAGGCGAGCGCTGAACTTGGCGTAGGCAACCGCGCGGGGATTCAAGTCGGTCGCGACCACCCGATCGCTATGAGCCGAGGCGGTCAGAGCCTGAACTGCGTTGCCGGTGCCCAGGTCGAGAGTAGCGCGCGAATGGCGCCGTACGGTGAAGCGGGATAACAGTTTGCTCGTAGGATTGGGCCACAGCACGAACTCGGGATCGGAGGCATCGATTTTGACGGTGTGGTCGCAGGCCGCCAGGAAACCGCCGCTGGGGAAGAGCATGACTTCCGAAGCGAGCAGGTCGTTGTCTTTGCGAAGCAAGCCGCAAGAGAGCGCGAGTTCAGTGAACCAAGAAGGGATAAATTCGGCCGTGGTGGCGGAGGCCTGCGGAACGCCCAGCCAGAACCAGCGGACCAATGTGCTCAGGAGGCCAGGTTCACGCGTGGAATCGAGCAGGCGCGGAATATTGCGCAGGCGACTCGACGGCAACTCGGTGTAGTAGCCGCGCTTGCGAAGATTTTGCTCCTCAAAGCCAGCCGCGAGAAGGAATTCTCGTAAACGTTGGGCGTCACTGGGCGAGATCGTCTTGAGCACGGGTGGCCTTTGGAGGCGCTTTCTTCCGAATCTTGGAGCGAGAGTGAGGATACTACACTGGGCGGATCGGTCCTTTGACGGGGTTCTTTCCCCTTCGGGTTGGGATTTGCGAAGGGGGCGGCGACCTTCCCTCCACCGGCCGGCTTTTGGCGGCTGTCCCCATGTTTCTGCAGTGAAGCCACTTGGTGCGGTGGCTTACCTTGACACTCACACGTGCGTGTGATAAAGATTTGCTCCACCATGCGTTGAGGTCACTCGGCGCAACGTTTCCCCCAGTAAGCGCACTATTAACGACAGGGCGAGGGAGTGCCTGAACGCAGTCTCTCGAGCGTCGGACTCGGCACGAGGAAAACACTATGGCCAGACAGAGCGCCCAGCACAAATTAGACCGTGTGCGTCCGCCACGGGTTCAAATTACATACGACGTCGAAATCGGCGGAGCCATTGAGATCAAAGAGTTGCCGTTCGTCACCGGCGTGCTCGGCGATTTCACCGGCCAGCCCGAGCAACCGCTGCCTAAACTGAAAGATCGCAAGTTCGTGGAAGTGAATCCCGACAATTTTGACACCGTGCTCGAAGGAATGAAGCCTCATCTTTCGTACGCGGTGGAAAACAAGCTCAGCGACGATCCCAGCGGCCCCCAGCTCAAGGTCGATCTGAAATTCAAGAAGATGGAAGATTTCGAGCCCGGCAACGTGGCCAAGCAAGTGAAGCCCTTGAAAGAATTGCTCGATCTGCGCACGCGCCTGGCCGATTTGCGCGGCCAATTGCAGGGCAATGACAAGCTGGAAGAAGTGCTGCTGGATGCGGTCGGCAACACGGAGAAACTCGACAAGCTGAAGGGCGAAATCGAGCCCAAGGGAGGAGGGTCCAATGGCTGATGCCAAGAAGCAAGCAGCTTCCACCACAACAATTGAGAAAGAGCAGGTGGGGCTACTGGACCAGATCGTCGAATCAGGTCGATTCGGGGCGGAAGCAAGTGCGAAGGAGCGCGGCAAGAATCTGGTCAAGGAGTTCGTGGCCCAGGTCCTCGACGGATCCATGACCGTCGCCAAGGATGCCGAGATGATGATCAATGCGCGCATCGCGCAAATCGATCATCTGCTCTCGATTCAGCTCAATGAAATCATGCACCACCCGTCCTTCCAGAAGCTCGAGGGCTCCTGGCGGGGGTTGAAGCACCTGATGGACAACAGCGAGACCGGGACGAAGTTGAAGATCCGCGTCTTGAATGTAACCAAGAAAGAACTTCTGCGAGATATCGAAAAGGCTCCGGAGTTCGATCAGAGCGCGTTGTTCAAGAAAGTTTACGAAGAAGAGTACGGAGTCTTCGGCGGGGCGCCCTTCGGTGCACTGATCGGCGACTACGAATTCGGCAAGCATCCGGAAGATCTGGCGCTGCTGGAAGGCATTTCGCATGTGGCGGCACAAGCCCATGCTCCGTTTGTGAGCGCTGCGGCTCCAGAGTTGCTGAACCTGGAAAGCTTCACGCAACTCGACGCTCCCCGCGATTTGGCGAAGATTTTCGACAGCACCGAGTACGCCAAGTGGAAATCGTTCCGTCAGAGCGAGGACTCCCGCTACGTGGCCCTGTGCCTGCCGAGAACGCTGTCGCGTCTGCCCTACGGCAAAGAGACCAAGCCGATCGACGAGTTCGCCTACGAAGAGCACGTCGACGGGACGGATCACTCCAAGTATCTGTGGATGAACGCGGCTTATTCGCTGGGCACGCGGATGACGAACTCGTTCTCCACGTACGGCATGTGCGTAGCGATGCGTGGCGTGGAGGGTGGCGGTCTGGTGGAAGGTCTGCCAACCCACAACTTCTACACGGATGAAGGCGACATCGCTCTCAAGTGCCCGACGGAGATTCCGATTACGGATCGGCGCGAAAAGGAACTCGCGGACCTTGGCTTTGTGCCGCTGGTGCACTGCAAGGGCACGGACTACGCCGCGTTCTTCAGCGTGCAAAGCTGCCAGAAGCCGAAGGTGTACGACACTGATTCGGCCAATGCGAATGCGCGTCTTTCGGCGCAACTACCCTACATCATGGCGGTGTCTCGTTTCGCTCATTACCTGAAGGCGATGATGCGCGATAAGATTGGCAGCTTCATGTCGCGCGATGAGGCGGAAATCTTCCTCAATCGCTGGATCACCAACTACGTTACCCCCGATGACATGGCGTCACCGGCAACCAAGGCTCAGCGGCCTTTGCGCGAAGCGCGAATCGACGTTTCGGAAGTTCCGGGGAAACCCGGCGTCTATCGTGCGGTTGCGTTCTTGCGTCCGCACTTCCAGTTGGATGAACTCACGGTTTCGTTGCGGTTGGTGGCAGATCTTCCGGCGGCGGCGAAGTAGATCCCGCGGCACGGAGGATTGTGTTCACGGGCCCCAGTCGTAGATGTTTTTTGAACTTCTGCGTATTCAACTTCGGCGTAAAGGAGAAGTGAAATGGCGGTAAATGCCTATTGCATTATTGACGGTGTTCCGGGACCGAGCACCAGCTTGGCCAACGCGATTGACATCCTGTCGTTCAGTTTCGGCTCTTCGAACTCGGCGGTATTCGGGCCGGGAGCCTCAGGTGGCGAATCGCGCGCCGGCCGCGCTGATATCAGCAACGTGAACATCATGAAGGTTCTCGACAAGACGTCGCCGCAGTTGTTTGAAAACTGCGTCACGGGCGACTACATCAAGTCGGTGGACGTCCAGTACTTCAAACCGATGGGGAACAAGCAGGAAGTTTATTTCAAGATTCACATGGAAAACGTCCTGATCACGTCTGTCCAGCTTTCGGGGTCGAACGAGAATCCGACGGAATCGGTTGCATTCGCGTTCGCCAAGGTCAAAGTGAGTTACAACCCGGAGAAGGACGGCAAGCTGCAAGGGTTCGTCGACAAGGGCTTCGACGTCGAAAAACTCGTCAGTTGGTAAGAAGTCAAAACCAGGGCCGGTGCCAGTGAAAGCGAAGGAGCTTTTCGAAGCGGGAAAAGTGCGTGAAGCGGAGAAGGAGATCACCAACTATCTCCGCGATCATCCCATGGATGTGGCGCAGCGTACATTCCTGTTCGAGCTCCTTTGCTTTTCTGGCGACTATGTCCGGGCCGAAAAGCAGCTCAGTGTTCTGGCGCAGGGAAACACCGACAGAGAACTGGGTGCGGTTCTGTATTACTCCGCGCTGCATGCCGAGAAGACGCGGCACGAGTTGTTTGAGAAACAGAATTTTCCTAAAGATCGCGCTGCCGCATCTGGTTCCGGGACTCTCAACGGGAAACCATTTCAATCATTAAGTGACGCTGATCCTGACATAGGCGCGCGGCTCGAGGTATTCGCAGCCGGTGCCTACCTCTGGATTCCTTTCGAACACATCGCAACGTTGGAGATGGAGCCACCTCGCCGGTTGCGAGATACGCTCTGGACGCCCGCTATCGTTCGTACTGGGCCTTCGTTCAAAGGCACTGACATTGGCGAAGTTCTGATCCCGGCGATTTACCCCTTCTCGTGGAAAAATCCGAATGAGTCCGTGTGGCTTGGACGGGTGACGGATTGGGCGGCCGACGATGAAGGGAACGAATATCCGTCGGGGCAGAAGATGTTGCTGATCGATGGCGAAGAGATACCGTTCCTTGAAGTACGTTCGTTGACATTTGAGCAGCCCGCTACCGAAGCCACAGCCGACTGAGCTGGATAGAGCCCATGCCACTGCGTGACGATCTGCTGACCCCCATTCCGGGCGACAACCCAAGCGGTGTGTACGTTCGCCACGACACCAAGCTGCTGATCTACGACAAGATCAAAGAAGCGCGCCGCCAAGATGATGAACTGGCGCAAGGCGATTGGCAGCACGAACGAAAACTTGCCGACTACCCGCTCGAGGCAAAACTCGCGCAAGAGGCTCTGGGCACAAAGACAAAAGATCTGCAACTGGCCGCCTGGTTGACCGAGGCCCTACTCCACACCGAGAGTTTTAGTGGTTTGCAACAGGGGCTCACGCTCTGCGTCGGACTGATTCAGAATTTCTGGGACACGCTTTATCCGCCGATTGAAGACGATGATCTCGAACTGCGCGCCGGGCCTCTGGAGTTTTTAGGGACAGGGCTCGAGATTGCGTTGAAGACTCGCCCGCTGGCGAAGGCGGGCTACGACTGGTTCAAGTACAAGGAGTCTCGCGCGGTTGGATACGAAGATCCGAGCAAGAGCGACAAGGAACGGAAGGCTCGCGAGGCGAAGATCGCCGAAGGTAAGCTGGCGGCCGAGGAGTTCGACAAGTCGTTCGTAGAGACCCCCAAGGCTTTTTATTTTCAGTCGGAAAAAGATCTAGATGGCTGTTTGGCGACGCTGAAGAGTCTGGATGAGATTTGCGATGAGAAGTTTGGAAGCTCCGGACCGGCGCTGGGCAAACTCAAAAGTTCGCTGGAAGAAGTGCGGCATTCCGTTCATGCTCTGCTTGAAAAGAAGCGCGAGACAGAACCCGATCCGGTAGAAGTAGTCGCCGCGGCGGATGGCTCCGCTGGCGGAACGGTGGTGGCGGGAGCGGTAGTGGCCGGTGCTCCGGGCATTACGATTTCTGTGCTGACGAGTTCCGAGCCTGCGGACCGTCGCGAGGCGATAGCCGCTGTGGCACGGGTCGCGGCGCTGCTTCGACAGCAGGACCCCCACAATCCCGCGCCCTATTTGATGATGCGCGGACTGCGCTGGGGCGAGCTGCGTGGAGCAAAAGGAATCAGCGATGCCAGATTGCTGGAGGCTCCCACGACCGAACTCCGGCAGCATGTGAAGCGGCTGGCGCTGGCGAAAAAGTGGAACGAGCTTTTAGAGACCGCCGAAAACGCGATGTCTCTGCCGTGCAGCCGCGCCTGGCTGGATTTGCAGCGCCTGGTAGTGGGCGCGTGCACCGCGTTGGGAGAAGAGTACGAACCAATCGCGGCCGCGATTCGCTCAGAACTGAAGGCTCTCCTCAGCGACATGCCCGAACTACTGGACGCCGTGCTGCTCGACGACACTCCGGCGGCCAATGGCGAAACCAGAGCCTGGCTGCAGCAGCTGGGAACGGCGCAAGCGGCTACCGCAGTCGCGATTTCAGAGAATCCGCCGGCTGCGGAAGGTGCGGCGCCGCCATCGAACGGTCAAGGTCCGACATCTTCGTGGCTGGAAAAATCCGCGGACGCGTATGCCCTGGCGCAAGACACGCTGAAGGCGGGCCAAGCGGAGAAGGCGTTCGAAATTATGCGCAAGGAGATTGCGCGACAGGGATCAGGCCGCGGCCGTTTCGAACGCACTCTGCAGCTGGTGGAGCTTTGCGTCGCCGCCGGAAAAGATTCGATCGCACAACCTCTGCTGGACGATCTTTCCGCAAAGATTGAAGAGCATAAATTAGATGACTGGGAAGATAAGGAAATGGTGGCCGCTGCGCTGGCGACCATCATGAGGATCAGCAAGAGAGTGTTGGAGGATGAAAGCGAAAAGAGAAGGCTGTTTGAACGCATCTGCCGGCTCGATCCCGTGCGCGCCCTGAGCGCAGGTTAACCGAGATGGCGCGCACTCCTGGAGACATCACCGTCACGCTCTCGGTCCTGGATCGGCTGATCGACCAGGAACCCAAGTCGCAGTCCGAAGCCCCACTGACCCGCTCACAGTCCGTGCGTCTCTTGAAGGCTGCGGTGCAACGGGATCTGGAATGGCTGTTCAACACGCGCCGCATTTTTCAGGAGCCGGATGAATCGTTGAAGGAAATCAACCGGTCAGCGTACATCTACGGCCTTCCTGATTTTTCGCAATATACGATGGCTTCGGCATCGGACCAGGCCAAACTGCTGAAGCAGTTGGCTACGACGGTAAAGTTGTTTGAGCCCCGCCTGGCCAACGTCCGCATCGTGCCCATAGAAACTTCGGAGAAAGGGATTCAACAGTTTCGGCTGCGAATTGAGGCCATGCTGCTGATGGATCCTTCTCCCGAGCCCGTTTCTTTCGATACCGTCATCGGCCTGAAATCCGGAAACTGCAAGATCTCGGGAGGCGCCAATGCGGGATGACCTCCTCCTCTACTACGAACGCGAGCTGGATTATCTGCGCAAGACCGCCGTCCAGTTTGCGGAGAAGAACCCGAAAGTGGCTTCGCGGCTGGTTCTGGAGCCCACGAAGTGCGAAGACCCGCACGTGGAGAGGCTGTTGGAGGCCTTCGCGTTTCTGGCCGCGCGCGTTCATCTCAAAATTGACGATGAGTTTCCGGAGATCAGCGAAGCGCTGCTAACGGTAGTTTATCCGCAACTGGTGCGGCCTATTCCGTCGATGTCGATTGTGGAGTTTCAGCCCGATCCGGAGAAGGGCAAGTTGAGTACGGCGCTACCCATCCCGCGTGGATCGATTTTGCATTCGCGGCCGGTGGGCGGAGCGCCCTGCACGTTTCGAACCTGTTACGACACCACTCTATGGCCGGTCACGGTGGCGAATGCCGAGTGGAAGGCGCCGAGTCGCTTGCAGCCGCCGGTGAAGACGGGAGATTCCTCGGCTGCGATCCGCATCGAGATGAAGTGCGCGCCCGACGTCAACCTGCGCGAACTGAAAATCGACCGGTTGCGCTTCTATCTCGACGGCGAAGGCGGACTCATCAACACGTTGTATGAATTGCTGTTCACCCGCCTTAATCGGATTCTGGTGCGCGACCCGAGCCCGGGTTCGAAGGTGAACCCCATCACGCTGCCGGCTTCGGCGTTGCAGGCGGTTGGATTCGGTAAAGACGAAGGCATGGTTCCGTATTCGGATCGTTCCTTCAGTGGCCACCGGCTGTTGATGGAATACTTCACCTTCCCGGAAAAATATTTCTTTGTCGATCTGACCGGTTTGGAGACCTTGTGGCGTGCCGGTTTTGACAAGGCTGTCGAATTCATTTTTCTGCTCGGAGATATTGAAAGCGACGAGCGGAAGCAGCGCCTTGAACTGGAATTATCGAAGAAGACATTTCGTCTCGGCTGCACCCCGGTGGTCAATCTGTTTACGCAGGTTGCTGAGCCGATCCGCCTAAGCCAGCGCAAGTATGAATATCCCATTACCCCGGATGTGCGCCGACCCTACGCAACTGAGATTTATTCGGTCGATGAAGTCAACTGCATTGACACCACGACCCAGCAAACCACCACGTTTGAGCCTTTTTATTCGCTGCGGCACTCAACCTCGGCGAGTGAGCAGAAGTGCTTCTGGACCGCACGCAGGCGTCCCTCGGCGCGGGCCAATGATGAGGGGACGGAGATGTTCCTGTCGTTGGTGGATTTGTCGATGCGGCCCATGACTCCCGACGGAAACATTCTTTCTGTGCGAACAACCTGCACGAATCGCGACCTGCCGGCACGCTTACCGTTCGGGTCGGACGATGGGGACTTTGAACTCGAGGGGGCTTCAGCGCTGAAGCGGATTGTTGCGCTGCGCAAGCCGACGCCGCCGGTGCGACCGTCGTCGGGCAAGAGCGCGCTGTGGCGACTGATTTCGCATCTCTCACTCAACTACCTCTCTCTGGTCGAGGAAGGGAAGGACGCGTTCCAGCAAATTCTTCGGTTGTATGACATTGGGCGCTCGGCTTATTCGCAGAATGTCATCGACAGCGTGGTCAAGCTGCAAAGCAGTCGCCACTTCGCTCCGGTGCGGTCGGACAACGGAACAACCTTTGCCAGAGGCATCCGCGTGGAATTGGAGTTGGACGAAGATCAGTTTGTGGGTGGTGGAGCGTTCCTGTTTGCCAGCGTGGTGGAACGATTTCTGGGTCTGAGTGCGTCGCTCAACAGCTTCGTCCAATTGGCGGTCTCGACTTCGCAACGGAAGGAAGTTCTCCACGAATGGAAACCGCGGGCGGGCAGGAGGATTCTGATATGAACGATTCTCCGATGGGGCAGGCTCTGATCGAAGACGCGACTTCTTTCGAGTTTTTCCAGGCCGTCGCCCTGTTGCAGCGATTGCGGTTCAATGAACGGGAGCCCGTGGGCCAGTTTTCCAATCCGGAAGACGAGGCCGTGCAGTTTCGCGTCAACAATACGCTGAGTTTTCCGGCCAGTCAGATCCAGTCGATCGAAGAGCAGGAGCAAGGGCCTCCCCGGATGATGGTGAATTTCATGGGGCTCACCGGGCCCAGCGGCGTGCTGCCGTATTGCTATACGGAATTGATTCTGGAAAGGCTTAAAGCGAAGGATTCCGCGATGCAATCCTTCCTCGACATTTTTAACCACCGGATCATTTCGTTTTTCTATCGGGCTTGGGAGAAGTACAGATTCCCTGCGACTTACTATCGCGGGGACGATATCTTTACGCACCATCTGCTCGACCTGATCGGGCTGGGCACGCCGGGGCTGCGTAGCCGACAGGCTGTGCCAGACAGTGCCCTGCTGCATTATGCGGCGCTGGTGGGTGCACATGCGCGGTCTGCCGAAGCCCTGGAGGCGATTTTGGGCGGGTATTTTGAGGTGCCGGTCGAGGTTGAGCAATTCGCCGGAGCATGGTACCGTCTAGACCCGTCGGCGCAATGCAGTATGACGGACGAGGAGAGCGATTCCGAGAAGCTCGGGGCGGGCGTGGTGGTCGGTGACGAGATCTGGGATCAGCAATCGCGCGTTCGCATCCGCCTCGGTCCGCTGAGCCTGGAGCAGTACACCAATTTTCTTCCCGGCGGGTCTGCGTATGAACCGCTGAAGGCTTTGGTCCGGTTCTTTTCGAACGATGAACTGGATTTTGAAGTGAAGCTGGTCTTGCAGCGTGACGATGTGCCGAAGTGCGAAGTTGGGGGCGAAGACGCTGCTGCCCCGAGGCTGGGCTGGATTTCATGGCTGAAGTCAGCTCCGCTGGATCACAGTCCTGGAGACACAATTCTGAGTCTTTGAGCGGAGGCATCGTGGGGCCAAATCTTAAATCGCTGATTGGAAAATTGAATGACCCGGCACGTTCTGCATTGGAAGGTGCCGCCGGCCTGTGCCTGTCGCGCACGCACTATGACATTGAGGTTGAGCACTTTCTGATGAAGTTACTTGACTCCTCGGACAATGATTTTGCCAGCATTGCGCGCCATTTTGAGGTGGACAAGTCACGGCTCTCGTCCGAACTTACGCGCAGTCTCGACAAGCTGAAGTCGGGGAACGCGCGCACCCCAGCGATCAGTCCGACGATTCTGAAAATGTTGGTTACGGCGTGGACCTTCGGTTCCATCGACTACAGCGCAGGGCAGATCCGTACCGGGTACACAATTCTGGCCCTGGTTTCGGACGACGAACTTCGGCGCCTGGTGCGCGAGAGCAGTCGCGAGATGCAGAAGATCGAACCGGAAGCGTTGCGCAAGGATTTCGCGGCGATCGTCGCGACTTCCCATGAGGAAGTGCTTCCGGCCTCGGCAGGAGAGAGTGCGGGACCGGCGACTCCCGCGTCGCGTGCGGCGGGTGGCAAGACTCCGAACCTCGACCAGTTCACGGTGAACCTCACGGAGAACGCGAAGGCGGGGAAGATCGATCCGGTCTTGGGCAGGGATTTTGAGATTCGGCAGGTGATCGACATTCTCACGCGGCGGCGGCAAAACAACCCGATTCTTACCGGTGAAGCCGGCGTCGGAAAAACCGCGGTGGTCGAAGGCTTCGCGCTGCGAGTTTCGCAGGGAGACGTTCCGCCTCCGCTGAAGAATGTGGTGATTCGAACTTTGGATTTGGCCTTGTTGCAGGCTGGCGCGGGAGTCAAGGGAGAGTTCGAAAATCGTCTGAAAGGGCTGATCGAAGAAGTGAAGGCGTCGCCGATTCCGATCATTTTGTTCATTGACGAGGCTCACACGATGATCGGCGCGGGCGGCCAGGCTGGGCAGAACGATGCTGCCAACCTATTGAAGCCAGCGTTGGCTCGCGGCGAGCTGCGCACGATTGCGGCGACGACCTGGTCTGAATACAAGAAATACTTTGAGAAGGACCCCGCACTGGCGCGGCGCTTCCAGGTAGTGAAGGTGGAAGAGCCGACCGAGACCCAGTGCATGGTCATGATGCGGGGAATTGTCGGATCGCTCGAGAAGCATCACAAGGTTCGTATTCTCGATGAGGCCGTGGCTGCAGGAGTGCGGCTGTCGAATCGTTATCTGGCCGGGCGTCAACTTCCTGACAAAGCAGTGAGCGTGCTCGACACGGCTTGCGCGCGGCTTTCGCTGGGACAGAATGCGACTCCGGCGGCGATCGAGGATGCCGTCCGGCAGTTGGATGACCTCGAGGTGCAGGAACGCGTGTTGAACCGCGAAGTAGCGGTTGGAGTCGATCACACCGAACGACTGGAAACTATCGGAAAGCAGAAGGCGGAGGTGAAGGGCCGCCTGACTGCGATGCGCGAGCGGTGGGAAAAAGAAAAAGACTTCGTCTCGAAGATCCGCGACATTCGCAAAAAACTTGAAGGGGAGACGGCAGGAGAGGCGAAAACCGCGCCCGAGCAAGCGCCTGCTGCCGCTGCTCCCGCCAGTAGTGCTGCCCCGGCGGCACCCGAAGCGAAGCCCGATGAGCTACGAACGCAACTGCGTGAACTTGAAAATCAGCTTTCCGCGTTGCAGGGCGAAGCCGGGCTGATTCGCGTTTGCGTCGATGCGCACATTGTGGGAGAAGTGATCTCGGGCTGGACCGGAATTCCGGTTGGCAAGATGATGAAGGACGAGATTGCGACGATCTTGTCTCTGCAGAAGCTGTTAGGGAACCGCGTCATCGGTCAGCCGTATGCACTTGAAATCATCAGCCAGCGCATCGAAACTTCGCGGGCGAGTCTTGACGATCCGAACAAGCCGGTTGGTGTCTTCATGCTTGTGGGGCCCAGCGGCGTGGGTAAGACTGAAACCGCACTGGCATTGTCAGATCAACTCTACGGCGGCGAGCACAATCTGATCACCATTAATATGTCGGAGTTTCAAGAGTCCCACACTGTGTCTACTTTGAAAGGTTCGCCTCCGGGCTACGTTGGATACGGCGAAGGCGGAGTGCTGACGGAGGCTGTGCGGCGGCGTCCGTATTCGGTTGTGTTGCTCGACGAAGTCGAGAAGGCGCATCCCGATGTGCTGGAACTCTTCTACCAGGTGTTTGACAAGGGAATGATGGAAGACGGCGAGGGACGCCAGATCGATTTCAAAAACAACATCATAATTCTGACGTCGAACGCATGTACCGACCAGATGATGAAACTGTGCGCCGACCCAGAAACCGCGCCCAGTCCGGCGGCTCTGGTCATCGCGCTGAAGCCGGAGCTGAACAAGATTTTCAAACCGGCTTTCCTGGGGCGCATGGTGGTGGTTCCTTACTATCCGGTGCGCGACGAGGCGTTGAAGAAGATCATCGTGCTCAAGCTGGGCAAGATTCAGCGCCGAGTGCAGGAGAATCACAAGATCAGCCTGACCTACGACGACAAGCTGATCGACGAGGTGGCGAGCCGCTGCACCGAAGTCGAGAGCGGTGCCCGCAACGTGGATAATATTCTGACCAACTCGCTGTTGCCGGATATTTCGCGCCAGATTCTCGGGCGCATGGCTGAAGGCGAGAAACTGAGCTCGATTCGGGTGGGAGTGGGCGAGAACGGCGCGTTTACTTACGCTTGATCGAGCTGGGAAGTGTCTCCTCCGAAGTCAGGGAGTGAAGAGTCCGATATGGGCAACTCTCGAAAACGAAGCACGATCGGTCCGGCGGTGTTGTGCCACGCCGTGGACTTGATGACTTATCCCGATCGAACCCCGGGTTCGCTTGGAGTCAATGACGCAGGCGATCCGAGCCGCTTGTCGTTGTTAGGAGACACGGAGGGTCCCACGGGCGTGAACGACTGTGGCGCGCCCGGAAAATTCATCCTGCCGGGGATGAATACTTTTCATGACTGGGCGCTCGAGACGAAGTTCCACTTGCCGGCGGATCAGCAGATCGCCGGGCTTTACCCTGCGGGCAAGAAGGCAGAAGTGATGGCGGAGGCAGCCGCTTTCCTGATCAAGTCTGAGAGCGTGGAAGAGCACCCATACGTTCCTGCGAATAAGGATGGGAAAGTAGCGGGCGTCTCCGGAATCACGATCGGTGTGGGCTACGATCTCGGGCAGCACACCGAGCAGAAATTTCGGCAGGATTGGGCCGATCTCAACGTTCGCGCCCAGCCACCGAGTGCGAGTGCTAAGGGTCGGTCGTTCGGTTTACCTCAAGTCAAGGTCGATGAATCGCTGCTGGCCGGAATGCCGCCCAAGGAACCGCAGGCCCCCAAGTTGTCGCTCGATCCGAAGTGGACCGAGCCCTCGCCACTCGATCTGCTGGCTAAGGGCATAGGACTCCAGAAGGAAAAAGCGATGAAGTATCTCGCGGAAGTGAAGCACCTCACGATTTTCAAAGACGTTGCGCTCAATGTCTTTCGAAAGACAATGCTGCCCGAGTATTACGACACAACGGCGAAGTTCTTTCCCGGCATGGCTGATTTGCCCACGGGAGCGCAAGTCGCGCTGATCTCTCTGGTCTTCAATAGCGGTACGGTACACAAGAAAGAAAAGAAGGTAACGATCGAGCAGGCCGGACCGGCCATGTCGCCGTCACCTGCGCTGTCACTGGGAATGAATTTTCATCCTGGTGGTAACGCGAGTGCGTCTTCGACGCGGCAATCGTCCCGACTTTCGTTTGGGCTTGAGCCGCTGCAGTTGGGCACTGCAGCCGGAGCGAAGAAAGCGCAGCCCGAACCCGCCGTGCCTCCACAGCGAAATACCGTGACCGAGGAAGAGGATTTTTTTGGCGGTGACTGGGAAAAACGGCAACTCAAGGTCGCCGTTCGAGAGAAGGACCTGGTCTGGATTCACTGGTACTTCGAGTCGTCGCGGCGCATCTGGGCGAAGGAGCGCATCCTGGTGAAACGCCG
>Ga0265338_10002605_pt1 | contig 26656 bp, 21 predicted proteins | sample 42126metaG_FD_193579 | JGI IMG/M metagenome (GOLD analysis project Ga0265338, IMG submission 193579) | Rhizosphere microbial communities from Carex aquatilis grown in University of Washington, Seatle, WA, United States - 4-21-26 metaG | ecosystem: Host-associated > Plants > Roots > Rhizosphere...
AAAAAATCGTCTGCATCCACGGCGAAGAATCGCAATGCCTGGCCCACGCCGAAACATTGCGGGCGATGAAACCGAAGGCCCAGGTCATTGTCCCGGAATATAAACAGGTCGTGGAGATTTAGATTAATCCCGGAAATTCGCAAATTGCACGGCGACGGGTAACTCCTTTGCGCGCACGGCGGCAATGACGGTCTGCAATTCATCCCGGCTCTTGCTGTTGACGCGCACTTCGTCGCCCTGGATCTGCGTGGTGACCTTAAATTTGCCGTCACGGATGAACCCGGTGATCTGTTTGGCGATGGATGATTCGATGCCCTGCTTGATCTTGATGCTCTGCCGCGCATGGCCCAGCGGCGAAATGTCCGGTTCGCATTGTTCCACGCTTTTCAGGCTGATGCCACGCTTCGCAAGTTTGCCGATGACAATCTCGTTCAGCGTGGTGACCTTGAACTGGTCCTCGGCCGTCAGTTTGATTTCGGTTTTTTCCAGCACGATTTCCCATTTGCTGCTCTTGAAATCGAACCGATTGGCCAGTTCCTTTTTGGCCTGGTTGACCGCGTTTTCGATTTCCATCGAGTTGACCTGCGAAACAATGTCGAATGAAGGCATGGTGCAATTTACGATATTGGGTTTACGATTTACGAGACATTTTCAAAACCGCGGATCCTCGTAGATCAAAAATCGCGCGCCTCCCGGCCGGCCCCGCAATTTGCAGGTTGAACCGCTCACGGGTTTTTGCCAGCTTCCCTTCAAGCCACTGCCCTGGGCGAATGATCAAATGAGCGAAATCAAATCCAACGATGATATCGAACCGTGCCTTTCCGTCGTCATGCCGGTCTACAACGAAGCGGCGACGGTGGCCGAAGTGGTTCGAATCGTGTTGATGCAACGCCCCGTCCAGCAGCTGGTGGTGGTGGACGACGCCTCCACGGACGGCACGTGGGAAAACCTGCAGGCCGTGGTAAACGGCGACCTGCGGGTCAAGCTGGTGCGGCACGAGCGCAATCAGGGCAAAGGCGCCGCTTTGCGCACGGGGTTTGCCCTGGCCACCGCTTTCGTGGTCATGGTCCAGGACGCGGATCTGGAGTATGACCCCAAGGAGTATTTCCGTTTGCTGATTCCGATACTTACCGGCAGGGCCGACGTGGTGTTTGGGTCGCGATTTTTGGGCGCCGGGGTGCATCGCGTTTTGTATTACTGGCACTCGCTGGGCAACAACCTGTTGACTACCTTTTCCAACATGGCCACGAACCTCAACCTGACCGACATGGAAGCCTGCTACAAGGTGTTCCGGCGCGATCTCATTCAGAAAACCCGGATTGAAGAGGACCGCTTTGGTTTTGAACCCGAAATCGTGGCCAAAATGGCCCGGTTAAACGTGCGCATCTACGAAGTGGCCATTTCCTATTACGGCCGGACCTATGCCGAAGGCAAGAAGATCGGCTGGCGCGACGGCGTCCGCGCCTTTTGGTGCATCCTAAAATACAATTTTCTGAAATAACAAACGCGCATGAGTGTCGCCATTGTTACCGGGTCCGCCGGTCTGATTGGATCAGAAACCAGCCAGCGCCTGCATGCCGAAGGGTTTGATATCGTCGGCATTGACAACGATATGCGGGCGAAATTTTTTGGGGATTCGGCTTCGACCGCCGGAACGCGAGAAAAACTGAAGGCCGCACTGGTGCGTTATCAGCATCACGCCATTGATATTCGTGATGCGGATGCGGTAATGAAGGTCTTTGGGGCCCATCAAAAAGAAATCAAGTTGGTGGTGCATACGGCCGCGCAGCCATCTCATGACTGGGCCGCCCGCGATCCGCAGGTTGATTTTGGCGTGAATGCGCAGGGCACGCTAAATCTGCTGGAAGCCGCGCGCCGGCACTGTCCCGAAGCCGTTTTCATTTTCACCAGCACCAACAAGGTCTATGGCGATACTCCCAACCGGCTTCCCTTGGTGGAATTGGAAAAACGCTGGGAAATTGCCTCCGGGCATGCGTTCGAACCTGGCATTGATGAAACCATGTCCATTGACCAGACCAAACACTCCCTGTTTGGCGCCAGCAAGGTGGCGGCGGACGTGCTGGTGCAGGAATACGGAAGATATTTCGGGATGCACACGGCCTGTTTCCGCGGCGGTTGCCTGACGGGGCCGGCGCATGCGGGCACCGAACTGCATGGTTTTCTCGCTTACCTGATGAAATGCACCGTGGATGGCCTGCCCTATCGCGTGTTTGGCTACAAAGGCAAGCAGGTCAGGGACAACATCCACAGTTACGACCTCGTGGAGGCGTTCTGGCAGTTTTTCCGGGCCCCGCGCATGGCCGAGGTTTATAATATGGGCGGCAGCCGCCACGCCAATTGCTCAATGCTGGAGGCCATCGAACTCTGTGAGAAAATCAGCGGACGCAAATTGAACTGGACCTATGCCGAAGACAACCGGATTGGCGATCACATCTGGTGGATCAGCGACGTGCGGAAGTTTCAAAGCCATTATCCGGCCTGGAATTATCGTTACGACTTGCGCGGCATTCTGGAAGAAATCCACAATGCGTGCCTACATTGATGAAACGAATACTGATCAGCGGAATTTGCGGGTTTGCCGGCAGCACGATCGCCTTGCGCCTGCGCGAGATGTCGGCCGGGACAGAAATTATTGGATTCGACAATTTCAGCCGGCCGGGCAGTGAATTAAACCGGCTCGTTTTAAAACGCCATGGCATTGTCGTCCGGCACGCGGACGCGCGCAGCACCACGGACGTGGAGGCGTTGCCGGCCGCGGATTGGGTGATTGACGCCGCGGCCAATCCCAGCGTTCTGGCCGGGGTGGACGGGCAGACCAGCAGCCGGCAGGTCGTCGAGCATAATCTCTCCGGGACCATTAATCTGCTCGAGTATTGCAAGACGCACCGCGCCGGATTCATTCTGCTCAGCACCAGCCGGGTCTATTCCATCCCCCCCCTGGCGAAGTTGAAGGTGATCAGCCGGGATAACGCGTTCATCCCTGACCCGGAAGCCGGAATGCCAGCCGGGATGACGGCGGCAGGAGTTTCGGAAGACTTCTCCACGGCGCCGCCCATTTCAATTTATGGCAGCACCAAGCTGGCATCGGAACTTCTGGCTTTGGAATACGGCCAGAGCTTTCAATTCCCGATCTGGCTCAACCGCTGCGGCGTGCTCGCCGGAGCCGGCCAGTTTGGCCGGCCCGACCAGGGGATTTTCAGTTTCTGGATCAATTCCTGGTTGCGCGGGAAGCCATTGAAATATATCGGCTTTGATGGCTCCGGACATCAGGTGCGAGACTGCCTCCATCCGCACGACGTGGTGCCGGTCTTGCTGAAGCAGATGGCGGCCGGCGCCGATGGTCCGAAAATCGTCAACCTCAGCGGCGGGGTCAAAAACAGTTTTTCCCTGGCCCAGCTTAGCGCCTGGTGTGCCGCGCGTTTTGGTCCGCGGGAGGTAAAAAGTGAGATGGCCCCGCGCCCGTACGATATTCCCTGGATGGTGCTGGATGCATCGCGCGCTGAGCGGCAATGGGGTTTCCGCCCGACCATGGCGTTGGAGGCCATCCTCAATGAAATTGCGGAACATGCCCAGGCGCATCCCGACTGGCTGGAAATTTCCGCATCATGAGCGAGCACCCCTTACCCAGGCTTTCGCTGCTCTCGATCGTCATTCCGGCCCGGGATGAGGAAAGTTGCATTGCCTCCACCGTCCGGCATTTGAATCTGGAATTGAAACTGCACCACGTGCCGCACGAAATCATTGTGGTGGATGACGGCAGCGCCGACCGGACCTGGCCGATATTGAATGAAACGGTGGCGGAAGTGCCCGAATTGCGCCCGGTGCAAAACCTGGGACGGAACGGTTTTGGGTGCGCCATTATTTGCGGACTCGACCAGATGAAAGGCGACGCGGTGGTCATCATGATGGCGGATGAATCGGATGATTGCCGGGATGTCGTCCGTTACTGGGACAAGCTCAACGAAGGACATGATTGTGTCTTCGGCAGCCGCTTTAACAAAGGCGGGGGAACCATTGATTATCCGGCGGTAAAATACGTGATAAACCGGATGGCAAATTTGTTCATCCGGCTGCTTTTTCGCATCCCGCTCAATGACACCACCAATGCGTTCAAGGCGTATCGGCGTGAGGTGATTGCCGGCTGCCGTCCGCTCATTGCGCCGCATTTCAACCTGACGGTGGAACTCCCCTTGAAGGCCATGGTGCGCGGTTATTCCTGGACGACCCTGCCCATCACCTGGCGGAATCGCCGCAAAGGCGTGGCCAAGCTGAAAATCAACGAAATGGGCAGCCGCTATCTGTTCATCTGCCTCTATGTGTGGCTGGAAAAATATTTCAGCCGGGGCGATTACCGGAAAAAGTGATCGGACTGTCATTCACGAAGCGCCTTTGCGGATGATCATGGCACCATATATTCGCTATTTTCTTGATTTCAAAGGCGGCGGCAAACAGGCTTACAAAACAGATGCATCCTTCGTTTACACGCATTGGCATATTGGCGGGATTTTTAGCAACGTGGATTACCGCATCTATCGGACTGGCGGAAACTTCGCCGACCAATCAATGGCTGGTTCCCTTCGACCGGAGTGATTCTTCTCCTGCCGTCGGCAGTGACGGCACGATCTATCTGGGCTCTTTTAAACAGAACCTCTGGGCGATGGCCTCGAATGGGGTGCCCCGCTGGCAGTTCAAGACCGGCAGCGAAATAAAATCTTCGCCGGCCATCGGCATCGACGGAACGGTTTATTTCGGTTGCCGCGACCGGAAATTTTATGCGCTCAGCCCGGCGGGGAAAAAGAAATGGACATTCGCCACCGGCGCGTGGGTGGATTCTTCACCGGCTTTGGGTAGGGATGGAACCATTTACTTCGGCTCCTGGGACAAGCACTTTTACGCGCTCAACCCCAATGGGACATTGAAATGGCAGTTTGAAACCGGCGGGGAGATCGATTCTTCTCCGGCAGTTGGCGCGGACGAAACCGTTTATTTTGGGTCTCACGACAAGAAATTCTATGCGCTGGCCCCGGACGGCCGGAAGCGTTGGGACTATGCGACCGGCGGCCAGATCATCTCGTCTCCGGCGCTGAATGGAGACGGGGTGGTTTATTTCACTTCCTTGGATGGCTGCTGTTATGCGCTAAACGCAAATGGTAGCCTGCGCTGGCGACTCAAAACCGGCGGAGCAACGGAATCATCCCCGGTCATCGGGCAGGACGGCACGATTTACGTGGGGGTTTACAACACTTTGTGGGCGATTGATCGGGATGGCAAAAGAATATGGGAAAAATCCAGCGGAGATTTCGGGCGGACATCCACAGCAGTTATCGTGAAAGACTCGGTTTATGCCATCGGCCGCACTACTTTGCTGGCTTTGGATGGGGACGGTGCGCCCAAGTGGCAGTTTGATTTACATCCTGATTGGGATCCGCTTTCAGGGATAGGCGCGGATGGCACCCTGTATGTGACTTGCTGGATCAAATGCCTGACTGCGCTGGACACCCATGTCCCGCTCGCCTCGACAGCCTGGCCCAAGTTTCGCGCAAATGCGCGAAACACGGGTCATGTCAATGAGACGAGCCGCTAATCCGGTCTTGGCGGAATCATGAACAAAAGCTGGTCAGATCACCCTGTGGACAGGTCTCCCCGGTCACCCCCAGCAAAAGTCGGTTATTTTCTATTGTTGAAAAGCGCGACAGGCCTTATTGCGCGCAGATTCAAGAAACAAAGGCGACTTGAATCAAAAGGCACAAGAGATGCGTGGCTTTTGGGTGGCTTCGGGTGCTCGGCGAGGTGGTTTGGACGAAGCAGAAGAAATCATTGCCATAAGCCTCATTTTTGCCAAGAATCCAGTATTAAATGAAATCTCTCACACATCTTGCTGGTTCGGTGAGTTCGATCACGGACGCCCCCGGTTTGTTTGGTTACCAGCAGCGCTTCAATGGTTAACCCCCCAAACCGTAAATCTGATTTCCTATGTATGACAATGGCCAGATTCACAATAACCAACCATGGGCAATGTCGTGCATTCAGCTTGGGTGGCGTTTAGACACAAGGAGAACATGAGCATACTCGATAAAATTAAGGCTGGAACTAAACGCATTATCAGGAAAACGGGGTTCGATATCGTCCGGAATCATGGCCCCGTTTACGCCTTCCATTCAAATCATTATCTGCGCCATACTGCACGAAGGCTGGAACACTTGGCGAGTTTGAGATTGTCGGTGGCAGGGATGTCGGTTTTGGAAGTTGGTGCCGGGATTGGTGATCATTCACATTTTTACATTGATAGGGGGTGCAGGATAACGATCACCGAAGCGCGTGCTGAGAATCTTTTTTACCTGAAGAACCGCTATCCGAATTGCAATGTCCAGTTTCTTGATTTGGAATCTCCTTCCCAGGTCGAAGGTTCTCCATTTGATGTGGTTCATTGTTATGGTCTTCTTTATCACCTAAGCAATCCCAAACAAGCCCTGGCATTTCTCAGTCAAAACACGCACGGATTGTTATTCCTTGAAACCTGCGTCTCATTTGGCGAAAAGGAAGAGATAAACCTCGCAGCGGAAGCGCCATCTGACCCGACGCAGGCCTGCTCCGGAACCGGCTGTAGGCCAACACGAGCATGGTTGTTCAAGGAACTGCAAGGTCTTTTTGAATACGTCTATATTCCAACCACCCAGCCATGTCATGAGGAATTCCCATTAGACTGGACTGCCCCGGAGAAGCATAAAGCCGGCTTGCAGAGGGCTATATTCATTGCTTCCCGCAAACGCCTGGAAAACGAAATATTAACGTCTTCTTTGGTTCTCCAACAAACAAGACACGAATAATTTCATGCGGGGGACTCGGCTTTATAAATGGATTTCCCCGGTGAAAGCAGGGCAATAAGCACTCAAGACGAGGCAAGTCAGGTAAGCTTTCTGTTTGCACGATGTTTGACGTATTGATAGAATGATGCCATTGAAAATGGCTTGTTTGACAATCTTCTTGCGGCCAGCAGATGGCTTGCTTTCAAAAAGCGCCCGGTTCGCCGTTTTGGCTCCAACTCATGCAGGAAACAATCCATAACGTGGCGGAGTGAATAACCCGCGCCCCTCCCATGAGCAATAGCATCACACCCCCCACTTTGGTCAACAAAACCGCGTATAATCTGCGGCGTTGGCCGGCGATTCATCGCGTCGGCCGATGGCTGCGTCGGACGCTGTGGGTGGCGTTGGCGGACGGCTTTTGGGAGTTTGTGCGGAGTTTGTTCGTGAATTCCACCCGGTTTGGTCCGCCTGCCCGGACCTTCTCTGTGTACCAGGCTTTGCGTTGTGGCTGGCCTAAACTCAATGGGCGCATCGTGCTCCAGGACCAGGGAGTCCCGCGAGTGCTTGGTGATTCCTTGCTGGTTGCGTGCGGCTTGGAGCAGCATCTCGAACAGCCTTGGCCAATATTGTGGAGCCAACATTCCAATGCCCGGTTGATCACCGAAAGCCTGGCCCTTCTGATGCCGGACAAGAAGCTTTGTGTCGAATCGGCCTACAATGACAAGCGTTGGCGCCTCGATCCGGCCAGCCGTTTTCTCCGCCTGCCGCCGCCCACCAAGCTGGCCGGCAACTGGACAAGCATTGTTTCCTGGTGGGTGCCCAATCAGGGTTTTACCATCTATGGCCACTGGCTGCATGATGCGCTTCCCCGTCTCGTTTTGCTGTCGGAATTTCCTCCTGATACAAAAATTATCGTGCCGCCGAATCTGAAACCTTACCAGCAAGAAAGCCTCGAGTTGCTGGGGGTCTGGGACCGTTGCCGCCCAACCCCAGAACGCCACCTGGAAGTCGAACACTACTTCTTCAGTTCTCCCGTCGGCATGATCGACGGCTACAATCCCTATGCCGTTCAAGTCACGCGCAAGGCCCTCCTGCCCAAAGCCGATGCGAATTACTCCGGTCCAAAAAAATTCTTCTTCCGCCGTACCGGCAAAAGCCGGGCGGTTGAAAACAGCGCTGAAATCTGTGACTTCTTCCGCAGCAAGGGATGGGCGGTCGTCAATGACATGGATTTGACTTTTGCCCAGACCATCAAACTGTTCTCAGAAGCCGATGCCATTTGCTCGTTTGTGGGCAGCAATATGTCGAACGTGATTTTTTGCAAACCCGGCTGCCTCGTGATGCATATGGTGCCCGACTTTTGGCTGGACGGCTGGGTCGATTGGATTGCCCAAGTCGTCGATCTGGACTACCATGCTGCGATCATTCCCTGTGGCGGACGGTTCGTATCCAAGATCGTCATCGACGTTGAGTTGATCAAGAAGTTCTTTGCATCCGAGGGTGTCTCATTCTAGTACCGGCACCCTGGATAAAATTGTCTCGATCTTCGTTGCGGAGCCGGAGCCAAACCCGGGGCAGCCGGCAGCCTTATCTCCAGCGCAACGTCAGTCGCTGTTTGTGATAGAACGCAAAGAGGTTGGCACGGTATTGTTCCGAAAAGCTTTCGTGGAGATAGAAACAATCGAGGCCGGGAATCTCCTTGATTAGAATGTACCCGTTTTCTTTAAAAATCGCCCTGAGCCCTTCGGGGGGACGTTCGATGCTTATGCATTTGAATCGATACTTCTTGAAGTTGAAATCCCCGAGAACCCGTTGCTCAGCCCCTTCGATGTCGATGGAAAAATAATCGATTTCGTCGGGGGCTTTATTTTCCATCAGCACACTTTCCAAGGTCTTGGTTTTGATTCGGATGACATCGTTTATTTTGCTTTCGACGCTTTTATTGTCGGTTTCTGCCGAAACGATGCCACCCATGACATCCCGTTTGGCAAAATCTACAAAACCTTCAGTGGAGTCCAAGCAGGCGTTGACACAAATTGCCCGCCGGTTATTCCTTAACTGCTGGAAACTGTCCGGGTTCGCCTCGACACAAATGCCGGTCCATTGGAATTTCCACTCTAACAGGCAGGTGTTGCTAATGGAAACTCCATCGTGGGCGCCTAGGTCCAGGAAATATCCCTCTCGCTTCTCATTAAACACCTCTCCGTACACCCACAAATCCTGTCCTGCCTGTGACAAATGTAAGGAGTGCGGTTGCAGACAACGTTTGATCGCTGACTTTACAAACTTTGGAGCCAATTTGGTTATCATCTCGTATATTTCAATGGCGCGTTCAGCGCTTTGGATCGTTCACGCGCTCCGTGTTTTATGGATTCGCCCGCCGAACCAGCCGTCAGTTCTGGATCTAGCCTGGAATGTTTCCAAGACGAAACCATGGTCAGTGGCAATAATCGAGACAATTTTTCCGCCGGATCGCGAAGCCGGCAAGTTGAAAGAGCCGTGCGCTGGCGGGCAAGGAAGCTTTTATTCGTCAACACGCATTGCCAATGAGTCTCAAATTGCAAATACTTCGGCGAGATCATGTTGATATGTCACGGCTAAAGAAATTTGCCCACTCCTTGGTGTCCGGCTACACCTTGGTGGGTGCGAACATTGTTTATACTCTCCTGTCGATACCCCTGGCGTTGCACTATCTCTCGATGAAGGAGTTTGGTCTTTGGGCGTCTATTATGCAGATGGCCAACTTCAATGTGATTTTAATTGATCTGGGAATGTCAGGTTCCCTTTCCCGGATCCTCATTGATCACAAGGACGATCGGGATTCTTCCACCTACGGTTCCGTGATTCAAACCGGCGTGCTGGTCCTGACAGTTCAAGCCGTTTTGATGGCCGTGGTGGGCAGTGTGATCAGCATCTGGTTGCCTGAATGGATGCATGTTCCAGAGCCATTCTGGCATATTTTTCGCCTGCTTATGGTCTGGCAATGTGTGGTTTTGGGGGTGGCTTTTGTGGGACGCGTCTTCGCGTTTATTTTGGCAGCCCATCAACGCTATGATGTCTGCAATTATTCTGCCATCGGGGGGTTTGCTGCCAACCTTCTTGTGCTTTGGTTCAGCTTCAAGTGCCAATGGGGGCTTTACAGCATGTTGACGGCCTACGTGGCCAGCTCGATGTTTACCTTTGGTTGCACAGCTTGGGCGGTTTGGCAGCTTGGTCTCCTGCCGGCAAAAGGATATTGGGGGCATCCCAATCGGGCGACATTCCATGAACTCTTTTTTTTCGGAACGGACCTTTTCCTGCTTAACATCGGGCAACAATTGATTGCTTCCAGCCAGATTCTGGTGGTCAGCCGAAGCCTCGGGCTCGAAGCCGCAGCCGTGTGGAGCGTGGCCATAAAAGTTTTTGTCATGGCCCAGCAACTGATCTATCGCCTTTTTGATTATTCCATTGGTGCGCTGGCTGAAATGATCGTTCGTGGAGAACGGGAACGATTAAAAGCCCGCTTTCGCGATATCGTGATCTTGACGGGATCTAGCGCAGCAGCTGTGGGTTTGGTGCTGGCTACGTGCAACGAAAGCTTTTTAAAGGTCTGGACTCCCGGAAAAATCTCGTGGAACCCGGTGAATGATTTTTTGATGGCGATTTCACTTTTTGTGTATGCCTCAACCCGATTGCACATCGGATTGACCGGGCAAATCAAGCAGATCGGCCGGCTGAAATATATTTACTTGATCGAGGGCGCGTCTTTTGTGGGGCTCGGATTACTACTGGCTCCGCACCTGGGATTTCCGGGAATTCTCTTGAGCGGCATTTTCACGGATTTGATTTTCAGCGGTGTTTATGGCACGCGTCGTACGGCAAATTACTTCAACATTGGTTATGCTGAATTGTTCCGTGATTGGCTGAGTCGTCCGTTCATTCTCCTTGTAGTGGCAGGAATCGCAGCCTTCGCCATTTGGAGACTGACGCGAAACTTGAACGCGCCGATGCAGCTCGGAATCAACGGGAGCTTTTTTTGCGCCATCGTCCTGTTGCTTTTCTGGCGTCTTGGGATTCCGGTGCATTTGCAACAGGAGATCCGGAGCCGTTGCAAACGGTTTTGGCCGGCCAAGGCAACGTCACAGCCAGATCGCGCCTCCGGTACGAAAACATAACGTCACCGCCTGCTGAAATTAATGACTTTTGCAGGCAGGACACTTTGCTTATGCTGTATGCTGAATGAATTCGCTACGTAAAGCAGCCCAATTGGGCTTTCGTCTGGCAAAAATCAGCGTCTTTAATCCCCAACGATTGTCCTATGTGCTCGGCACTGCCCTTTCAGCCTCGGACCTTGTAATTGATCGCTCACGCGACCTGCTGAGGATGCAAAAAGTGGATATAAATGATCTGCTGCCCGAGGCGGCAGATCCATTAAGGGTGGAACTCGCATTGTTCTCAAAAACATATGCGTCCGTCTCCGTATTGGAGTTTATCTGCCTGGTTCTCCTGATGAAGAGTGTGAAGGCGACACGCGTTTTCGAGTTCGGCACATATAAGGGAGTGTCCATCACTCAACTGGCTTTGAACCTTCCCTCTGGCAGCAGCATTTACACTCTCGATCTTCCGGAAGAACCGATCAAGACCCGTTTGACCATTGCCGACCCGGAGGACGCAGACATCGCCGTCCAGAAGGGCAAGGGTTCGCTGATTCCTGCGGACCTCAAGCCGCGCATCACATTTCTCAAGCAAGATTCAGCGGCGTTTGACGAATCTCCTTACGCCGGCAAGATGGATTTTGTTTTTGTGGATGGCGCCCACAACTATGATTACGTGAAGAATGATTCTGAAAAAGGCTGGCGCATGTTGAGGAATGGCGGAATCATTGTGTGGCACGATTTTCGGCCGCCCGACCCGGGTGTGGTCAAATACCTTTTGGAAAGCACCTATAAACCCGTTTGGGTTTCCGGCACCACCCTGGCCTTCGCGCACAAAACTTGAGGGTGTTGTGCCAGGCGAAGTTTTGGCCGGGCAGGATCTTCGCCACGTCAGCATCCTATCGCCGCCAGGTGGCCCATGACGGTTTTCTCAAACATGTCGAAACTGAGCTGCTCTTGAAGTCGCTGGACATTAGGCACGCGCCGTTCTTCCTTCAGCAGCGACCACCATTTCAGTACCGCCTCGGCAATGGCTTCCGGATTGCGAATTGGAACGATCTCGCCATTTACGCCGGGCAACACCAGGTCCGAGGCACCAGTGTTTTTGGTGGTGATAACAGGCAGGCCGCACGCCATGGCCTCGGCCACAACAAATCCGAAACCGTCTTCAATGGAAGGAAAAACAAAGATGTCCGAAGTCTGAAGCCGTTCCAGGTACTGTTGGCGCTGGTCCTCAAACGCCAGGTTGAAATAGGGAGCCCAGTCAATGGGCAGGTCGGCATATTGTCGCAGAGCTTCCTTCGCGTCATCACGAATCGTTTGACTCAGGCGCAATATCGCCCGGGGCTCTTTTTTATGAATGAGCCGAAACGCCTCCAGCAGATAGGGTGTTCCCTTTCGCAGGCACAGAGCCCCGGTGTTCAATATGGTCAAGGGACGTGATTCCGGCCGGTCGGCATCCGCGGGTTTGAACCAGTTCAAGTTCAACGGGAGGGTGTACAGTAAAACCCGGCCGGGTTCCATGCCCTGTTCCAGGAACGAATCGCGCACAAAAGTGCTCGGGGCAAACACGTAGTCGCTTTGCTCGACGCTTTCCAGTCCACGTTGATTGTAATGGCGAGCAACCGGGAGATAGGGTGAACGCCAGCGTTTTTGCTCCTCGGTCAAGAGCTCCCAGAAAATCTTGGGATGCGAATTCTGGGCATCAATGAAGGTGACGCCTCCCTGCTCTCTGGTCCATTTCAATGCAGCGTTGGCAAAAGCATAGCTGGTAATGAGGTTCTGACCAGGGATCAACAAGGATTTTACCCAGCGATCAAACAGCGGGAACAGCCGAAAACGCATCGATTCCCCCTGAAAAGGTGGCAAGCATTTGGCGAGCGCATAATTCATCAAACCAAAAGCGGGATTAAGCCGGGTATGGGCCGGGGAAACTCCCTGTGTTCCACGCCGGGTCCCGAGGGCGTAGAAGTCCAGGAGCCCGTGTTTTTCGAGCACTCGCGCAAAATTGTCGTGTCCGCAGCGTGCGAACGATGCGACCACAAAATGAGGCTGGCTTGTCGGCCCGGCTGGTTCAGAAATAGTTTTCATTCGGGACGAATTGTTCGGGTGTATAAATCAGCATACTTTTGGAACATGAGTCGGCGGGTCATGCCCTGCGCCAGAATCCGGGCCGGCCCGTTTTCGCTGAAGCGCCTTCGGGTGTCGGGCTCAACAATCAGCCGTTCGATGGCCGCCGCCAATTCCGAGGGCTTCTGCGGTTCCACCAGAAGGCCGCTGACCTCGTGTTGAATGATTTCCGGAATTCCGGACACTCTCGTCCCAATAGATGGTTTACCCAACCAGAGCGCTTCCATCAGCGCCATGGGCGCACCTTCGAAATGCGAGGGTTGCACGTAGATGTCCACCGACTTCCAGAAGCCTGTTTTGTCGCTCAACCCTCCCGGCAATGCCACTGAGGCTTCGAGTTTAAGCCGGCAGATCTCATTCCGCACCCAGCTTGAACAGTCATCACCTGCGACCGGCCCGGCGAGCACCAGCCGGAGCTGCGGATATTTCTGCCGCACCAGGATGAACGCCGCCAGCAGATCCTGCTGTCCTTTCCGTGAAGCAATATGCCCGAGATTCCCAATAGTAACCACCTCCCGGGAAATTATCGGGGTAGGTGGGGTTCCTTCCAGTTCAGAATGATAAATCGTTTTCAGCTTCGCCCCGGCCCAGGGAAACCATTTGCTGATCTGACCTTGGTTTTCCAGCGAGTCAAAAACCTCCTGCCGGCAACGCGCCAACAGGAAGCACTTGGACGTCCATGCCAAAATTGATTTAAGCGCCTTCGCCGGGCGCGGATATCCGGGAGGGAACAGTCCTGCGGTCAAGGACGGCGCGCAATGATTTGAGGTAATCCATGGCATTCCGGCCAGACAGAGAGAATGGATCGGACTGCGCCAGGGCAAGTGGGCATCGAATGAAAATGTTCCACCATGAAAATGAATCAGGTCATAGTTCCCGGCTTTGACCTGCTTAAGAAACGCCCGCTTGCTCTCCCGGTTCCATTTTCCGTGCGGGATGGAAATGCGGTTCTCCAGGCCCGAAGCCAGTGCTTCCGGCATGCCTGATATCTCAGCATCGGGAGCGGCGAGACTGATGCGATATTGAGCGGAGAAGTCGTGAATCAGCCATTGAACAATTTTCCCTACGCCTCCGAGGTTGAGAACCGGCTCGGCAGAAACCTGGAGCAGTCGAGGTTGGTTCATCGTTGTTGTGACTGGGAAAGGCACGTGTTTGTTTGCAGTACGCTCCCTCATATGTAATCACGATCCGGTGGCCAAATCGACAAAAAAGCAGCATCAAGTACGCGACCAGATTTGATTGAACGCCTCCGCACAATCTGATAACTGTTTAGCAAATAAATGTTGCCTTTCCAGTCATCAACGGTTGCTCGAAGTGTCCGCCTTAATTTTGAACGCCTATGAGTCAAATTCGCAGCTTCGTGAAGAAGCATGATTATGCTTGTTGGTGCGGCCAGACGACGGCAAGGATTTTTTGCAAGCAAATGTTTCTTGGGCGCCAATTTGTCGTGTGCGAATGCAATGGTTGCAATACCCAACGGATACTTCCCAAAGCGCTGTACGAGCAGTCGTCCGCCCAGGTTTTGTATAATGAATATGATATGCCGGATTATGCCGACGCTCACCAGGAACGATTCATCGAGAGCATGTTGAAACGATTCCAAGAGACACAGATCCGTCTCAGCCCGGGGGAGAAAATATTGGATGTCGGTTGCGGCAGTGGAGTTTTACTGGAAAGCATTTGCGGTCAGTTTGGCTGCGCCGGCACGGGAATTGACGTGGATCAAAGGCGAATTGCCAAAGCCAGAGCACGTTCCAAACACGCAAATTTCAAATGCGAACTCTTTGATGGCGCAAAAATCGAGGAAAAATGCAATGCCATCTTTTCGATTGCCGTGATTGAACACGTTGTTGACCCGCCGAGTTTGTTGAAACAATTCCATTCTGCGCTGACTGATGACGGCAGTTTGTTTTTATTGACGCCCAATGCACGCAGCCTGAATTACTGGTTGCTGCGAAGTTGGTGGCGAGAGTTGCTGTCCCTCGGTGAGCACATCTATCTGTTCACTCCCGAAAGCTTGGAGTTATGCGCCAATCAAGCGGGTTTCCAACTCGTCAAATTTTCATCCGATTTCGACTGGGGTCCACTTCAATTCAACACTCGCAATTTCAGAAGCATGGTGATCAGTTTATGGGCAATTTATTGCAAATCAGTGAAATTGTTTTCCAGCTGCTTTGCTTCGCCTCAAACTGGCGATATTCTTTACGCGCATTTTAAGAAGGTCAAAACCGGCTGAAATTATATGGGCCTGCTCGAATGAAACTCGCCCTTCTCGCCACGGACAACCGGGAGGCTTTTCGGGAATATCATAAATCCACCCCATGGTTTGGTATGGCGCCTGAGGCGCTGTTGCAAGGTTTTGAGCGATTGCCCGAATTGGAAGTGCATGTCGTCTCCTGCACAAAAAAGCTGATGCAATCGCCGGAAAAACTGGCCCCTAATATCTGGTTTCACAGCCTGCCTGTGCCAAAAATCGGCTGGTTGCGTACCGGCTACCAGGGTTGCATCCGCGCCGTGCGCCGCAAGCTTAGGGAGTTGAAACCTGACTTGGTCCACGGACAGGGCACGGAGCGCGATTGCGCGATCAGTGCCGTGCTTTCTGGCTTTCCCAGCGTGTTGACCATTCACGGCAACATGCGGCTTATCGCCCAGGTACACCGGGCCAAGCCATTTTCGTTTGTCTGGCTTGCCGCCCAACTCGAACGGTTCACAATTCCGCGCTCGCAAGGTGTGATCTGCATCACCAACTATACGCGTGACGCCGTGGCAGGTCTGGCCAGACGGACCTGGGTTGTGCCCAATGCGGCGGAGGCAAGTTTTTTTAAACTGGAACCCCATCCAGCCTCGGGCAGTGAACCGCTGATATTGTTTGTCGGGCATGTGGACATGCGGAAAAACCAGAACGCTTTTATTCGCGCGCTCGATCCGCTAGCGGTCGGTACACGGTTCAAGGTTCTTTTTCTCGGGCTGGCCGGATCGGGTGATGCCTACGCCGAGGAGTTCTTCCAACTGGTTGGATCGCGCCCATGGTGTGCGCATGCCGGTTTTGCCGATCGCAACACGTTGCAGGGCCACCTGCGGGAGGCGTCGTTTCTGGTTTTGCCGTCGCTCGAGGATAATTGTCCCATGGTGGTGCTCGAAGCCATGGCGTCCGGCGTGCCAGTGCTGGCTTCCCGGGTGGGCGGCATACCGGACCTGATACAAGAGGAAAAGACCGGTTTGTTTTGTGATCCTCTCGACGCCGCCAGCATCAGAAACGGCGTGGCCCGGCTGCTGGCGAACCGGGAATTATCCAGACGATTGGCCGCCGTGGCAAAAACACGCGCGTTGGAGCGGTTTTATCCAATGGTCATCGCCCGGCGGCACCTCGAGATTTATCGGGAGATTTTGGGAGACTCGAGCACGGAACGATAAATTCGTTCAAGCTGCCTGGCCACCTCGGTCCAAGTCAGGGGTTTCGGCGGCGGTTTCAGTGACGGGGCCAGATCATAAAACTTTCGCAGATAGCCAGCGGTCCTTCCGGGCGGGGCAATAGGACAGTAATTTGCATGCTCCTGGAATGTGCTGCGCGCCCAAGGCAAATCACTCAACAAGAGAGGGCAATCACACGCGGCAGCTTCCAAGGCGGAAAGACTCAGGCTTTCCCAAGCGCTCAACAGAATGAACCCGCGTGCTTCACGATAAATCTGCGCCAATTGTTGCCGGTCCTGCACCGGGCCATCATAACGAACAAATTGCGGATGCCGCGCGGCAAGAGCTAAAAATTCCCGCGCGTACGGGTCGGATTCGGCAAAGGGCCGGCCAATAATCCAAATCGGAGTTTGTGCTTGAATGGCGGCTTCAGCCACCTCAACCACCCGTTTGACTTTTGTAATGGTCGCCGTGCAAACCAGCCATGTACCCCGATTCGCCGGTTGACTGTTTAAGAAGACTTCTTCCACACCGTTCGGAATCACGTGAACGGTCTCGGGCCGCGCGCCAAAAAGGTGGGATAACAAATGCGCCTCCCAAGGAGTCAAGGCGATGCAGGCGTCGGCCAGCGGGTAGCTTCTCCAATGATATACGAACAGCATCGAAGGCGGCAAGGTTCGTTGCATGGTCCAGATTATCCGGCGCTGCAGCCAAAGTTTTGCCCGTGAGCGTGCACCCGTGGTGCCCAGCAACTCGGAAATGACGACTTTAATGCCCTTTTGATGGGCCAGTTCAATATGCACGGTGGGAATCCGGCCGAAATAATGGATGACATCGCCACGCTGCGTGGAATCCCACCAGCGGAGCGGTTCCACCTCTACCCCGATGGACTGCAAGGCTCTCTGGGTTTGTTCAATCTGGGTTTGCATTCCGCCATGTGCCAGCGCAAACGGAAGATTGCAGTTAACGAGGATTTTCATGCGGGCTGTCAACGGTGATGATTTAATTAGCGACCGTCTGGTATTCAAAATGAATTGAACGCTGCCATACTATGGAAGTCTTGAGGCCAGACAAGTCTGGATTTGTCGGCAGGTGATAGTACGCGGCAATCCGGCACCAACTGTTGTCTTGTTTGTCAAAGCCATAATCTGAATTCGGACAATTCTATTCATTCGCGTGATGCATATGCTCTGGCATTTCCGTAGCCAGAAAAGAACGTGCGGCCTAATGTCGTGAATTTGTCAATTGGCCTTGAGACCGGTAATGATCATCCCGCAATCTGCTCGGCAGAGACGCTGTTCGTACAATCCAAGAAAGTGTGAGATTCCTATAATCAAATCAATCCGTTCTTAGCCAGAACGATGCTTGCGAAAGGTTTGACGCTCCGGATAAAATGCGCCTCGCCAGATGCAAATTTACGGTTAAAATGATGTAAATGAATAACGCTCCAGCCATTTTAAGAACGCTCATCATTTATGCCGTGATTGTGCCGTTGGCGTTGTTTATTGGCTATCTATTGACCAACCCGCTGGACAGCTCGACTTTCACCTACGTGGGCATTATGACAGCAATTCTCACTTTTCCTTTGCTGCTCCGCTGGCATCATCCGCTGCTGTTTTTTAGTTGGAATTCGGGCATATTCCTTTTTTTCCTGCCGGGACACCCCAATATGTGGCTGATGATGACCGCAGCCAGCCTGGTTATTTCGCTATTGCAGCGGGCTTTGGGTGGCGTCAAACACCTCATCAATGTGCCGCAGGTAACTTTGCCGTTGGTATTCCTGATAGGCGTGGTAATGGTCACAGCCAAGCTGACGGGGCTGGGGTTGCATTCTTTTGGCGCGGAAGTTTCAGGCGGACGACGTTATATCTATTTGCTGGGCGCGATCATGGGATATTTTGCCATGTCATGGCGCCCGATTCCCCCCGAGCGTGCAAACTTGTATGTCGGATTGTTTTTTCTTCCGGGCTTGTTTGCATTCTTCGGAGATCTATGGGGTGTGCTTCCTGGGCCGTTACACTATATCTATTTATTTTTCCCACTCTACCAAGACGCACCGGGCGGCCCGTTTGATCAAGGTACGCGACTTATCGGCGGAATGATGGTGGCAATCAGTGCATTTTCCTATATACAAGCCAGGTATGGCATCCGTGAGATTTTTCTTTCCGGCAAACCCTGGCGGTGGATGCTGCTGGTGATCGCGTTTGGCTACGGAATGCTCGGCGGTTTTCGGAGCAATCTCATATTGATCACCCTGGTGTTTGGCATGCAATTCTTTGCCGAGGGCCTGCACCGGACAAAGTTGCTGTTCGTCTTTGGATTGATGGGCGTTTTGGGAACAACGGCATTGGTTCCCCTGGCACCGCATTTACCATTCAGTGCCCAGCGCGCCTTGGCATTTCTCCCCCTGGAGGTCGATGCTTCGGTGCGACAAACCGCCGACGCCAGTGCAAACTGGCGTTTCGAAATGTGGAAGGCGCTTTTACCGGAAGTACCCCAACACCTTTTGCTGGGCAAGGGCTACGCGATAAGCCGGAGGGACCTGGATACGCTCACAGGCACAGACGCATCCATCCATACTGCTGCCGGTTTTGAAGAAAACCAGTATATGGCGTTGTCTGGCACATATCATAGTGGCCCATTTTCCGTGGTTCTGACCTTCGGCCTTTGGGGGGTTATTGGTGTTATATGGATTTTTGCCGCGGGTGCTTGGTTGTTACACAACAATTATCGTTATGGCAATCCGGAATTACGAACGGTGAACACCTTTTTGCTGATCGTCTTTGTGGTGCGGATCTTCTTTTTCATCTTCATATTTGGAGATATTGGTTCTGACATGACGTATTTTTCCGGCTTTCTGGGGTTGAGTGTCGCCTTAAATGGCGGCGTCTGCCGGCCTGCGCCAGTGCCAGTCCGAGAGAACAACAGACATCAAGCCATGGGGGCCATTCGCGCACACCTTCAACCCACCTTGCGGCGACACCAAAACCACTAAAATTTTAACCGCCAAGAACGCCGAGACGCAAAGAGGCAGCGAAAGAAGGTTCCGAACATCTCTGTCTCTGTTTCCTCAGTGAACTCCTGTTAAACAATTGCTTTGCCGGAAGGCGCTGGGCCAGGAAATTTAACAGGAGCCAACGGAGGGAACGGAGAAAACATTTCTGTTTCTTGAATGCAACGAAAACGCTTTAACACTTAAATCATCGTTTCGCGCAAGAGCAACTCGGCAATCCGGTTGCCCTCGCGCACGGCAAAGTTGGTGCCGCGATCTTCCGGAAAAATCTGCGAAAAGTTTGACAGGAAAACACCCGGCAACGGCGTGCGGTAATCAGGGATTTTTTCCTCGTAGCGGGTATCTACGATATGCTGGGCGGCCCGAAAACGGAAAATGTGCCGCTCTTGCAGACTGCGCACATTAAATTCGGGGAACATTTGCTTCAGGAAGCCAAACCAGAGATCCACCAGTTCGTCCTCCGGCAATGAAAACAATTTGCCGTCAACCGGCAGGTATGCACCGATGTAATAAACATGTTTTCCCCCGTATAATGTCTTATCTACAAGTCGCGTGTGGTTGAGAAAGACAAGGAACGGCGCGTCGGATTCATTCACATTGACCCAGTAAAAATCGCCGAGATTTTGGTCGCTGGTGAACACCAGGCAAACCGCACCCAGATATTCAATACTGAGGAGTTTTGCCGCGTAATCCTTCAGCGATTCCTGCGCGGGCAACAATCTGGCAAACGCAGGGGACGGCCCGGTAAAAACACAAAAATCAAATGGAATGGTTTCGCCGTTGACGACGGCGGTGCGTTCACCGGAAAGGCTTTCAACGTTCGCACCGGTTTGAATCTTCACGCCGCGTCGGCGGATTTCGTTTTCCAGCGCCGACGTGACAACGTTGAAGCCGCCACGGAAGTAGCCCAGCTTTTCGCCGCCACCCCCGGAACGCGAATTGGCGCGGGTGTGAATGCGCGCCCAGAACCACGCCATGGAGATGTCTTGAAAATGGCGGTCGAACTTGCCCTTGAGCAGGGGGGTCCAGATGCTTTCCATCGCACTGGCACCACAGGCGCGCGTCATCCAGTCATGCGCCGTCTGGCGGGTGAGGCTACGCCAGTTCTTTTGGTGCTTGAGATACAGCGCGGTAAGACCGGTGCGCAGCCGGCCGGGGAAACTGCACGGTGAGAACCGCAGCAAATCCAGCGGCGATTTGAAGGGATGGATTTTCCCATTGCGGAAAATGCCGACCGAACTTTCGCACCACATTAGCTTGTCGGCCAATCCCAGCTCCGCCACCAAATCCAGAATCGCCGTGTCCGTCAAAAACAAATGGTGATATGTCCTTTCCAGTGATGTACCGCAAAGGGGAAACCCAGCAGCGAGTCCGCCAAGATGATCGGAACGTTCGACGAGCGTGACGGAGAAATCCGGTTCCTGAGAAAGCTTCCAGGCGGCCGTCAACCCGGTGAAGCCGCCCCCGATGATGAGAATTTTGAGGGGCGTGGACATCAACTGGCCTTCAGGAAGAATCGATGCGTCAATCGGCCTTCGCCTGATCCGGCACCGTTAGCCCGGCGCTGTCGCGGATGATCCAGAGCGGACGGCCTTTGACTTCTTCATAGATGCGTCCGATGTATTCGCCCAGAATACCGAGGCAAATCAACTGGACGCCGCCAAGGAACAGGACTGAAATCACAATCGTCGGAAAACCAGGCCCGGGCGCCAGGCCGATTTTGGCAAATTGTTCGGCGAACAGTTTCTGCATGAGCGTAAATACCGCGCCGAGAAAGGCGAAGCCGGACACCCACAGGCCCAGGTAGGTTGCCAGTCGCAGCGGTACGGCGGAAAAGGATAACAGCCCATCCATCGCGAGCTTGAAGGATTTTTTGAAGGTGTATTGCGGCACACCCGCCGCGCGTTCGGCACGGTCAAATTCCACCGAGGTTTGCCGGAAGCCGCACCAGGTCCGCAGGCCGCGCAGGTAGCGGCTGCGCTCCGGCAGGGCGTTCATCACCGCAACCACTTTTCTGTCGAGCAGGCAAAAATCGCCGGCGTCGCGCGCCATCGGCAGGGGCGTCATTTTTTCCAGCAGCCGGTAAAACCCCCATGCAAGGATCTGTTTCACGAACGGATCCCGCCGTTTTTTGCGCGTGGCAAAAACCACTTCGTAGCCCTCCTGCCATTTGGCCAGCAGACGGGAGACCTCCTCCGGCGGATCCTGCAAATCGGCGTCAATCACCACCACGGCATCGCCAGTGGCGTGAAAAAGTCCGGCACTCACCGCGGTCTGGTGGCCGAAATTTCGCGCAAAAGAGAGGCAACGCCAGCGGTGATTTTCAGCATTTTGTTGCTTGAGCATCGGCCAGGTGTTGTCCCCCGAACCGTCGTCCACGCAGACGATTTCATAATCCATTCCCCAACCGGAAGCCGCCGCGTTCATCCGCTTAAAAAGTTCAGGCAGGACAGCCGCTTCATTGAAGCAGGGCACGATGACGGAAACTTTTTGCATGATTGCGCGTTAGCCCCGGTTACTTAACATTCGGCGGAAAACGTGCAAGCCAAAACCGTGATGTCCTGATCAGGTAGGGACGGCGCGCTGCGCCGTCCGCGCCGCGCAGAGCGGCGCAAAATTGGGTGCGGTTCGTGCGTCATGCGCGGTTTGTTCCGCCCGCTAATACGCGGGCGGTGACATCGCAGCGCAATGTCCCTACCAAAAAAGCGGGATCGTGCCGGCGCGATGTCCGTTGCCATGGTAGGGACGGCGCGTCCACCCTCCGCAGTACACAGCTACGGAGGACGGGCTGCGCCGTCCGCGCCGCGTAGAGCGGCGCAAAACGGGGTGGGTTTGTATGTAATGAAGGCTAAAACTCTGCGAGAATGGAAAGTTTCACCGTTTACTCTGCGAGCTCCTGTTCAAAAAGTCGCATTTCCCGGCCCTCCCAAATTCGTGAAATTCGTGTCAAATCGTTTTCTCCGTGCCCTCCGCTTCCTCCTGTTAAATCTCCAGTTGTAAATTTTTGTGCCTTTTGGCGGCCATTCCCCATCCGTGTCCATCCGTGGTTTAATTGAATATATACGGCTTTACCTATGTTCTGACTTCGCCCTCACTTGCACTGACCACCGATTACTGACCACTACCTGACTGACCGGCTCCCACCGGCTTTACATCCGCCGAGTTCACCTTTTCAATCATCCGTTGCACCATTTCCACCGTCACTGCTTCGAGGCAGACCAAAGAAGGCATGACGCAACGGTCGAAACAGGGCCGGTGGGAACACGCATCCTTTTGTACAACCAGGTCCAGGTTGTGGTAGGGACCCAGCCACTGGGGAAGATCCGGACCAAAGACGGAAACCACCTGTTTACCGAGCGCAGCCGCAATATGGGAGACCCCGGTATCATTGCAGACCACGCCATCAACGGCGCCTATCAGGCCGAAAAATTCCGTCAAATTGGCGGGGCGGTGAATCAAGGCGCCCGGCGACCATCCACGGGGAAGCGGCGATTCCGTCGGATCAATGATGATCAACGGAATCTGGTGGCGCACGAACATCTGCTCGGCCAGGGTTTGAAACCTTTCCATGGGCCAGCGGCGCTCGGGGGTCCGGGCGCCCGGATGCATCAGCCAGATTTTTTGTCCCCGGGCGCGCGCCGTGCGCAACCAGTCAGAAACGGTTGCCGGAAGGGAAACTGCCGGAGTCGGAAACCAGGGCAGTACGGTGTTCCATTTTAAATCCAGCGCTTCCGCCATCTGCCGCCAATCTTCCACGTGATGTTGGTAGTAGTTTTGCCGGCGCAGCTTCTGGGTGAGCAATTCCCCGCGAAAACAGAGGCCGCCCAGAAAGGTCATGGCTTTCCCGGCGAGAATTTTCCGGCGGCGCCACGCCAGTTCGCTGGCGTAGAAATTATTTCTTTCCATGGGAAATCCCATCCGCTTCTCCGCCCCGGTCATGGCCATCAACACATGGACCCGCGCATCGGCCCAGACGCAGAGCGCGGTTTGCGCCCGGATGGTTTGCAGCCGCCGCAGTACCGCCTGCATCCGGGGATTTTCGTTTTTGGCCGGATCGTATTGTGCCACTTCGTCGATCCAAGGCGGACGCCAGCAGATGACCTGTTCTTCCGGCAGCAGGAGCCGGAACACATCGCCGACCGCCGGCTGGCAGCAGACGAAAACGTTGTATTTTTCCTGGGCGGCCCGGATAAACGGCAGGCCCATGATGGCGTCACCCAACAAGCGCATCTCGAACACCAGCAGGTTCGGCTTCGTTCCCGGCAAGCCCGCCGGTGGATCTGTCCGCCCCACGGGTCCGGCCTCCATGGCCGGGACGGTCACCACCGTGCCGCGGCCCGAACCGGCCCGGGACTCTTCAGACATGGTCCCAACGGCGTAATCGACGATTTTGAAGAATCCTTTTCTCCAGACTTCTTCCCGCGTGTTGGCGATGAGCCAGGCACGCCCATTGGCGCCCATTTCCCGGCGCATTTCCGGGCGGGCGTCCAATTCCAAAACCTGCCGGGCCAGTTGCCCGGCGTCACCCGGCACATGATGAAACCCCGTCCGGCCATTTTGCACGAGTTCGGTCAGACCGCCGGAGGCCGCAGCCAGGACAGGTTTCCCGAAATCGTAGGCTTCGTAACAGACAAAGGGCGCCGGATCCCACCAGATGGATGGCACCAGGGAACCGCGGGAATGCTGGATCAACACGTCCTTTTCGCGCCCGCTGACATGCCCACGGAATTCAATCAATGGATTTTCCGCCGCCGCCGCCTTCACCCAGGCCGAGAGCGGCCCATCACCGCCGATAATAAGCCGGGGGGGGTTATCCGGCTGCAACTGGCGCAACCTGTTCCACGCATTCACCACCACCTTCACCCCTTTTTCCTCGATCAGGCGGGCGAGGAACAGGTAGTAATCGCCCTCGGGAAAATTTGGATCCTGGCAACGCACGGACCAAGGATCGTAAAGCTGGAAAACCGATTCCGGCGCGACGCCCGCGGAGATGAATTTGTCACGCATGAACTTCGAAACCGCCACCCACGCCTTGTTGGCGCGGAACTGGCGCGTGAGATGGAGCGCGGTCAAAAACGACGCGAGAAAGGCCGTCTTGAGACGCGACTCCTGCCAGGCCCCGTAGGAAATTTCACGGATGAAATTGGCTGGCCAGTGCGCGGGGTCCAGCAGCTTGCCGGCCCAGAGATAACTACTGACGGAAAATGGCCGGAAATTATGAATGTATTGAATGATCGGAACGTGCTGCCGCCGCGCCTCACGGAAAACGCCGCCGGAAACCACGGGAATGTAATTGTGCAGAATCCACGCCTGGGTCCGGGAGTTTGCCTGCGCCTGGCGCAGGCGCCGCATGGCGTCGGGATTGTAAAAAGTGTAGGCGGCCTGCTTCCAGCGCGGCGGCGCCTGCGGACCGGTCCATTCCGCACTTTGAAATATGGCCCGGGCAAAACCGGGATCCTTGGAAAGAATCCGCGCGATTTCCAGCGTGGCCAGTTCCTCGCCGCCACCCCCAAAAGGGCGATTGAAAATCTGGAGCAACCGGTATGAAGGATCGGGCATGGCGAAATGAGTAAGAATCCGGCAGGAAACTAGCCCATTGTCCGTGGTGGCGCAAAATGAATCTTCCCGGCGGAACGGGAAGGGAAACACCTTTACACGGATTTCACGAATTATGGTAGTACCCTGATTTGGTTGTAGGGCACGACGTAAGGAGTGCTGGGCCAACCGCCTCGTCACCTCGTCGCCTACAAATTAGGGACACTGCCCGAATTTTGGGAAGGCAGAAGCTTCAAACAAAAACTCCTCTGCTCGCTCAGCGAACTTCTGTTCAAAGTGTCCCGCTCGAACAAAAAAGAACGCTCGACTTGGATGACGCGCTTCTTAGATTGGGTTGATGCGAATTGGTTTCCTGGGTACGCGCGGCATTCCGGCGTGCTATTCGGGTTTTGAGACTTTTGTCGAGCAACTTTCCGTACGCCTGGTGCAACGCGGGCACAGCGTGACGGTCTATAATCGCATTCCGTTCAACCGGTATGACGAAGGGAGCTTCAAGGGTGTGCGGATTGTCCGGCTGCCAACCATTCCCACCAAGGGCACCGACACCATCGCGCATACAGCGGCCAGTGTTCTGCACGCGCTGGGCCACCGTTATGACATCGCCTACTTTTGCGGTGTGGGAAACAGTTTGTTTTCGTTTGCGCCCAGGTTGCGGGGAATGAAAACCATTGTGAATGTGGATGGCGCGGATTTTGCCCGTGCCAAGTGGAGCGGCTTTGGCCGGTGGTGGCTGCATCGCAGCGAGTCCTGGGCCGCGCGCCTGGCCGACGCGGTGGTGGCCGACAACGGCACCATCAAACAACGCTACCGGCAACTCTACGGCATTGATGCGGAATTGATTCCTTACGGCGCCAATGTGGTGAGGCAGGATCCCGGCAGTGACGCGCTTAAAAAATACCAGCTCACCTCGAAAAACTACTTCCTCTACGTTTCGCGCCTGACCCCGGAAAACGCGGCTGACCTGGCGATGACCGCCCACCAAGCCAGTGGCACCAACCTGCCGCTGGTGGTCATTGGGGATGCTCCCTACCAACACGAATACATCGCAAAACTCAAATCCATCACGGCAGGAGCGAAGCACATCGTGATGACGGGGTTTTTGTTTGGTGAGGCGTACCAGCAATTGAGCTTCCACGCCCGGGCCTTCATTTTGCCCACGGCCATTGATGCGACACGGCCGGTGCTGCTGGACCAGATGGGTTTTGGCAATTGCGTGATTGTGCGTGACACGCCGGGAAATCTGGAGGTGGTCGGCGACACCGCCATCACCTTCAGCCATGCCGATCCCGAACGGAGCCTGGCGGTAGCCCTGCAAAAGGTGTCAGCCGACGGGGCCCTGGCGGCACGGCAGGGGGAACTGGCGCAACAGCGGGTCCGGACCCATTATGATTGGGATGTAATTTGCAGCCGCTACGAATCGTTGTTTAAGCGGTTGGTTGAGGGTTGAGAGTTCTTAAAGATTGAGACTTCGTCTCCGATCCCCCGGTAGGAATCGAGGTCACGAGATTCGGGTTGGATTTATTCTTGTTTAGTCAACGCCTCGTTACCTCGGCGCCCACAAGGGAAGAGCTTTTCAGCGGGCGGTC
>Ga0265338_10002606_pt1 | contig 26655 bp, 23 predicted proteins | sample 42126metaG_FD_193579 | JGI IMG/M metagenome (GOLD analysis project Ga0265338, IMG submission 193579) | Rhizosphere microbial communities from Carex aquatilis grown in University of Washington, Seatle, WA, United States - 4-21-26 metaG | ecosystem: Host-associated > Plants > Roots > Rhizosphere...
TCGCGGCCCTTCTGCGCGATCAACAGCATCCGCTCCTGCGATTCGCTCAGCATGATCTCGTACGGCGTCATGCCCGTCTCGCGTTTGGGAACGAGGTTGAGATCGATCTCGTTGCCCGTGCCGCCGCGGCTGGCCGTCTCGCACGTCGAACACGTCAACCCCGCTGCGCCCATGTCCTGGATGCCCACGACCAAGCCGTCTGTCCGCATGACTTCCAAGCAGGCTTCCAAGAGCAACTTTTCCATGAACGGATCGCCCACCTGCACCGCCGGCCGGTCCCGCTGCGATTCCTCAGTCAATTCACGCGACGCAAACGCCGCCCCCGCCAATCCATCGCGTCCCGTCGCGCTGCCCACATAGATAACCGGGTTACCCACACCCGCCGCTTTGCCGCGCTTGATCTGGTCATGACGCAACACCCCTAGCGACAGCGCGTTGACCAGCGGATTACCATCGTAGCACTCATCGAAATACACCTCGCCGCCGACCGTTGGCACGCCGATGCAGTTGCCGTAATGCGCGATCCCCGCCACCACCCCCGCGAACAATCGCCGGTTCTGCGCCGACTCCGCCGTGACGCCGTCAATCGGCCCAAACCGCAATGAGTTCATGTTGAGGATTGGCCGCGCGCCCATCGTGAAAATGTCGCGGATGATGCCCCCCACGCCCGTGGCCGCGCCCTGGAACGGTTCGACCGCGCTCGGGTGGTTGTGAGACTCGATCTTGAACGCGATCGCCCAGCCGTCGCCGATGTCCACAATGCCTGCGTTTTCTTCGCCCGCCTTGACGAGGATGAACGGCGCTTCGCGCGGGAATTTCTTCAGCTCGGGCCGCGAGTTCTTGTAACTGCAATGCTCGCTCCACATCACGGAGAAAATACCGAGTTCCGTCAGGTTCGGCTCACGCCCCAGGATCGACCCGATCCGTCCGTACTCCTCCTCCGTGATCCCATGCTTCGCAATAATTTCAGGTGTAATGGCCACTTCGGTTTTCATCTCGCAGGCAGGAGTTTACTGGAATCCAATTTGATTTGCATACAGCAATTCATCGCGGGGACGACTTCCTCGAACACGCCGCACACCGCCTTGACCAATTCGTAACCGCTGCTTGCCCGGACCTCGGATTCGGGCATCGGATAGTAAAGCTGGAAGCCGGCCCATTCGCGCTTCGAATAATTCTTCGCCGCGTCGCGAACCTGGCGGGCGGACTTGAAGTTCTTCCCGTTGAATACGGCGTTGGATTCGAAGTCGCCGACTTCCGCGATAAACCCTTCCCGCTTCAAGAGCCGATGCAGGTCGCCGTCCAATTCAGTCCCGGCTGCGCACTGTTTGATGAGCCGATGCCAATCCCAATCGTCTTTCAACAAACACCCCGGATACGGCTCGGGTCCCTGTGCGTATCCGCGTTCGATTTGGAGGCCGCTTTTGAAAACCTTCGTGTCCGTGTCCGCCGAGATGAACAACTTGGCGCACCCGAAATTCACATCGTGCGAGACCGGTTTGGCCTCGCGATTGGCGCGCGGCAGCCAGCAAATCCATTGCCAGTACACGCCGCGGCCCCACCGGTCCGTGACGAACGACGTGCGGTAACGCTGTTCCAGATGAAACTTCAGGATCTGCGTGATCCGCTCGTGCGGCTCGATGTTGCCGACGCGAATCCCGCGCTCGAAATCGATCCACTCGCTGCGAAACGCCTCGCCCGTCGGCAATTCCGCCGCCCGCTCCCCGCTTTTCGCCAGCGGCAGCCAATCCTTGGTGGTGATGCTGCGTTTCATGGCCGGAGATGCGCGTCGAACCATTTCAGGACCGCTCCCTGAATCTGGGCCGGACCGGGCGAGATCGGCAATAGTTTGTTGAGAAAGAAGCCGTGCACGCCGTTGGTGACGACGATGAACGTCACGTCCGCACCCGCCGCCTTGAGCGCCTGGGCCATGCGCGTCGATTGTCCCAACGGCACCACGGGATCCTGATCGCCATGCACCAGCAACATCGGCGCGGAGGTCTGGCTGACGTGCGTAATCGGGCTGGCCGCGCGATAGACATCGGGCTTCTCGTCAGGCAGGCCGCCGAGGAATTTGACCACGTCAAAATTCCCGCGCGAGCCATCATTGTTATGAAACTTGCCGATCCCGCCCATGAAATCGCTCGGCCCGAAGAAACTCACCACGGCATTGACGCGGCTCGATTCATTGGTCCAGCCGCCGGTCCCCTCATATCGCGGATCGTCCGCCGTAGTGCCCAGAAACTCTGCCAAATGACCGCCCGCCGACGCACCCCAGACGCCGATGTGGTTGGGATCGACATGGTATTTCGCCGCATTCGCCCGCAACCAGCGCACAGCGCATTTGCAGTCTTCGACTGCGGCGGGAAACGGCGCTTCCATGCTGAGCCGGTAGTTGATGCTCGCGGTGAAATAACCGTGCTCGGCGAGGAAACGAATCGGCGCCCCGTACTTATCACCGGCTCGCCATGCGCCGCCATGTATGAAGAGCACGGCGGGCAGGGCGTTCGACGGCGCGAGGTTCGGGCGAAGGATGTCGAGCAACAACCGATGTCCGCCGCCCTGGCCGTACTCGACATCATGGATCGATTCAACTCCCGCCTGTGTGTTCGCGGCAAGAAGGACCAGTGCAACAATCGCCAGGATGGAACGCATGTTCACGGCGCTGCGGTAACCGTCATCCGAAGGACACCCTCAAGAATCACCCGGCCATCTTCGCTCCCCAGCAACTTCTCGCAGGCGCGCTCGGGATGCGGCATGAGGCCGAAGACGTTGCGGGTTTCATTGCAGATGCCGGCGATGTTATCGAGTGACCCGTTCGGGTTGGCGGCGTCGGTGATCTGCCCGTCCTTCGTGCAATAACGCAGGAGGACGCGGTCTTCGCGCTGGAGTTGTTCGATGACCTTTGGTTCGGCGAAATAATTCCCTTCCCCGTGCGCGATGGGAATCCGCAGCACCTGACCTTTGCGCGCGGCACTCGTGAATGGTGAATCAATTGTTTCCACGCGCAAATGGACGTGCTCGCAGATGAGTTTCAAGCCGCGATTGCGGATCAGCGCCCCGGGTAACAGGTGCGCCTCGCACAAAATCTGGAACCCGTTGCAGATGCCGAGGACGAGTCCGCCCGATTTCGCGTGTTCCATGACCGCCTTCATCGCAGGCGAGAACCGGGCGATGGCGCCCGTGCGCAGGTAATCGCCGTAGCTGAACCCGCCGGGCACGACCACGCAATCGACGTCGCCGAGCGTCGTGTCCTTGTGCCAGATGTAGCGCACAGGCTGGCCCAGCACATCGGCCAGCGCGTGATACGCATCCTGGTCGCAATTGCTGCCGGGAAATTGAACGATGCCAAACTTCATAACACGAACCTATTCGTGTATCTCGAACGTATACTCCTCAATCACCGGATTGCTCAGCAACTTGTGACAGGCCTCGTCGATCTTCTTCTGCAACTCGGCTTTGTTGCCTCCCTCCAACTCGATCTCCATGAATTTTCCAATCCGCACATCCTTGATGCCGCGGAAATTCATCGATTCGAGCGCGTGCTTGACGGTTTTCCCCTGCGGATCGAGCACGGTCTTCTTCGGCATGACGATGATTCTCGCCTTCATAGTAACGAGCCCGGTTTTTAGCACGGCACGACGGGATGCGTCCACTCTTCCTTGTGGCTACTCTGTTACAATATCGGTATAATCATCCCGTCATGTACGAGCGTCGACGCGACCCATTGCTTCCTCGGCCACTGTTCTACCGTCGTCTCGCCCGCAGCACTTGTATGGGCTTGGCGATTGTTGCCGCGTCACTCGGCATCGGCGTCGTCGGCTATCACCTTACCGAAGGCCTTGGTTGGCTGGATTCGCTGCTCAACGCGTCCATGATTCTCGGCGGCATGGGACCTGTAGACGTACTGCATCACAATGCGGGGAAATGGTTCGCGTCATTCTACGCGCTCTTCAGCGGCGTGGCCTTCCTGGTGACGTGCGGTGTACTTTTCGCGCCGGTCATCCACCGTTTCCTTCACAAATTCCACCTCGACGTCCAGTCGAAGTCGAAATAACCGGCGGCGACGCGCCGACTAGTGAATACCGACTCTCCGGAATATCGCGGCCACTTGCCGCAGGTGCGATTTCAAGTCGAACAGCGTTTCGACTTCGCGGCGGGACAGGATCTTCGTCACTTCGGGATCGGCAATGAGGAATTCCTTGAATGCCTTGGGGCTGGCCCACGTCTTCATCGCGTTACGCTGGACGAGCGCGTACGCCCTCTCGCGCGTGAATCCCTTGCGCGTAAGCGCCAACAACACCGCCTGCGAATAGATCAGCCCCTTGCTCGCTTCCAAATTTGCTTTCATGCGCGCGGGGTAGATGAGCAGCTTGTCCACCACATCCGTCAATGTCGCCAGCATATAATCGAGCAGTGCGGTTGAATCGGGCAGGATGATCCGTTCGACGCTGCTATGCGAGATGTCGCGTTCATGCCAAAGCGCGACGTCTTCCATGGCGGCCACCACGTTGCCGCGCAGCACGCGCGCCAGACCGCACAGCCGTTCGCAGGTGATGGGGTTGCGTTTGTGCGGCATGGCGCTGCTGCCTTTCTGGCCTGCCGCGAAAAACTCCTCCGCTTCGAGCACTTCGGTGCGCTGCAAATGGCGAAACTCCAGCGCCCAGCGGTCGATGGAACAACCGACCAGCGCCAGCGCGCCCATGAATTCCGCGTGGCGGTCGCGCTGGACGATCTGGGTCGAAATCTTGTCGGCCTGCAGCCCGAGCTTCCGGCAGACGTATTGCTCAACCTTCGGGTCCATGTGCGCGTATGTGCCGACCGCGCCCGAGATCTTGCCGACGGCGATGGTGTCGCGGGCGCGTTCAAGTCTCGTCAGCGCGCGGGAAAATTCATCGTACATCAGGGCCATCTTCAGCCCGAATGTGATCGGCTCGGCGTGGACGCCGTGCGTACGCCCGATCATCGGCGTCATCTGGTATTTCTTCGCCTTTTTCGCAACGACCGCGCGCAACTTCTTCACGTCATCGATCAGAATGTCCGCCGACTGCTTCAGTTGCACCGCCAGCGCCGTGTCGACCACGTCCGATGAAGTCAGTCCCTCATGAATATGACGCGACGCCGGGCCGACATTTTCCGCGACGTTGCTCAGGAACGCGATGACGTCGTGGTTGGTCGTCCGCTCGATTTCGCTAATGCGCTTGACGTCGAATTTCGCGCGGCGCCTGATGGTCGCGAGGTCTTTCGCGGAAATCCTCCGGGCCTCGCAGGCCAGGATTTCGATTTGCAGCCAGATGGAGAATTTGTTCTCCTCCGTCCAGATCTGGCGCATCGCTTCCCGGCTGTATCGGCGAATCATAACGAAGCGAGGCTAGCGGACGACCCGAGGGTTGTCAACGCACCGCCAGATGCTGCTGAGACTTAAAAAGCTCGTCCCTCCAAATTTCAGGGTTGCATTGTGGCGCGAACTTTGTTACCCATTCGTCACAAGGAGGTGGGGGAACGCGGTTCCCTCATTAGCAATGACCGAATGGGGAGCAAGCCGTATTCTTGCTTTGCGCAAGCACGCCAGTATGACCCAGGCCCAATTCGCCACGTGGCTTGGGGTCACCATCAAGCAGGTAAAATATCTGGAACATCAGCGCCGCAACCCCAGCGGGCCAACCCGGCGGCTACTGGATATTTTGGCCCTCGAACTCAGATTCGACGGCGCGCCCGCCATTCAGGTTTTGGGCGCAAGCCCGACACCTTTGAAGAAAACAGCAGCCGTGCCACGGCCTAAGACTGTGTCGACCAAGGGAAACGACGCCGGTCCGGGTTTGACGGCAGCAACACCAAGCGCCGAGACCGCGGTCCCAGATCCCGATGTCTCCTCACCTGCCCCGAATGGTGACGCTTTTGTTTGGCTCTAAACAGTGCTAGAATCCAACTGTGAGCATTGGCGTTCGGCAACCGGTTAGGTGGTGGAAACGCTTGGTTCGGCTGAGCTGTTTTGCCCTGGCAGGCTTCGTGGTTCTCCTTGTCGCCTGGCGATTCGCCCTCGATCGACTGATTGTCGCTGAGATCTCTGCCATCCACGATAGAAGTTATCCCGCCACGCTTCCTGAGTTGAATCGATGGTATCCACGGGTTCCTCCGTCCCAAAATGGTGCTGTTCTGTTCGGCAAAGCCTTCGCGAGTTTGTCCGACCAATCCAGCCCGTCCCGCCCATCGCGCAATGAATCCACGGTTCCCGCGCCGGCCAATCCTCAAACCCGTAGCGTCGAAGATTACTTGAATGGAAATAGCGAGGCCCTCGCGCTGCTGCATCAAGCCTCCACGATCCCGCGCAGCCGCTTCCCGATCGATTTGGGCAGGCTTTCCATCGCCCCATACGCGCACTGGGGCAATCTCATTCGCAGCGCGCATTTGTTGGAAACCGAGGCAGCCAATCACACCGAGCATGCCAGTCCCCAATTGGCCGTCATGTCGGTCGAATCGCTGTTCGGCGTGTCGCAATCTCTCGCCCGCGAGCCGCTGGTGCGGGCTTATCTGGCCCGCATGGATTGCCAAAGAATCGCCATCGGCAGCTTGCAGGACCTGTTGAGCAAAACAAGCCTGACGGACGCCGACCTTGACGCCTTACAGGCCACCCTGGAGAAAGTCGACGATCAACGCGGACTGGCGCGCGCGTTCATCGGACAGCGGTGCATCGGCATCTACGGGTTCGACCTCATGCGCGAAACGTTTGATCTGACGGGGTTGCCCGTGGCCCGCAAATATCCCCTGGGCCAAAGACTCTTTATCAATCTCGACGTCTTCTTCGGTTCGCCGGCGTACCTGTACGACCTGTGCGGGTTTCTCCAATGGGACAAACTCCATTATCTGCATCTCATGGATCGGTATATCGAAGCGGCCCAGACGGGTTACCCGGAAAGAATCGAGACCGCCCAGATGCTCCACCGATCCCTTGGCCAGCAGAATCAATTGCACGCACTGTCACGCGTGTGGCTGCGCGGCATGGACGCCCCGCGCGTGATCCTCAAAGATGCCCATCTCACCGCCAGGGTCCGGGCCGCGCAAGTCGCCATCGCCATCGAGCGGTTCCGTTTGGCTCACGATCAATTGCCCCAGGATCTCGCGCAGCTCGGGCCCTGCGGGACGGGCACGGTGCCAGCCGACCCGTTCGACGGCCAGCCGTTGCGTTACCAACGCCTCCCCACCGGATATGCCATTTACAGCGTGGGCGACGGCATCACCGATGACGGCGGCGGCGGGGTGAAAGATGTCGCGTTCCTCGTGGAACGCTAATCACCCGCCAAGAAGCGGGTCAGGGACTATTTTGTGTGTGCAGTATTGGCGAGAACGGGAAAGACCATGACGGGGATGAGAAAAGGCTGCAACGTTTATCACAGAGCGGTAATTTTTACCGGGGTGGAGGCTGAACCCGGTCAGCGAAAGAAATATTTTTTCCCGCCCCCAAAACCTCTTAAAGACAGCAGGTTTCTGGGGGTTTCGCACAAATTTGGACAAGGTCTATCCTGCCGCTATGCAGGCATTTGAAGCGGTGATTTCGATTCCCGGCACGTCTAGTGCTATCAATTTCCATTGAAATGAGGCCAGCCCGCTAATGGCACGTCCGACCATCCTTCTTGTCGATGACAATATCGAGTTTTTGGCGGCCCAATCCAAGCTCTTGGGCTACTTTGGCTATGTTGTATCGGGCGCCGCAAATTCCGAGGCGGCGATGAATTACGTCTCCACCGCCCGAAACCGCTTCGACCTGATTGTCACCGATCTCACCATGCCGAACATCGACGGCTTGGCGTTCATGACCGCCGCCAAGACGACGTTCCCTGATATTCCAGTCATCATCGTGACAGGCCACCCGGACCAGCGGACCACCGACGAAGCGCTGCGCCTCGGCGCGTTTGCCTATCTCACCAAGCCGCTCGACAGCCAGGAATTGACCGACACCATCGATCGCGCTCTCCGGGCATCCGCAACTTCTGCGCGTTGACCTACGGCCACGGCGTTGACCGTCGCTTTTTGCTTGTCGTGCATCACAAATCCACCTAGGACTCTCCCGGCATGAACTCGCTTTCGTGGGGTATCCTTAGCACGGGTCGAATCGCCGGCATTTTCGCCAAGCAACTTTCCCAAACCAAGACGGGCCGACTCATCGCCGTCGCCAGCCGCTCCCAGGCGAATGCCGACAAGTTCGCCGCGGAGTATCGCGTGCCGCATCGCCATGGTAGTTACGAAGCGTTACTCGCCGACCCCGACGTGCAAGCAGTCTACATCGCGACCCCGCATACGTTGCATGCCGAATGGTGCATCAAAGCCGCCGCTGCGGGAAAACACATCCTCTGCGAAAAACCGCTGACGCTGAACCACGCCGAGGCACTGCCGGTCATCGACGCGGCGCGAAAACACGGCGTCTTTCTCATGGAAGCGTTCATGTACCGCTGCCATCCGCAAACCGCGAAGCTAGTCGATCTCCTCCGGGCGAAAATCATTGGCGACGTGCGGGTCATCCACTCGTCATTCGGGTTTCAGCGGGATTTCAACCCCGAAGCGCGCCTCTTCAAGAACGCGCTCGGCGGCGGCGGCATCCTCGACGTCGGCTGTTACCCAGTGTCGATCTCCCGCCTGATTGCGGGCGTGGAGTCGGGTAAACCGTTCGCCGAACCCATCGAAGTAACGGGTTGCGGCAACCTTATCCCGACGGGCGTCGATTCCTGGGCTGTTGCCTCACTAAAATTCCCCGATGGCATCGTCGCCGCGTTGTCCACCAGCGTCGAGGTCCAACAGGAAATCGTGCTGCGCATCTTCGGTTCGAACGGCAGGATTCTCGTGCCCGCGCCCTTCGCCCAGATCAACGACGGCGCGACCACGAAAATCATCGTGCAGCGCAAGGGTGAAGAGCCGCAGGAGCTCGTCGTGGAATCTTCGCAGCCCGCGTATGCAATCGAGGCAGACCACGTCGCCGCGCATCTTGAACAGCGGCAGTCACCCGCCATGAGTTGGGAGGATTCGCTCGGCAACATGAAAACCCTGGATCGCTGGCGCGAGTCCATCGGGTTGGTCTACGAATCCGAGAAGCCCCGGAAGTAGCCCCAGCCAACGCGATTGCCACGGCGCGTGGAATCCCTTTGACGGCATCGGTCTGCTTTGGCAGTGTGACCGGACAGCCGTTACCCGGAAGGAAGAATACTATGAACTGTTTCAAGACCTCGTTTCTCATGCTGGCCGGCCTTGGTTTCTCGTTTGCAGGCATCGGTCGCGCGCAGACCCCACCCTTGCCGGTCATTCCCACGAATACATTCGCCGTGACCGCGTACGGGGCTGTCGGGGACGGCAAGACAATCAATACCGCGGCGATTCAGAAGACGATCGACGCCGCTTCTGCCGCCGGTGGCGGAATCGTCCTGATTCCCGAGGGGCAGTTTCTGACCGGCCCGTTTACACTTGCCAGCCGCATCAATCTGCATCTCGCCAGCGGCGGATCCATCCTGATTAGCGACGACCGCGCGAGCCACCCCATGGTGGGCGAGAGATACCGGGATTGCATCACCGCCGCCGATGCACACGACATCGAAATCAGCGGACCGGGCACCATCGATGGCCAGGGCAAGGCGTGGTGGGCGGAATTTGAAGCGAACAAAGCAATGCCGCACCGGCCCTACATGATCAAGTTGTCCGGTTGCACCCGCGTATACGTGCACGAAGTAACCCTGAGCAACTCGCCGATGTTTCATCTAGTGCCCCAGAATTGCACGGATGTGACGATCAAGGGAATCACCATCAAATCGCCGAAGAACGCCCACAATACCGACGGGATCGACCCATCGGGGTGGAATTATCTGATCACCGACTGCACGATCGACGGCGGGGACGACAATATCGCAATTAAACCCTCCAACGCACGCAAGCCGGGAAACAAGAACTACACAATCACGAACTGCAAATTCCTCCACGGTCACGGGATGTCGGTCGGTTCGGGCACGGACGGCGGGATCGAGGACCTGCGGGTGAGCAACTGCACCTTTGACTCGACCGATGCCGGCGTTCGCATCAAGACCTCGCGCGGGCGCGGCGGCCTGTTGCAGAACCTCACGTATGAAAATCTCACGATGACTGGAGTAAAGGTCCCGATCTACATCATCGACTGGTATCCGGAGCGGGAAGCGCCCAAAGATCCCGCCACTGAACAGGCCCAGGCTGTCACCGACCGCACCCCGATCAACAAAAACATCATGATCCGCAATGTGACCTCGACCGACAGCCCCACGGCGGGAGTCATTCGCGGGTTGCCCGAGGCGCCAATCACCGACGTGACACTCTCCAACGTGACCATTTCGGCAAAGGGCGCGATGAAAATTTATCACGCCAAAGGAATCAAGTTCATCGCCTCGAAAATTAATGTTGAAAGTGGAAAACCGTTGACGACCTTCAACGCCGAGGTCACGGGCCTGGAATAACCGTCTCTTTTTGCACAGTGCGACTAAGCCAGCCGGGCTCACGCACGTGTTCTTCCTCGTGTCGGCGGCTTCGTGCCGCCATGACTTCCGCGCGACCGAAGTAGCCGACCAACGCGTGGGGAGGTTCACGACGGACCACCGGCAGACGTCCCACGGCGTTGGCGAGCATCTTCGTCATCGCGTCATGTACGGTCTCGTCGGGATGGGTCACCACCAGGATCGCGTTGCAGGCTTCCCCAACTGTCACATCGCCGTCCGGGTTTTCCCGAAGCAACTCCATGACATCGCCCCGGGTGATGATCCCCACCAATCGATCCGCTTGGTCCAGCACCAGGGCAGCCTGATGTTGGCGAAATTGCGGCTCGTTCCGCGCGATGCGGTCCGCCAGTTCGGTCACCTTCATCCCGGCGGAAACAGTGGGCGGTTCCTTCCGCATTACCTCCCCGACCGTTACCTGTTGGGATGCGTCCGCTTCGTATTCCTGATGGACGCGCAAGCCGCGTCGGGCCAGTTTCTCGGTCATGATTGATTCTTTCATAAACCGTCGCGCGATGCCGCTGGCGATGACGCAGACCAACATCAAAGGCAGCACCGCGTTGTAGTCCCGGGTGATCTCAAATGCGAAAATGATGAAGGCAAATGTCGCGTTGGCGGCCGCTCCAAACACGGCCCCCATGGCGACCAGCGCGAATGCTCCCGGGGCCAGATGCGCGCCCGGTATGAGATGATTCAGGCCCACCGCCAAAGCCGCACCCATGGCCGCGCTCGTCATGAACATGGGCGCCAGCAATCCGCCCGATGTCCCCGAGCCGAGCGACACCAGCAGCGCCAGCGCCTTGAAGACCAGGATGCCCAGCAACAGGTTCAGCGCCAGCCGGTCGTTCAAGATGTCGGAGATCGTGTCGTAGCCGACACCGAGCACGCGCGGCATGAAGAACCCGATAACGCCCAGTCCGAGACCGCCGATCGCCGGCCACCATAATTGATCCAGCGGCAGTTGCTCAAAGCGATCTTCGACCCAGTACAACGCCCGACTGAATCCCACAGCGGCAAAACCGCACACCACCCCGAGCAGGATGTAGTACGGGAGATTCGATGGAATCCCGAAATCCACCGTTCCCATCGCGAACATGGCATTGCGCCCCATGATCACGAATCGCGTGGCCGTGGCCAGCGTGCTTGCCACCACCAGCGGGATGAACGACCGTGGCCGAAATTCGAACAACAACAGCTCGATCGCCAGGATCACCCCCGCAATCGGCGTGTTGAATGTCGCCGACATGCCCGCCCCCGCACCACAAGCCAGCAATACCTTGCGTTCGACCGCGGTCATGTGAACCAGTTGCCCCACCAAGGATCCGACCGCGCCTCCCGTCTGGATGATCGGGCCTTCCGCGCCAAACGGTCCGCCGGTGCCGATGGCCACGGCCACCGAGAGCGGCTTGAGAATGGCGACTTTCGGGTGGATTCGGCTGCGGCTGGTCAATACCGCTTCCATCGCCTCGGGAATCCCGTGTCCGCGAATCTTCGAGGTGCCGTACTTGGCCATGAGCCCGACGACCAGTCCACCCGCCGCCGGCAACAGGATTACCCATAAACCAAGATGATTCGTCACCGGGCTGGTAAATTCCGCCGAGAATCGATGGAAAAAAAAGAGATTGGTGAACAACCCGATTAATTTCAGCAACAGATACGCAATGAATCCTGCGGCGATGCCGATGCCACCCGCCAATAGCGAAATCCATCCGAGCCGGAACTCGGCGTTGCGACTGGCCTGCAACTCGACAGGCCGATTCAATCCTGATGTTGCTTTCATGGTAAATGATTCCCCCGAGGAACAGCATTTGACGCCGTTACTGCACAAACATTCCCGCTTGCAGGAGTGAGACGAAAGTAAAATTTGGGCCGCACCGCCCGATTACATGAGTGAGTCAGTCAAGATTGGACCGGCCGAGATCGCGTCCGCGCAGCGCGAACCAGAGGGTGCCGAGCGCGCCAAAGGCAAACGCCAACAGTAGATTCAGCGACGGGTTGATGCGCCACAGAAACGCGCCACCGAATGCGGCAAGGGACACGATGATGTCGCGAACCAGGTAATACAGGCCGAAGACGCCGGCTTTTCTATCTTCCGGCGCGAGGTCCATGATCAGTGCTTTGCGGGTTGGCTCGCCAAATTCCTTCAACCCGCGCAACACAAACGCCGCGATCAACATGCCGAACGATTTGGAGTACAGCAGCAGCAACGGAAACAGTGTGAAAAAGATGAAGGTCATCACGACAAACGGTTTTTTGTGGCTGCGGTCCGCGAAATACGCAACGGGGATATAGACGGCGACGGCGGTGGCCATTTCCACCGCGCGCAGCACGCCGAACTGTAACGCGCTCACCGGCCCGGGCGCAGCAGGGGTTCCCACCGCCCAAATCACGACGAACGCATAGGGAATCTGCTCGCAGAACCGCACCAAGGTGTCCGCGACCAACAATTGCTTCAGATCGGCATTCACGTACCGCCACATGCGAAGGGGGTTGTGTTCCGCCTCGATTCTCTCGCGCGGTGCATCATCTTCAATCAGGAACTGTTGCAGGATCGCCGCGATCACAGCCATTGCCAGCGCCCCGATGAACGCCAGCCGCACGCCCTGCGTAACGCCCCACACCTTGATGAACGCGCCGCCCACGATCGGCCCCAGCGCCATCGGCACGCGCCGCACGAACGAGTGCAGCGAGACGCCCATCGTCCGTTTGTTCTTCGGCAGGACGCGGGCGACCAGACCCATCGTCGCCGGCAGCGAGATGGCGGTCCATGACAGGAACAACACGGCACCGCCCAGGACCGCCGGCCACGTTGGAATCAAAACGACGATTAGGAATCCAATCATCGAGGCGATGTTGAACACGAGCAGCGCCCGCTTCGTGCCCAACCGGTCGGAGAGATAGCCGCCGGGAAACGAGTAGAGCGCGCCCAACAGGTTGTCCATCGCATTGAGGAACCCGACGGAGATAAAGCCGCCGCCGAGCGCGAGCAGATACAGCGGCAGGAATTGCTCGGCCATATGCTCGCCCATACCGACGAGCACCACCATGCTCAGCAACCCCACGATGCTGCGGCGCAAACCGAGAAACTCGATCATCCGCGCGCCGCGGGTCTGCGCTGGATTCGGGGTCGATGCCACCGTCCTTGTGTAAGACCACGGCGCCATAATCGCAAGTCATTCTCCAGCGGGCGATGCCGGCAACAAGTCTTGGCAAATGTCGGCTAATTCGGGTATGAAGGCGGCACGTTTTGCGTCCTTCCCCGACAGAAGAGGCCAGCCGCTCGATCCGTTTCCGGTGGATCGGAGCAGCCGCTTTGCTGGCCCTGACGGTGTGCATGTTTGGCGACATACTGCTGACGAGCAGGCCGGTTGTGCTCTCGAACGAACAAGGCGACCTCGCCTCGCAGTTCATCTACTGGCGCGCATTCACCGCCGAGCAACTTCGTCACGGCCATCTCCCGTTGTGGAATCCCTACGTGTATTGCGGTATGCCGTTTCTGGGCGCGGCCCCGGCCGGTGTGCTGTATCCACCGACCTGGCTCGACCTGGTGCTGTCGCTGCCGCGGTCGATCAATCTGGTGACCGCGCTGCATGTATTTCTCGCGGGCTTGTTCACCTATCTATGGGGGTTGCGTCGCGGACTGCATCCCCTCGCCGCAGTCACCGCCGGCGCGTTGTTCATGTTCTCCGGTTCGTTCTTTCTCCATGTCTACGCGGGTCACCTGTCCGTGTCCGCCATGCCCTGGATGCCGTTGGTGTTCGTCTCGCTTGAAGGATGGATCCAGAATCGGACACGCGGATGGATTCTATTGGGAACGGCGGCCATCGCGATACAGATTGTGAGCGGGGAAATACAAGTTTGTTTCTACACCGCGGTCGCGGCGGGCCTGATGGTGGCCTTTCGGATGGTCAACACCCCACACCGGTGGAAAGTTCTCCTGGGGTTTTGCGCCATGTACGCCGGCGCGGCAGCCCTGGGAGCCCTCCAGATCCTGCTGGGCGCTCACGCGTCTTCCGAGAGCGTTCGCAGCAGCGGTCTCAGTTATGAATTCGCCTCGATGGTTTCCTTCTCGCCGGAGAATTTCCTCACGCTGCTGGCGCCGGGCTTTTTCGGCGACATGGTCACTGTCCCGTACTGGGGACGCTGGTACCTGTGGGAGATGTGTCTGTTCATCGGCGTGAGCGGACTGGCGCTCGCGGTGTACGGCGCGATCTGCGGCAAACGGGGAACACGGGGCGTGCTGGTCTCACTCGTGGTGATCATGCTCGTGCTGGCATTGGGTTCCAATACACCGCTCTTCAGGGTCCTCCACCGTTGGGTGTTTGGGTTTAACCAATTTCGGGCCAATGCCAAGTTCATCATCGAAGCCTCGTTGTTCCTGACCATACTGGCCGGAACCGGTCTCGATTATTTGCTCCACAGCCCGCGAGGAAACCGATGGCTGGCGCTGGGCCTGTTGATCGCCGGTATCGTTGTCGGCGGTGTCGCCATCCGACTCCGTTCCGCCGCGAAAGCGACGGGGTCTACGAGTTGGTGGCCGCAATCGATGCAGAAGATCTACGCGACGGGGGAAACCTACCAGACGGCATCCATCTATACCGATCCGCCATCGGTGATGAGAGATGGGTTGTTCGCCTCGAATGGTTTGACCAGGGCCGCCGCCGAGTTTCTGATCTTGAGTGGATTGGTGTTCCTGGCGGGCGTTAACCGAAGGTTTGTGTACCTGATCGCCCTGATGGCCATCGCGGAGATCTTCGTATTTGCCAGGTCCACGCGGGCGACGTTTGAAATCTCCTCCACGCAAGCGCCAAAGCTCAAGGCGTTCCTTGACCAGCATCCGGGAGATTATCGGATCTACTATGAACGGACTCCCAACATCGCCATGTGGCTGGGCCGGGAAGATGTCTGGGGATACGCCCAGCTCATGCTCAAGCGGTACGCGGAATTCATGGCGTTCACACAGGGGCAATCTCCGAACGAAGCCACCCAATACCTCGAGCTGTCGCGGTTTCATCCGCTCCACGCCATGTTGCGATGGCGGTATGCGTTTCTCCCGGGTACGAATGGCGATCGGCTCCTCACCGCAAAGTCCGTCATGTCACGGCTGCAATTGGTGTACGACTATCGCGTGTTGTCGGGTCGCGACGAGATCTTGCGGGCGATGGACTCCCCCACGTTCGACCCGTGGCAACAGGTCATCCTCGAATCCCAGCCCAATCCCGCGCCCACGCCGTTCGCGGACAGTGGAACGGCAACAATTAACAATTCCTCTCCCGGCCGATTGACCGTGGAGGCCGATCTTCCCCATCCCGCCATTTTGTTGATCACGGACGCGTACAGCAACGGGTGGCGGGCCCAACCGTTGGCCGATAGCGTCCAACGCGCGTACACGGTTCTGCCGGCCAACTACGTCTTGCAGGCCATTCCGCTTTCCCAGGGTCATCACCACATTCAGATCGAATACAGACCCGCCGCTGCTCGGGTGGGCGGGTGGATCTCGATCGCGGCCTTGCTCGGGTTCATCTCCATCGTGGTGTATCACGCTCGGAAGACCTGGTTTTCGCACCCCGTCGCCTGAGTTGAAAATTCGGTTGCAAGTGCCCTCATAGGGCTTACAATCCCAAGTCCCGCCCACGAGGCCGGGGTTTTTGGCGAAAGGTACTCTGATGAAATCCTATAATGTGGCAGTAATCGGTGGCGACGGCACAGGCCCCGAAGTCGTCCGCGAAGCGATCAAGGTGCTCGATGTGGCATCGAAGAAGTTCGATCTCAAGCTCAACTATACGGACTATGATTTCGGCGGCGACCGTTACTTGCGCACGAAAGAAGTGCTGCCGGAAAGCGCGGCGGACGAGTTGCGCAAGTTCCCCGTCATTCTCCTGGGCGCCATCGGCCATCCCGATGTGAAACCGGGCATTCTCGAAAAGGGCATCCTGTTGCGGCTGCGATTCGAGATGGAACAGTACATCAACCTTCGCCCCGTGAAGTTGTACGATGAGCGGTTCTGTCCGTTGAAGGACAAGGGCCCGAACGAAATTGATTTCGTCGTGGTGCGCGAAAACAACGAGGGTCTCTACATCGGCAGCGGCGGGTTCGTGTTCAAGGGCACACCCCACGAGATTGCCGTGCAGGAAAGCATCAACACCCGGCGCGGCGTGGAACGGTGCCTGCGATATGCCTTCGAGCTCGCCCGCAAACGGCGCGGCGGCAAACCCTGGAAAGGCCTCAAGCCCGAGGACGTGAAAGCCGGCAAGAACGCCCAGCTCACCCTTTGCGGCAAGACCAATGTGCTTACCTACGCGTTCGACCTGTGGGAACGCGCCTTTCACGAGATCGGCCAGAAAGACTATCCCGACGTCAAACGCGATTACGCGCACGTGGACGCCACGACGATGTGGTTCGTGAAAAACCCCGAATGGTTCGACGTGATCGTGACCGACAACCTGTTCGGCGACATCATCACCGACCTCGGCGCCATGATCCAGGGCGGCATGGGCATCGCCGCCGGCGGCAACATCAATCCGCAGGGCACGAGCATGTTCGAGCCCATCGGCGGCAGCGCGCCGAAGTACACCGGCAAGAATGTCATCAACCCGCTCGCCGCGATTTGCGCCGGCAGCATGATGCTCGACTTCCTCGGCGAGCGCGAATCCGAGCTGGCTCTGAGAAAAGCCGCCGCCGCCATCGAAACTGCCGTGATCAAAACCGTCCGCGAGAAGCTCAAATCCCTCGCGGCCGGCAAGATGGGCTACGGCACCAAAGAAGTCGGCGACCTGGTCGCGGCGGCGGTGTAGCAACCTCGCCTTTTCGCAACTGATGACCTGAAGCCTACTTGAGTGGCACGGTGGCGATGGTCTGGAGGATGCGACTCGCGATCTTGTAGGGATCGCCCTGTGAGTTCGGTCGGCGATCTTCCAGATAACCCTTATAACCGTTGTTGACGAAGCTGTGGGGCACACGGACGGACGCACCGCGGTTCGCCACGCCGTAATTGAACTTGTCGATGGACTGGGTCTCGTGCAAGCCGGTCAGGCGCAGGTGATTGTCCGGGCCATAGACGGCGATGTGCTCGTTCTTGTATTTGTCGAAGGCGGCCATGAGCTTGTCGAAGTATTTTTTGCCGCCGACTTCCCGCATGTGCTTGGTCGAGAAGTTCGAATGCATACCCGAGCCATTCCAATCCACATCCTTGCCGAGCGGTTTGCAGTGGAAGTTCACGTCGACGCCGTATTTTTCGCACAGGCGGAGCAAGAGGTAGCGCGCCATCCACACCTGGTCCGCGGCAGTCTTGGAGCCTTTGCCGAAGATCTGAAATTCCCACTGACCCTTGGCTACTTCGGAGTTGATGCCTTCGTGATTGATGCCGGCCTCCAGACAGAGGTCGAGATGCGCGTCCACGATCTCACGGGCCATATCGCCGACGTTTTTGTAGCCGACGCCTGTATAGTATTCGCCTTGCGGGGGCGGGAAACCGCCGCCCTTCGGGAACCCGAGGGGTGCGCCCTCCTCGTAAAGAAAATACTCCTGTTCAAATCCAAACCACGCGCCCGGATCGTCCAGGATCGTTGCGCGGGCGTTGCTCGGGTGCGGTGTCTTGCCGTCGGGCATCATGACCTCGCACATGACGAGCGCGGCGTTCTTCCTGGTGGAATCGGGGAAGACGGCGACCGGTTTCAGCATGCAGTCGGAACTATGTCCTTCCGCCTGACGGGTCGAACTCCCATCAAAGCCCCACATCGGGAGCTCTTCGAGATCGGGAAAGGTATCGAATTCCTTGACCTGGGTTTTGCCGCGAAGGTTGGGAACGGGTTGATAACCATCGAGCCAGATGTATTCCAATTTGTATTTCGCCATATGCGTAGATTCCGGATGCCTTCTCTTGTTGATGTTGGACGCCAAACTCACCAGCCTCACGAGTGCTGGTGGGTCTAGCAGGCGAAATGCCATCCGGGAAAGCACCTGTGTTGCGAAGGCTGGGATCGCATCAAAAATGGCTCCGGCAGCGCGTTTCGTTGATTCTGCTTTTTTGGTTTGGATTCAGACCAGGGGAACACGATTGTATTTTTTTGCTCGGGCTGCGCAATATTTCGACGTTACGAAGTACCTTTCCCAAGACGATGAAATGCGCCATATTCGGAACGCCAGGCGGTTTTCATATCTATGCTGCAAGTGAAGGATACCCTCAGGGCGACGGTCCATCTCGGCTTCGATGGCCGGGTGTACAAGACGTACCACGGCCCGGACGCCGCCGCGCGATTCGCCAACGAGGAGCGGGTCCTGCGGCATTTGGAAGCCCGGGGATGTGAATTCGTGCCCAGGCTGCTCGAAGCCGATCCCCAGCAGCTCCGGATCATCACTACGAACTGTGGTAACCGGGTGGAGCATTTGGATGCGGAACGTTTGCGGGAATTGTTTGCCGAGCTTGTGCCGTTCGGCGTGCGTCACGACGATCCGGACATCCGTAACGTGACGTACCGGCAGTCCGATGGGCGCTTCTGTGTGATCGATTTTGAATTGGCCACCATCCTCCCGGGGTCCAAGTAACCGCGCATCGCTATGGATTCCGAGAGCCAAGCGCCAGCATCTGAATGCCTCAAATGGTTTGCCGAGACGGATTGCGGCAAGGTCCGCCCCCATAACGAAGATGCCTTCCTGGGTATCCAGTTTGACTCCAAAGAGGTTCATCACCTGGGAAAACACGGGGAAGCATCGACAAGAAACACGGACTTTGTTTTTGCGGTGAGCGATGGAATGGGTGGCGCGAAGGCCGGCGAATACGCCAGCCGGATTGCGATCGAAAAAATCACGACACTGCTTCCACGCGCGTTCCAACAATCCGCCGTGGGATTGGCCGCCGGGTTCGAAGACGTGCTGACCGAACTTTTCAATCAAATCCACGGGGCACTGACGTACGTGGGGAGCAGTTACCAGGAGTGCGCGGGGATGCAAGCCACGTTAAGCTTGTGCTGGTTCATTCCGCGTTGGATGTATTTCGCCCATATCGGCGATAGCCGGATTTATTATTTGCCAACCCAGGGTAGCGGCATTAAACGACTCAGCCAGGATGACACGCACGTGGATTGGTTGTTCCGCACTGGGAAGATCAATGAACGCGAGGCCCGCTCTCATCCGCGGCGCAATATGCTTCAAAAAGCCCTCGGCGGCGACAACCAGTTTGTTGACCCGCAGCTCGGCGCGGTGGCCTATGAATCCGGGGACGTTTTTCTGCTCTGCACGGATGGATTGGTGGAAGGGCTGTATGACGGTCACATTATCGAACTTCTGCGTCCGCCTGAAGCCGCCGGAGCAGGCGCCAATCCGGCCCGCCGCCTCGTGGAGGAGTCGTTGGAGAAAGACGGCCGCGACAATACAACCGCGCTCGTGATCCAAATGGTCTGAGCAGGAATCCTACACAAGCGTAGCGGCACGGAAAGCTCGTTGACACGCGAACCGCTGGCACTTTAAGGTCGCAACGGCTTAAGGAGGGACGACTTGTGAAGAGATTATTGGTCTGGCTGAGAACTTTTGTTTTCGCGACAGCGTTGGGATGGACTTCCTGGGCCGTTGCTGAAAATCAAACCGGTACCGTCAGTCCAATCCTTTCCAGCAACGGCGTGCCGTTCACCATCCAGATCGAACAGGCGGGTTTTTCGTTACCGAGTGGCCTTCAATCCTATGTTCTGGGTACAAACGGCGGCAAATGGTTGCTGTTGGCGGGCCGGATCAACGGGCTGCACGGGTTCAATCCGAATAACAACTTTCCGGCCGACACGCAGAACACGATGGTCTTTGTCGTCGATCCCAACCTGCAAACGGTCGCGACGCGTTCGCTCACCAATCAACAGTCCGGACTGACGCAGGCCCAAATCGATCTATTGTCCGTAACCGCCGCCCAGTCGTATCAATCGAGTAACACCTTATACATAACGGGCGGCTATGGCATTGACACTGCCACGAGCAACTTCACCACCAAGGCGGCGTTGACCGCGATCGATGTTCCCGGTCTGATGCACTGGGTGGTCAATCCAACCAACAGCGAAACCGCGGCGCAATACATCCGCCAGGTCTTCGACCCGATGTTTCAGATCACCGGCGGGGTGATGGTGGAGGTCTTTCCGCAACACGCGCTGCTGGTGCTTGGGCAGGACTTTAGTGGCACCAACCTGTTTGTCGACGGAACCTACTCCGAGCAGATTCGGCGATTCCGTATCATCGACAAGGAATCGCGCTTTTCCTTTGTCGCCCAGAAGACAAAGCGCGCCTCCCCGCCCCCGAACTACCGACGCGCGAATCTCAATGTCGTTCCGATTATCGAACACGGTCGCCAGGGATTCGTGGCCTTTTCCGGCACGTTTACCGAGACGTTTGGGGCATGGACGCTCCCGATTGAAATCAAACGGAATGGCAGTTCGTCGATGGGCGGCCCGACCTGGACGTTTGCACAAGGAATGAACAATTGGACGTGCCCCACGCTGGAGCTCTACTCGCGCAAGGCAGGCAACTCGTACACGGTGTTGATGGGTGGCATTAGCTACGGCTTTTTCGCCGGCGGCGTATTTCAGACAGATTCCGAATTGCCGTTCATCAACCAGGTAACAACGATCAAGCGGGACCCAACCGGGGTGTTCTCGCAGTATTTGATGGACGCCGAGTATCCGGTGATCCTGTCCACCGGATCCAATCCGGGCAACCAACTTCTCTTCGGAGCCAATGCCACGCTGATTCCCGTGGCCGGACTGCCCGCGTACAAGAACGGAGTGCTAAAGTACGATGCGCTGGGAAGCAGCCCCATTGTGGTCGGTTACATCGTCGGGGGAATCCAAAGCACCTTGCCCAATACCAACGTCAGCACGGACAGCGCCGCGTCACCCTACATCTTCAAAGTGACTTTGGTGCCGACGCATCCATAGATGGCTCCGCTCGGCCTGTACTCCTTCTACCGCTGGTTCGCCCCGATTCACGTTCTCTGAACAACCTTCCACCTTGGCGGGCTAAGTTCTTGATACGGGACATGGTGATTCAGTAGCATTGAGTTTCAATGACCGGGCCGGCAACTAATCCCGATTCCATGGCGTTCCATGAAACGGTTGAAACGCCCGAACAGGTCCAGTTGCAACTCGAACTGGCCGGGCTGGGCACGCGCAGCATCGCGTTCATCCTGGACGCCCTAATCCGCTACGGCGTTCTCATCAGCGTGCTCGTGGCCATCATGATGGTATTCAGTCTGACAAAAGAGGATTTTGTGATGGCTAATAGCCACGTGATGGGGCACATCATCGTGGTCGGCGTGATCATCCTGTTCTTCGCCGCAGAATGGATCTACTACGCCGTCTTCGAATGGTATTGGAACGGCCAGACCCCGGGAAAGCGAGCCGTGCACATCCGCGTTCTCAAGGACGGCGGCGGCCCGATCTCCTTTCTGGACTCGGCCCTGCGCAATCTCCTGCGTCCCATCGACAGCACCGGCCCGATGTGCGCTGTCGGCATCCTCTTCATCTTTTTTTCCCGAAAGAACAAGCGGCCCGGCGACTTCGCTGCGCGCACGATTGTCGTCCGGGAACGGCGACACATGCTCTCACAGATCCTCGCCGAGCCGATCTCCACGGCCCTGGTCACCGGGCCATTGGCCGACCAGGCCCGGCGGATTGCCATCACTGCCGAAGAACACGAGATGATCGCCCGCTACATGCAACGCCGGCCCCAACTGGATATCGTCACCCGCCAGAATCTTTCCCGGCAGATCGCACAGGTCATCGTGCAACGCGTCCGGGCGGAGAACCCGTCCAGCGAAGCTATCCAGCTGGCGCCGACCGAAACCGAGCGTTTCATCGAGGCATTGCTCTCCGTTCACCAGCGTCCGCCCGGATAAACCCATGATCCTGTCCCAGTTCATCCAGGCACACAAGGATCGGTGGCAGGAGCTGGATGCCCTGCTGCAACGGATCGAGTCGCGACGGCTGCGGGCCCTCGGACGTATCGAACTGAAGCGGTTGGGGCAACTGTACCGCGTGGTGGCCACGGATGTGGCCGTTGCGCAAACCAATTTCCCCAACTCTGACATTGCCCGAACGTTGAACGAATTGGCGGCGCGCGCCCACCCACTGGTTTATCGGTCACGGTCGTTGACGACCGCGAGCGTGTGGAAGTTCTTCCGGGTGGACCTCCCGCAGACGTTTCGGCGCCACATCCACTACTTCAGTATCGCCACCGTCATTTTCTGCGTGGCCGCACTGCTCGGGGCCATCGCGACCTTGCTGGACGAATCCGCAGCCGGCATCATTCTGTCGCCGAAGATGATTGAATCTGTCCACCGCCACGAGATGTGGACGGACCATATCTTTAGCGTCGTGCCCGGTTCCGTGATGTCGGCAAGGATCGTCACCAACAACATCTCGGTCACGTTCATGGTCTTCGCCTTCGGGCTCACGTTTGGCGTCGGCACCTGCTACATGTTGGCGCTGAATGGCCTGATGCTCGGCTGCGTGATCAGCTTGTGCGCGCGGTACGACATGCTGCAGCCCCTGCTCACGTTTATAACCGCGCATGGCGTGGTCGAAATCTCGATTATCCTCGTGGCAGGCGCGGCGGGATTGATGGTGGGCGGCGCCCTCATCGCTCCCGGGGATTACACACGTCGTGACGCCCTGGCCGTCCAGGGTCAGGAGGGCGTGAAACTGGTGCTCGGTACCGCGCCGTTACTCATCATCGTCGGTCTAATCGAAGGTTTCGTCTCGCCGCAGCCACTCGTCCCGGCCATGGCGAAAATAGTGTTAGGCCTGTTGCTCGGCGCGCTCTTCTATCTACATCTTCTGCTGTCAGGCCGCGGCGCTACAACAGACCCCGTCGTTTGACTATCAGGTACCGGTTGATCACCGCCGTCGTCAACACGTCAGCCGGCACGTTCACGGTCAGGGCACCTTCCCGCTCGAGGAATCTCAACGCCTTCTGGTAATCCTCCCAGAGTTCGGTGGCGGCGATGAGCTCAAAGGCAGCCGTCGCGGTGGGCGGCACGGCCCTCTGGGCCGCCACCAGATCCGAATCGCTGACAGTTACACACAAGGGCAGGTGCCTCGGCACGAGGTAGCGGAGGCCGTTGATAAGGGAGCGCGAAGCCTCCGCATCGACGAGGTCTGTGAAACAAACGATCAGCGACCGGCGTGAATTTCGTCGCGCCAAATGGGAAAACGCCAGTGCGTAGTCCGATTCCAGTCGCACCGATTGCGCCCCGTGCAGAAAACCGACAATCCGACCCAGTTGTTCCCGACCCCGATCCGGTGGGAGGTAGGCGGCGATGCGGTTCGCGAACAAAAGCAATCCGACAAGGTCGCCCTTGGACAAACCGGTTTGCGCGAGCAAGGCCGCTGCGTTCACCGCATAGTCGAGCTTCGTGAAATCACCAACCTTGGCGCCCATCAACCGGCCAATATCGATGGCGATGATCATCCGCTGGTTGCGCTCGGTCTCGTATTGCCGGGTGATCAGGCGATTGCGCTTGGCGGTCGCCTTCCAGTCGATCCACCGGTAATCGTCGTCCGGCACATACTCGCGCAATGATTCGAATTCCGTTCCTTCCCCGAGTATTCGGGAGGGTTTGAGCCCGGCTTGCAGCCGGGCAGCGTGGCTCAATGCCAACTCGATCTGCGAAAGCTGTTTGACGTTCGGGTAAACTTTGACTTCGGCGCGCATCGGAACCTGGAATTGCGCCCGCACCAACCCGAGTCGTCCGTCCAGCCGGTAGACCATGTCCCCGAAGGCGAACACGCCGCGAGACATCGGGCGAATCCGGTAGATATGCTCGAGTCGCGTCCCGGGTCCCAGACGCGCGGTCATCAACCGGCCTTCCTGCTCGAACGCGTTGGGCGGCGCGTCCTTGAGGTGGATGCGGATGAATCGCGACGAGAGATTGCGGATGGTCAGGTGGACCGGCTCGTAAACCCCCAGCGAAAGAATCCGTTCACAGCGGCGTTCGATTTCGATTCCCCGACTGGGAATCGTCACTACGTAATCGTAGGCGGCCAGCACCAGCAGCAGCGCGTCGTAACTGAATGCAGCCAGCCAGACCCGTGGCGCCAGGCCACTCAAAAGAATCGGGACAAATCCCAATCCCAGCAGATACAGGAATCGCGACGTTAGGATCATGGCCGCGCCTCCCCTCTTCACCGGGGCACGGGGACCTCTCCCAGCACGTGGGCGATCATGCTGTCGGCGTTGTGACCTTCGATCTCTGCTTCCGGCTTGAGAATGAGCCGGTGCCGCAATATCGGCGGGGCCACTTCCTTGATGTCGTCCGGTGTGACAAAATCGCGGCCCCGCAACGCGGCCAGTACCTTGGCGGCGCGCAACAGCGCCAACGAAGCCCGCGGGCTGGCCCCGAGCGTTAATCGCGTCGACGTGCGCGTGGCCTGCACAATCTGCACGATGTATCGGAAAATCTCGTCTTTGACGATGACGGCTTCGGCGGACTGGCGGGTCGCGTCGATGGTCTCGGCGTTGATCACCTGGCGCACGCCGAGTTGTTCGGGAGACTGTAATTGAAAGCCACCATGGTACCGCCGCAGGATTTCCTGTTCTTCATTCTCCTGGGGATAGCGGATGACAATCTTCATCAGAAACCGGTCCACCTGCGCTTCGGGAAGCGGAAACGTACCCTCGTACTCCAAGGGATTTTGCGTGGCGATGACAAAAAAGTGTGCCGCCAGTTTATGGGCCACCCCGTCCACGGTAATCTGCCGTTCTTCCATCGCCTCCAACAGGGCCGATTGTGTCTTGGGCGGCGTCCGGTTGATTTCGTCGGCCAGCAACACGTCCGTAAAAATCGGCCCGGCAACAAACGAGAAGCTTTTCGACTGCAGGTCGAAAACATTCGTGCCGAGAATGTCCGATGGCATCAGGTCGGGCGTGAACTGGATCCGACGAAACCCGCTGCTGAGGGTGCGCGCCAGCGTTTTGGCAAACAGGGTCTTGGCCAGGCCCGGCACGCCTTCAAGCAGGATATGGCCGCCGGCGAAAAACGCCACCAGCGCCTGCTCCATGACCGGGCGTTGCCCGATAATGACCTTGTTCAGTTCTTCCAACAATCGCTCAAACGAATCGGTGAGTTGCTCGCTCATTGCATTAGTCTCCGAAATTCCTGAATCTCCGCTGCCAGACGACCGAATTCCTGTCGGGTCAGCCTCTGGTCATGCAGGTGCTGTTCGCAGGCACCGGCCAACCGGTTCCATTGTTCCTGTAACTTGTGACTGCTGGTCACCCGTGTGGCAATCTCGGTCGGCGCGGCGTTGGCTCGCAGCCCATGGCGTTCGATTAGTTCCCGTCGCACATGTTGGTAGAGGTAGTCCAGCGTCTCCAGTTGCCGCTCGGCGCGCGAGTAAAGGTCCCCGAGCGAAACGGCATACTCCATGACCGACCGTCGGGTCTCGCGGACCAGGGGAATCGGCGCGCCGAAGTGCCGCCACTGCGAGTAGATCAGCAGGCCGATCACCAACGTCAGTTGTGCCGCGGCAAGTTTCACCATCGGCATCGCGAGAAAATCCTGGAGGGCGAATTCCTGTGACAGCCCATGATGATATTCGTCAAACAGAATCGCGCCTCCCCTGCTGAACCGCGACACAATATTCAATAGCAGGGCGAGATTGTCCTTGCGGGCGAGGAACTCGTTATCGACAAACGACGCGCTCGAGAAGACCAGCACGTTGCCCCGGCCGTGGGCCAGCCAGAGGAGGCTGACCGAGGCATCGGGACCAGCGATCACCGGGATAAATCCGCCCGGGTCGGGTCGCAATCCCGGATGTCGTTCGACTTCCAGCAGACCCACGCCCGCCGTGAAGCTGGTCGGCATGACCCCGCGCAAGGTTTCGACCGGACGAGAGGGTGGTTCATAAAGCTCTGACAGCGTGGAGGGCGGGGGTTCGTTGACGACCGTGTTCGTCAACGAACCGATCTCCAATTCTTTCAGCAATGTGGGAACGGACTCCCGTAGGGCGCTACGCGGATTGGCAAAAAGCAGCAGGGTGTTGCCACGGGCAATCCATCGCACCATGGATTTTTCCTCCTCGGTCGTGGGTGGTCTCGCCTCCCGGGAGGTCAATGACTCATCAGGGGCAATGTCGGCGTAAATCAGGAGACCGTTTTGGGAAAGCTTCGTCCATGGATGCTG
>Ga0265338_10002607_pt1 | contig 26655 bp, 29 predicted proteins | sample 42126metaG_FD_193579 | JGI IMG/M metagenome (GOLD analysis project Ga0265338, IMG submission 193579) | Rhizosphere microbial communities from Carex aquatilis grown in University of Washington, Seatle, WA, United States - 4-21-26 metaG | ecosystem: Host-associated > Plants > Roots > Rhizosphere...
GTTTACAGGAATACCGAGGGAATATGGCCCCGCAGACTGACATGCTGCCATCTTGGGGACGTTCGTCGTCCCGCCGTCGTTTATCCATTGGTACTGTAAAAAGTTCTTGCCGCCCATAAGAGCTAAGAATTGCGCACCGATGTCTATGATGTTCTGGGGGATGGGGGCGAAGTATTCATCCAATGTCATGGTCGCCGTGACGGGAAGGAGAGTAAAGGGAACCACGCCGTATTTTCGGAAGATGTCATAGGCGGTGGAAACGTTCCCTCCGTTGGTGCCGAGGCCCGACAATACGCCAGCAAAGCGCTCGGAGGAGTGGAAGTGGGGTTTTCCATCCGTTCCCGTGTCCATGAATCCCCACGTCGTGAGCTGGGAAACGACGGACGCCGGGAGAAGGTTGTCCGCGATAAGCGCATCCATGAAGGCATCTACATTTTTTGTCGCTCCGAAGTCCCAGCAATCATCTGTATCTCCATTCGAGAGGAACTGAGGGACAAAAAAGTCAAAATGAGAGAGCCAGTTCGTCGTTGTAATACCACTAAGTTTCAGTTGGCCATCGCCATGACGATAGTCGGTATCTTTGACAACGAGATTAATATGATTATTCACGAGATTTTAATAAATAATTTATAAGAGATTGCAATGTCTCTGTATTATCTTTAACAAACCCAAGTGCCGTATTGCATCTCTGACAAATCCACCCCCTAAACTTACCAGTGATATGGCAGTGATCGAAACAAAGCCCTTTCTTAGTATCAGTTCCGAAAGCTCCACATACTTCACATTGTTCTGGTCGAGGGCGACCTGCTAGTTTCTCTTTATATCGGAGTGTATTCAATCCACCCGACCATCTCCCATTTTTATCTCCACGTTGATTTGGGTGAGGTTTACCTTTGTTTGTCTCACTCAGTTTCCTATTTCGTTCATCGGAAAACTTTTTACCCTTATGATTAGGTGGAATAAGTCCTAATCTCAAAGCGTTTTTCCGACGCAATTTTCTAACTTCTGCGGAAACGGGTTTTCGGTGTTTCCATTTCATACCCTTAGTTGAGGGTGGCTGTATTGGTTTCCCATCTTTCCAATATCCCTTTGGCATATCTTTATTATAACACGAAATCCGTTTCGCGGGGTTTTATGATGACGCACTTGTGATTGATGTCCATGTTATTTGGTAAAGAAATAGACAATGATCGCCGCAAGGGCAAAGACGAGCGTGAGGACGGTGACTAATCGCCCCGCGCTGATTGTTTTTCCTTCGTTCACCCCTTCCTCGTACCGTTCGCCAAGGAGGATTTTCTTTATCGCGGCTTCACTGTCGGCCACCCGTCCGTTCTGTATTCCTATCCTGCGGCTGATTTCGGTGGTCTGGGTTTCCAGCACCCCCATACGGACGGAAAGATTGCCGATAGCGTTCAATAACTCGATGTGTTTTTTATCGTCGCTCTGTTTCATTCTAGTAATCTATTTCAAGATGGGGATTCCATTTAATCGTTTTAGTGCTAGAGGAGCGACTGCCGTTTCGATCCGTATGCATTGGTGCCGTAGCCTGAGAAGCCGTACATGATTATGGGCAGAATCCGGGATTACTTGTGCTCGTCGAGAGCTTTCCGCCGGAGGCATACCATTGGTAGAGCTTCGTCGATGTCGCGCCCGCTTCAAACCATTCCGCGCAGCCGGGGGTCGTTCCCGATGTGCCAAGCAGAATGTTATCAAAGAATTGGAACGCTCCCGTGCCGTTCAGTAAGCTCGCCGCGATACCGCCGTGGGTATAGAAGTTGCTGTTGCCCGACGTGTAATCGACGCCTTGGATGTAGTTGTTTTGCGTCCAGTTTAAGCATCCCCAATTTTCAGCATTCGAAGTGTTTCCGGCAGGGAAGATCGAGGTGACGGCATTGCCGCTATTGTTTTGGTTCAACGTATTGCAGACGTTCGCGATGCCATTCACGGTGCTATTACCGTTATTGACATATTGAGCGACGGCTTGTGCTGAAGAATTATTGCGGGCAAGTTCAACGCCGTAGGAGTTATAGGTGCCTCCAATGTTCACGAACTCTGCAGGAGTGGTGGTTGTTTGCGGCGAATCGTTCTGCATATTCCCGCCGATGTTCGTGATGACCGTTCCGTAGAAGCTCGATGCCATGTTAATAGGAATATATGCACCGTATGTCGGGTAGCCGGGGTTCTCGAAGTTCACTCCGATGAACGTCATGTTGTTTCCGTTTTGCACATCGACGCCGGAATCGTCGATTGAGCCGCCGCTCCATACCCCGTTTTCAAGGGAGTTGGCATTGAACTCGACGGTCGCCGTCGCATTATTATTTGCGGGATCGAGTGCCTGAACATTGAAGAAGTCCATTGATTCGCCGGAGTTTGAGGGAGAGGCGATGTTCACATTCACTGCATTCCCTACGAGTACGGTATTAGAGAGATCGGACATATACGTGTTTGTCGCCGTACTGTATCCTTTCCCGAATCCTTTAATGGTGAGGCCGTCATTGATCGCGTGTGTTGCTCCCGAATTGCCACCTTCAAGAAGTCCGATTTCGGTGCTGGTTGATTGTGAATTATTTCCTTGAAGGGTCAAGCCAAACAGTCCTCCTCCTGAAACGTGCGGCGTAGTTCCCCAATTCTCTTGGATAAGCACGCTCGATGTCGCGCCCGTCCAGTTGAGGATCGTACCGCCGCCGCCGACGCCCCTATATGAGCAATGTTGCGTGAGCGTAATTGTCGATGAAACATTGAATGTTCCCTGTGGGATATAAATGGTCGTTCCCGAGGCCACGCTTGCGCAAAGAGAATTGAGATATGCCCCGTATTCCGAAAATCCTGACGGTGTCCCGGAGGCGGCGAATTGGTAGCTGTCGAGATTCGCGCCGTTGCTAAAGGAAGGGGTCGTCGTATTGTTTGTCTGATAGGCGGTTGATGTTGCCTTGCTGCCGTCCGTCGTGAAGGAACTTGAAGCGGAAATGGAGCCGCCATTCTGATACACAATACCGCCCGAAGTCCACGGTGTCGTAGAACCTACGCCGCTGCCACTCCCTCCTGCGATGCCGAGCGAGGACGTTGCCACCCATGTCGAACTTCCCACCGCAGTGGAACTTGCGACAAGCACGCTACCGTTCGCGCCGGGTGGCGGAACAGACTGCGACACAAGGGAAGCCGATGCGATGCCGATACCGAGGAATGTGCTGATGATGATTGCTGCACTGATGATATATCGTTTCATATTATTGGCAGTTAGAAGTGTTGTAATAATAGGAGATTCCAGCGACGATCTGGAATGAACTCGCGGAACCTGCTGAATACATGACCTGGCACGCGCCCGACGAAGCGTTACCTTCACTAACGGTGGTGGTTGCGGTTCCCGTATTCGCGAACGATGCCGTGGTGCTTGCGGTCGCTCCCACCACATTCAGTTGTGCTGTACTCGTCGTCGTCGTGCCGACGGCGAGATTGCCAGTTACGTATGCACCCCCGTTTACCTCGACAAGTCCCGCGCTGCTTGATGCCGAAGTGCCGGGAGTGAGAATAATATTACCCCCCGTGCTTGATGCGCCACTTCCCGATGCGGAACCGGGAGCAATGGTAATGTTTGCCGCTGGTTGGTTCACGGCACTAGGAGAAAATGTATTAAGAGTGAATGCAGGACTCACGCCACCGTTGGAAAGAGTATTGAAGATCACAGGAACGTTTGATGAATAGGTGACGCCGCCACCGCTTTTTTGGATGTCAAATTGCCCGCATGTCCCCAAGCAGAACTGTTGTCCATCGGCTTGGGAAAGTATCATTTCGACGCCCACCCCTGCTCCTCCGTTTATGAATTGGACGGTTGAAGTCGGATTGGTTGAATTGCCCGCGATCTGTTGCTCGAATTGAAGTGCCGCAGGAACCCAAAAACCAGTAGAGGGAGCTGATGATGTCGCGGTAAATCCTATCCCTCCATTCACGTCGAGAGCGTCTACGGGAGCTGTCGTACTCCCGATCATGACTTTCCCAGAAAACGTCCCGCTCGCTGCGGAAAACGAATTGGAGCCGATATTCAGCGTCGTGTTTTCGTTTGAGCCGTCGAGTTTAAGGTAGGTCGTCGCGGCGGTGGAGGTTGAAAGGCATGTTGCACAGGTAATCGGGATTCCTACTCCATTGCCGGATATCACCCCCGTCGTGCTTGCAGTCGAAATATAATTCGAGGGATTTGTCGAAAGGTAATAGGTCGTGCTTGCGATGGTCGTTACCGATCCAGTCGTGCTTGCGATGACGATGCCGCCGATTGTCCACGGCGTCGTAGAGGCGATATAGACAGTTTGTGGAGGGGTTGATGTGATATATCCGGCGGGGTTTGAAGCGAGGTAAAACGTCGTCGAATTCGCGCCTTGCCATGTCCCGATCCAGTTGCCGAGCGTAGTCGTCACTCCATTATTGATAATGACATAGCCGTTCGTCCCTGACGCGTTCACAAGGATGCCTTGGCCTGGATAGATGATTGTGGAAGATGCGGCCGCTGAAATAGGCTCCCACGTCGAGGTTGCCCCATTCGTTTGAAGATAGTAACCACTTACGGGGTTGGTTCCTACCTGGTTGGAATTGAATACTGATGCGCCATACGCGCACAATGTTATAAACCCGAATGTTACGGCAACTATGATGATTGAAATAATCAGGCGTTTCAGGCGTTTCATGATTTTTGGTAATCAGAAAGGATGTCGCCCGTGTTCCAAGAATTAACTGTCGTGATACTTGCACCGACTATCGTATAATCCACGGTCGGAGTGAACCGTTGTCCGATACCAAAGAGTTGGACGGTTCCCACGACGGGAGTATTTGCGAGGGTAAAGGATGTCCCCGAACCCGCTACTACTTCATTATATACGAAAGTCGCGGATGTTGCACTACCCGACCCGCCGCCGTGCATCAGTTCCTCCACCCGATACTTGATGCCGTCCTTCATAAAGGTTGAAGCGTTTTTAATATGCGAGATGTCCAAAGGCTTCTCCTTTTTGAATCGTTTTACGATGGTATCAAAAATCTCGTCCATATCGGGGGATTCTCCGTCCTCTCCATCCTCGCCATCAATCCCGTCCCGACCATGATTTCCGTCCACGCCATCCCGTCCGTCGATTCCATCACGTCCATCCTTGCCGTCAAGCCCTTTTTCGCCGTCAAAATAATCCTTTCCCTTTATGGGACGGAAAGATTCAACGTGGGACTTGAGAAAATCGGCCAATCTCTGTATTTCCTCTGGGGTGAAGTAGTCTTTACCTTTTGCGGGGGTATCGCCTTTTTCGCCCTTATCTCCTTTATGGGCTTCTTTGATCGCCGCGATATCTCTCAAATGACTCGTTTGCTCCCTTAATTCCATCAATTTAAGGGCTTCTAGCGGGCTATTTTCGTTCTTTTGGGCAATGGACTTCAAAAGACCCGTCTGCTCTCTTATTTCAAGCACCCGGAGCATTTCGGGGTCGTCGTGGAACAGGTCTTGGAGTGTTTGCTTTTTAGCGTCCAATTAAAAGCCCGTATAATAGCATTATACACCATTTGACAAGACTAGGGCAAGAGGTATATTATTAAAAAGTAGTTGAAAATCGAATATCCCGAAAGGGAGGCCTCGCTGCGAAGATACAAGACCGTTGTGGTCTCGCAACTTAGCAGGGAAACTTGTTAAGGGCGAGGCCAGAGCGGTTTTTAATTACCTAAAACATCCTGCGGGTTAGGTGGCTTACTATCAGCCTCCCGTGGTTGCCTATTGAATGATAGACTTGGCTTCAACCTTATACAAAAAGTGAACCAAGCGGTGCTAGATCGTTTTCTCTGGCGATACTAGACGAACCCCCGACCCATATACGGTTATCGGAGCGAGAGTAGAGAATGCGGCGAATCGAGAAAAAACGATTACGGGCGTCGCTTAAAACAGGTCGAATACGGCTCTTAGCCTTCCCTTGCCAAAAAGTTAAGTGAACCAATGGAAACAACAGATAAAAGAAGAATAGAAATTGAGCAAGAGCTAGATTCGATTATTACTAAAGCGAAAAAAGAAAACGCTGAATTAATTTCGGCGGCAAAGGAAAGTAATTCCGATAAAATATCCTCCGCTTGCTCGTGGTTTACGAAAGATATTTCTAGCGCATGGCTGGAAAGAAGAACATATACTTAAATTTAAGAAATCGTTGTATAAATTTTCTAAATAATAAAACAATGATAAATATAATATATATAGTTATAGTCGCTTTTGCGGCAATCTGGCTAACGTGCTGGATTATTAGCCTTATTCGGATGTGGACGTATCGCCCGAGCCTGAAGCAGTACCAAGAAGATCCTTTACCGTAGAAGCTCCAGCTTTGCCAAGTAATTCAATACCTTGTCCGACTTTATAAATCGTCTGTCCACCAATAGTCCCAATGGGTACGGTAGCGGCCTCCATTATATTCTTTAACGTTGTTCCTGTTCCGCCCTTAATAGCACCAGTCATCGCTTTTCTTCCGAGTGCGGAAATGCCATGAAGGTTTCCATAATCTATGTATGCCTGTTTTACGTTATCGCCAAGAGAATTATAGATAGTTTGACGAGACATTCCCGCGAGCGTATTACGTACGTCATTTAATGCACCGGCAATGGGTTGTCCTTTATAAGCTTTTTCTGGCACAAACTCAGCCCATCCTTCTTTATATTTTTGAAGTTGAGCTAGGCTTATATCTTTTACTCCAGCAAAATCTTCCTTGATTGAATTAAGAGCATTTTTAAGAATCCCTAAACGCGTTGGGTCGTTTGTTTCACTTGTAATCTTTTGTTCGGCTTGATTTAGAAAGTCTGGAATATTTACCTTGGTATCTGACTGTTCAAGAGCTGGTTTTATCAAGCCACTCCATAGTTTTGTTTGTGCCTTTTTTGCTTGTACGCCCATGCTGGATTCAGTACCCATAATTCCTTTATCAAAAGCTGCACTTGCGGCGGTACTAGGAGCTTTACCACTTCCTATATCAAGAACATTTTTAACTCTTTCAAGTAGTGGAGTAGATGCTTTATATGCCTGTAATAATCCAGCCTCTGCATCAGATTTTGGAATAAACATCTTTGCTACACCCTCTCCAGCTGATTTGAGAACATTTCCTATTGGAGCTGCTAATCCTCCCGCTACAGCACCTGCGGCAGTCGCAGTCGGATCACCACCTGTTTGAGCTGCTGTTACTGCGCCCGCAGATGTTGCCCCTACCGCACTATGCCCTAAAACTTTTAATATGCCACTCAATGCTTCCCCTGCTTTCGGGCCAAACTGTTCTGCAAACTTTGCCGTATCTACTGCTTTATTAATTGCGCCAGTCGCATCTGCCTCTGCTCCACCGGGGATGAAAAACTGTGCTATGTCTCCTCCTATTTTTCCTACTGTTTCTCCCGTGTTGGATGGTTGTGCAGTTGCCTGAAGATTTTTAATGGATTGTGCAGCTCCACCTTGTTCATTAGTTTTCAAATATCCAAGCCCGGGGATATTACTCATAGCATTGCCGATATTCTTTCCGATGTTCGCTACACCAGCAACAGTTCCGATGGCAGATTTCGCAAGTCCCGTACCTACATCGTTAATAGTTCCTGTTACGGGGTTTGAGTTTAACTTATCTAATAGTGATGGTGTTTGAGTAGACTGACTAGGTTGAGGAGGATTCTGCAAAGCTTGCTGGGCAAGTTGTGTTCTCCTGTCCTGTGTCTGTTGGACGGCTGTCGAAGGCGGAGTAACCGAAGTAGTCTGCGGAGTGTTTGGGATTCCTAGTGCATTGTTCGCCGCCTGAATCTGTTGAAGTGATAGTGCCATTTTATTGATTCCAGTTTACTAAGTCCCCATAATTAGGGAAACCATGCGACGGGTCTTGGATGTAAGCGATAATATCTGAGTCCGACATATTTAATCCCGTAAGGGTGTTTATAGCATCGCTAACGCTTTTACCTGTTATAGAGTTTGTACCCTTTGCGTTGTTCTGTATATAAGTGTCTACCGCACCTGACGCTTTCGTTCCGTCGATAAGAAGTTTATCAGATGCACTTGGAGTCCCTACGAGTGCTTGTTCTCGATCGGTCATAAGTTTTGAAATATTAGCGATTTTTTGGTCAGCCACTGCTTTAGTATCGGTGTTTGAGGGAAAGGTGCTTTGCACTGCCTGCACCATACTCGCACCTCCACGGAAGCCTTGCGTACCTGAAATTGCCTTTAATACGTCTAGTGCCGCATCTTGAAACACTCCCGAAGCTGCAGCGTCGGGATTGGTCTGAAGTTCTTTCGCCATTGTAATCGCGGCGGAATAGTAGCTATCTCTTGCCGCCGCACTGTCGGTTGTAATTCCATCAAAGGCAGACTTAATGGTTTGAAGTTTACTTGTAGCATCGGCGATGTTTTGAATATCCAGTGCGATATTTTTATTCGTTATAACTTTATACCCTGCGGCTTGAGCATCTGCTACGGCAGCATTAGCTTCAGTGGGCGTTCCCTTGAAGGCGGACATATCAACGTACTTAACGCCATTTGAAGCAAAGGCGACATACGGAGCAATCGAAGCTGGTGGGTTATAAACCAATCCCAAAGGACTAGTAACAGGAGAGGTCGCGCCGCTAAATCCGCTAGGAGTTCCTGCGTTCTTTCCTGCGGCAGTTCCAGCGGCTGTTGCATAGGCTTTATTATACGTCTGGGCGTTCTCCCAGGTAGTATAACTTTCGGGTACTTGGCCCGCTTTAGTAGCATCTTGAGTGTACTGAAGATACTGCCCCATATCACCCGTAAGCGTTGAAGTATATTGTCCAGCGGCAGATAACGCATCGGAAAGACTTGTCGAGTTTTTAATTGCATCTATAACACTTTGCGGAGCATTATTTCCTACGGCAGTTTTAAGAACTGAATTGATATCGGGAAGTGATGCAGAGTTTCCGGCCGCTACGAGAGCGTCTGCGATTGTTTTAGATGCCATGATAGCTTTTACGACATCGGGAGATGCGCCGTTTTTCTGTGCTGTCTGAGCGACTTGAAGAATATTCGCAGCATCAGGAGAAAGATTGGAGATAGTAGAAGCAATATCGGAAGAAGAAATGTCCGTATGTCCGTTCGCCTGAAGTGCGGCCAAGATGTCTTTCGGATTGGTTACTCCCGAAGCCATGACTTGCTGGACTGCGGCGTCCTTCATCGCCTGTTGGGTGTCTGCAATGACGGCTTTAAGACCATTCTGTACATCAGTTTGTGCCGCGTCATACGCATCATAAGCAGTCTTAAGGTTGGCAATGTCATTGTTCTGTAGAGATTGAGTAAGCGAAGCTACTGCTGAAGCTTCTTGTGTCTGTAGTGAAGCGATTTTATTTGCCCCTGCAGTAATGATTGAGCCGATAGTTTGCGCTTGGAAGCCACGATCAAACTCCGCCACGCCCGTCTGGAAGCCACGGATTTGAGCAGTATTAGTGTTGTTTGTATTTACGAGTCCCTGAGTATTGATAAGTTGCTGAAATTGCTGTTCAAGTCCGTTGATTTGAGCTTGTTCCCCTGCATTTAAAGGAGTTGAGCCATTCTGAATACTTGATACTGCGTTCGCAAAAGTTGTCGCCGCTTGTGCTTGTTTAGCATACGAGGCGTTCAAAGCGTCTACATTCGGATTTCCCGATGAAGTAGAACCCTGTGTGCCGTTCACATAGGTTACCTGTCCGTTCGCCCCAACTTGATAACCTTGACCGGAAGACGTGTAATAGGTTGGACTTCCCGCTGTTGCAGGGCCCGTCTGTTGCGTATTATAGACCGAAGTATCGGGATTGGCGTCGTTTGAGTTTTGGCCTCCATAGGGCACGCCCGTTTGTGGATTCACGCCGTAAGGGGCGCTCGATGATTGCGTAGAAGGCGCGGGAGTAGAATTAGGAGTATAACTTACCATAGCGGTATTACCTCCGTTGTTCGTAGGGGTTGTTCCGACAATCGTAGCCCCAGAAAGGGGATTTCCCTTTGAGTCGGTCGTCGCTGGAGCAACCGAACCAGAAGGAGGCGTCGGCGTTACGGGAGCCGGAGGGGTAGAAGGAACCGTCGGAGTAGGAGTGGTAGGGATGTCAGCCATTGGATAGTGCTTGCCGCTTTAGTTCAAGTTCTTTTTCCTTTAAGCGTTGTGCCATAAGTTCTTTTACGTGAGCTTGTATCTCTTGCCGGTCTTTTGCTTCGCGTTCCTGCTTATCTTTAGCCTTTGCAAATGCCTCATTCATGCTTTTCAGGTGATAATCAGACACCTTCTTCTTATGCTCTTCGAGGTTTTTCACGATATCCGAAGCGTGCGTCTTGATGCGGTTCAATTCTTTTCTTGCCTTGCGGCTTGTGATTACTATAGGGGTAAAAGTTTTTCCCATATTTTTTACCATTCAATAATTACTATTCCTGGTGCTCCATTACCCCCTCCTATTACTGCAGTGGCCACTTCAATACTTCCACCGCTTGCCCCAGCTCCTGTGCCGCTGGCATTTTTTCCCGCTAATGCATTTCCTGAAGTTGGGGTTACAGAAGTTCCTCCAAGACCAGAATAACTATTTGCGCCCGCCCCACTTGTTCCGCTATTTCCATTACCACCTGAAGTTCCATTAGGCGATCCCGCTCCACCACCGTTTGCATTCCCAGCTCCGTTCTGTGAATTACCTGCTCCACCTCCCGTTACAATGAGGCTATCAAAGACCGAGTTGCCACCCGCCGTAGCACTCGTAGTTCCACTTGTTGCACCAATTCCCGCAGAACCCACGGTAACTATGTAACTGCTGCCCGCCGTGACAATATAAGGATATCTAGATAGATAACCTCCACTACCCCCACCCCCTGCGGATGCAACTTGGCTAGAGCCTGTCGTTGCTCCTCCACCCCCTCCACCCCCACCGTTTAAAGTGACATAGACCGTCGATATTCCTGTTGGAGTTACAAAAGTGCTCGATGATGTATAGATAATCCTATTTGAGAAATTGGAAATAGAACTTAATGTAGCCGGAGCATTCGCTACGGGGGTAACCAATTGGAAATTCGTCCCGTCATATTCCAAGGTAATTATCTGGCCCACCGCTATATCACCTACGGCGGGACTCGTCGAGCCGTTCAGTTTAACGATATTCTTAGCGCCTAAACCATTCACATTTACCGAAACGGCCGCCGAAGTATTCGTATTGAGGACTTTTAATGAAAACGTTTGGCCTGCGGTATACGCCGAAATTGCCGGAGAAGGTGCAATCGTAATGATGTTCGCGCTCGGAGAAGTGTCCAATACATAATCGGAAAGGAGCGTGGATCTCTGGGTATTAAGGGGTTGGACAAGATAAGCGGATGTAGAGCCAACAAGGGTTTTTGCATCTACCTGTGCCTGAGTTGCAATCTGAACGATACCTTTCGTAGTGGTATTAGCATTCGGGGCTCCAGCGACCGCAACCGTATCTACATATTTTTTTGGAGCAAATTGTGCATCAAGCATCGGCGCAAGGTATGAATCCTGCTGGGGAATGTTCGCCGATGAAAACGTAATGAGCGAGTTCACCATCCCGTCGGTGTTCTTGTTCACGAACTCGTTATAAAATCCTGACGTGTTGGAGAGGATCGCGGTCGTCGCTCCTGCATGAGTCTTTGAAAGGCCTGTCGTTGCGGTATAAGGGTAAACAAAGGCGACGTATTTTACTCCCGTCAGGGTTGCGGTGCCATTACTGTTCTGCGTAACTCCCGTGAACGAAACCTGTTCTTCGTTCGTCCCGTTGCCGGGTTCAAGGGTAAGGAATGCAATCGTCCCCAATTGGGACATCTGAATCAATGTCCCGTCGATCTGGGTGAATGTCTGAAGGGTAAGGGTCGTATCGCCGATGATCGCGCCCGCGCCCGAGAGGAGGAAGGGTTGCGCCTGAAGAGGCAGAAAGTTCGTGGTGGACAAGTAAGTTAGCCCGTTATGGTTTCATTATAATGCATTCAATCCCTTATGTAAACCGATTCTTCGGGGGCTCCTCTCGCATTCAGACCGAAGGCAATGAGTTGGAACTGCTGATTGATTCCATTAATGGAAAATGATACCGAACTCTCGAAGAAATTAGTATTCCCAAATGTCGGTTCCCAACGAAATTTCGGCGGCAAACCCTGAATGGACGAACTCATACCTCCTCCAAGTTTTTGCTTTCCCAAAGAATCTTCTCCGAGGGGCCCTAATTCGGCGGGAATGCAGACATACTGTTTATTCGCCCCTGACAGCATAAAAGTCTTCTCGGTTGCACATCCGTCCAATTCATACGTAACTCCCGCAGAAAGGGTCGTATTGGCAGAAATATATCCCTCCACATAGAGCGCTGTCGCCGATTTAAGGATGTGCCGAGAACCGTACTGTTCGTAGGAAAACACCATATCGCAAGGAATAGGATAGCCGGAGAAACCGGGATAAACACGATCCGCATACCCCGTGAATAACTGATAAGATTCCGAAGTATTGTAGCCGTGTCCGTAGAGTTGCCCTCCGACAACAAAGAACCGTGAAACGGGGATGGTTAGCGGCGCGTCCCAGGTCTGGGAGGTCAGGGAATATGAAAGCACCAGTCCTTCCTTCGGCACAGCGACGTAGATATAGTATCGGTAGTAAAATATGGAACCGTCCGTGAAATCGTAGGAATCAATATCCAACTTGATGGGGTCGCTGATGTTCTGCACTTGCGCCTGGGTCAGATACGTCGGTAAAACCCCCATCATATCAATCGTCGTTTCGTTTGAGGCGGAAATGATGTAGTTCTTCATGTTGGAAACCATCGCCTGACTTAAGGCTCCCTGCTGTTTGCCTATTTTCAAAGGCAGCATCCCGAATGTTTCATAGGGATTTCCCGATGCGTCCGCTCCTGCGGTGAAAATCGTGGTATACCATAAATCCTGCCCTGCGGAAACATACATCGTTGCCTGCGTTCCTGTCCCTTGAACGATAAAAGCGGTTGTATTCTGGTCTAACACTCCCGAACCGCCTTCGCCCGGCTGACGAGGCGTGGAGTGGGAGTAGTCGGTATAGGAATTGACCTTAGAAAGCCAAATTGCGGCGTTTTTTGTAGAGCCAAGATATATCTGGTTGTTGAGAACCGAGATTACGTTAGGGCTGAATCCCGTTGGAGGACCGGTGAAAGTAGACGTAGCCGTTACAATGACTGATTGATGAGCCACCGCTCCTACAGTGATACCCGAAGCATCGGGAGTTACTCCCGTTAATGTCGTCGTTCCTTCGCCGCCCGTATAGGTAAAGACCGAAGAACCAACCACGATCGAGCGGGGAGACGTAGAAGCATAGAATCCTAAATCAGTCCATGTGGTTGTTCCGTTGGTCGTGATAGAAGCCGAGGTAGAAGTATTGATAGTCGTGACCGCGCCGTTCCACTCATAGATATTCCCATTTCCATTGACTCCTAAAGCAACACGTTCGGATTCATTGGTATTCCAAAAGCCCGTAAAGTTAAAATTGCTGTCCGTAAGTCCAGTAACGAGATCAGTCCATGTTACCGTTCCGTCGGATGCAACATAGCGAAACTGCATCTTTCCATCGGAACCCGTATCATTAAAACCCGTCCGAATATGGGATTCCAACCCTGCGCCATTTATAAAATCAAAAGCTCCCAGAATAGGAGCGGCTATCGTTGAAGTAGCGCCGTCCAACGAATACCCTTTTCTTATTTGAATACGCTCCGATACGTTCGTTTGGACGTTCTTTGAACCTTTAATCAAAACACCAGGGGCAAGGTTCGTAATATCCTCACGGTTTCGGTATCCATATTTATAACTGGATACCAAAGAAAACTCAGCAGAACGTGCGGCAATAAGCCGACGTTCCATCGCATATCCTTGCCCATGTCCCGCGGGAGCTGCCATTATTTCTTTTTGTTGGTTTTCTTCTTACCCTCTTTTTTTGCTACCACCTCGTTTGCGTTAAGCAACGCATCTGCTAATGCTTTTTCACTTGCTCCCTGCATCGTGCTGACGATAATTTTATTCGTACCGCTCATGCTATACCAACCCCATTATGGAAATCTTCCGTACTGACTTTTTCGGAGAAGATGACTTTTTGGCAGTTGTTTCTTTATATTTTTTATACATTGCGCCAGGTTCGACGTTCCCGCGCCCCATTTTATACTTTCGCTTTATTGCTCCGGCCTTATAGTGCATAGTCTTGCGTTTCACCTTATCGGCCAATGCTCTTTTTCCCGATAACGACATTTCTTTCATGGCTACTTTGGTCTTTTTGTAGGTCGTTTTTTCCGTCGCCTGGGGGTGTTTGGCGTGGAACGTTTCGTGGTAGACGGTATCAGCCAACTCTTTGACATCCCCCTTGTGCTTACGGACGTTCACCTTGATTGTTCCACCTTCTTCCTCCCCAAACGCTTTGATGTGGTTATCAACTACTATTTTCCGCTTGGGGAGTTTCTTTTTCATGTTATTCGTTCGATGTGGGGATAGTGGACAAATCCACGCCCACTGCAGGAACTTCCACTACCGCTTCAACGGCAGGAACCGCAGGCGTCCCCTCGAACGTCTTTTCGGTTCCGTCGTCATAGGTGATGACAGCTTTTACGATCATGTTAGCAATTACAGGTCTTACAATGTTTCATCGACCCTTTATGATGCTCTTTCTCGTGTTTGGTATGAACTTTCTTCTTACCGTGGTAATTCGCCTGACCGGGAGCTGCATGAGCCGCACGCGCCAAGTTTCCGATCACGCCGCCCGGAACGCCCTGAGCTTTGAGTTGCGCCGCACGGCCGCCATGGCCGAGTGCGTTCGATTTGCCCTCGAACTTTCCCGTCGTCTTGATGGTCTTCTTATGCTTGCGGTGCTTCGAGTGCTTGCGCTTCGCCATCATTGCCGTTGTTTCTGAATTATTCATCGGAGAATACTTCGGCATAAACTGATTTTCCGTCATGCTTCCTGGAAGGCTCATGGAACGAGCATTGTTGGCAACGACTTTCCGTTTCTTCGTGTGCTTCTTGAGTTTCGGCATTGCTGAAGGTTTGGTCACGAGTGACTTTGGATAGAGCTGTTTCGGAACAGACACTTTGGGAGCTTTTGTCGTGAACTTCGGAGCCTTAGGAAGGGTTACTTTTGGCATCTTTACCGACGCAACCGCTTTCATATGCTTCCTTTTCTTTTCCTGGAACGCATTGAAGCGTTCGCCAGGCTTATATATCTTTTTCATATTTTCGGAAATCATACTTCTTCGTAATAGATTTTTTTCTCTAATTCGTTAATTTCTTCGGACTCGTCATCCAGCAGTTCTTCTTCTGCTTCAATGAGTTCGTCCTCGTCCATATCAGCTATTGAATCCCCGACCTATCACCCTATGATACCCAGAGGGTGGAACTCCGTAATATGCTGACTGGGGCTTTTGCAGTTCAGACTTGTACCGCGCCCGATACTTCGTTAATGAATCCTGGTATGCCTGGCCGAAGAAGTTTCCGTCATAGAACGTCGCGTCGAGTCCCTGCTGTTGCTGAACGGCAAGCCACGCCACAAGGTTGAACAACAGATTGTAGCTTTCGGTATCAAGATTTATCAGGTTCGAGTCATCCGTCACGGTTTCCTGAAACGCTCCCGTCGTCGCGTCCCTGAACAAATACTTTGAATAGTATTCGTAAGAAAGGATCGTGCCGAGGACGGAGGAGATAGAGTTCACAAGGCATCCTGCCATGTTCGCCGTCACCGCAAGCGAGATGCGAAGATAATTTATCGCTGCAGGATTTGGCGTCCCTACGGTTGTTGCCTGCGACCAAATGAACTGGTCTTGGTTCCAACCATTCACGAATGCCGTCGCTTGATTTTGCATGACCGTGAGCGCGTAGTAATTCGATGATGATGAACCCCAGCGAAGTTCTACTGATGTGAGATTGGAAGCCGTCGGAACATACGTCCATGCGAACAGGTATGCTTGATTCAAGACTTGTTGGAGATTGACGGCCGACATGGTGGAATTCTCCACATATCCCGTGCCGGTCGTAATGTCGAACTGCAGTGAACCCGTCCCGTTCACGAAGTTCGTGTTGTTGTTTTGGAGATTGCTCGCGGTTCCCCCCGTTGTCCAAGTACCATTGTCCGTCGTATTTTCGGCTTGGTTCAGGTACACGGGAGGGTTCAAAAACGGGGCGTTGACACGAAGCGTCTTTAGCCCCGTATTGAAGTTCATCGTGAACATATTTGCATTCGCGTAGATGTTCTGCTTTGCCACGTCGAATGCCTGGTTATACGCTTGGCTCCAAATGTCCCTTGGGATTCGGTTGACCTGCGGGAAAATGTCAATGATGGCATTTCCCTTAACGTCTGCGGCGATAGGATAGTCGAAAACCCCATTAAAGATGGGGTTCACGAACTCCAGCGTCCGTTTCGTTTCCTGGGAATCTACGTCCAATAACAACTGCCTCGCGGCGCGATTGATAACCCCATTCAGATTTGTGATCTGATTGTTGGTGGTGTTGTGGATTACTCCACTCAAATCGTTCTTTAAGGCAGTGATATTATAGGCCATTATCCTTTCGTGTAGGTTACCGTAATGTCGGGGCTTGCGGTCGTCGTGATTTGAAGGCCAGCTGCGATTGCCACGTCATACAACAAAGTGATGGGAGAACCCGCCGTGATGATACCTACCGTCGCGCTGGGCGAAGTAGTATCGGTGATGGTGATGGTTCCTCCCGCACCCGTTCCGTTAATGGTGACCGCATGCAATGTTCCAGAACCCGTAAAGACAACGGGGGATGAAACACCCGCAATATGCTTATACTGATATTGGTTCTGGTTATACATCTTATGTGCCGCTTACTTTTACGAACGATGCCGTCGTGGTCGTGCCGGTATTGGAGTACAGAACCCCCGTTGTCGTGAGGAACAAGATACATCCAATCGCATACCCAGCCGCCGTTGGCAACGCGCTTCCGTAAGCAAAGATTATGTTTCCTGAATTATCGGTGAGAACCGAATTCACAGTCGAGCTTATTGTCGATGATAGATTAGTTCCTGGTGATGCCATTGTTTTGGTGTTTGGTTATAAGGGCTGAGCCGACTGCACAGCCCTCAACAGAACTCCTATCCTTGCGTCGTACCATCCGAACCGACTGAACCGGCGTAATCCGCGCAGAAGTAAGCCTCTCTAAAGTTCGCCTGATAGCGATAGGTAAGGTTGTTGGAATACCTCCAATCCGTAAGAGCCGTTTCGAGGCCCTGACGAATAAGACGGGTGAAACCATGTCTGCGGGCGAGCAAGAACCATGCGGTATCCGAACCGCCAGCTGCGGCACCCAACCAGTGTGAAGTCCATACCGTAATTCCGAGTGAAGAACGATAGACGTTCACGTTGTTGTTGCCAGAATCTGCGATCAACGCCGAGTCCGTGATTTCACGAGCGTGCTTCCAAAGTGCCGGAGGCACCAAGAGCGTCGCCGGAGCGGAACCACGAATCACACCAGACTGGTCTTTCTGCTCAACTAAGCTCACGAGAGCCGTATTGAGCGAATTAGGAGTCAAAGAGGTCGTGATGTAGTTCGACTGCGTGCCGCCGCCGATGAGCGGGTGAGCGGTATTGAAGATGCTCACGCCGTCAGCGGTCAAAGCCGTGGTGAAGCCGTTGCGGAACAACGCGAACGCATTGTAGTCCTGAGTGTCTTTCGCCTTCAAAGCGAAATCCTTAACATCCTCAGCCCAGACGCCGTGCATATTGTCATCAAAGAGCTGCTTCGAGATGTCGATGCCCTGCGCATAGGTGACGATGGCCGTGGTCTGTTTGTTGGTGACGTGAGGCGTCGAAAGGGGTACTGCACCCGTTTCGCCTACCACCGGGTAAAGACCCGAACCCTTATTGATTGACTGAATCCAAGCGGCATGAGTAGTATCCTGCGGCTTGAATACTTCTGCGGTCGTGGCGTGTGCAACGCCAGGGAACGCTTCATCGTAGTCAAACTGCTGGAAGAATACCGCATCAAGCTCGGTCTGGACGATACTGAAATTTTGAGCTTCGGTAAACATTTATGAGTTAATTAGTTTATTCACTTTCGCCCGTGAATGCCCGTTAACTCGCCCGTGTTTACCCGTTTACATCAATGCTGATACGCCATCAACGAAAGAGAACGCAACCGAACCTGGATGCTCAACGATATTGAGCGGGCGCACGATGCAGCCATTAAGAGCCGAATCCGTCGCCAAGAGGGTGTACGAACCTGTCGTAAGGTCAATCAAGACGCGATGTCCCACAATCGCATTATAGGAAGCCTGCGTCACTACGTTTGCCGAAGCAGCCGCGTTAATCTTGATGAGGTAAACCGTTTTCGAGTCTACGGGAACGAAATCAACCGAACCCGCCAAAGACGAAGTATTGGTTGAATTTGTCTCCGCGATACCCAAGAGTCCAGTTCCCGTAACAGAATACGGAACGAACGGGCTGGGAACCGTGAGAAGATTCGTTGCCACGTTGGGCAACACAGCCGAAGCACCCGCAACGATAAGCACGGGCTCACCAGCGTTAATCACGCCAGCCGAAGCTACAACCGTGATTGACTGGGAACCGCGACCACCTTGCGCGCTTGACTGCTTGTAGATAGTTATATCTCCGAGAGCCATTTATTTGTTAATTAAGTTTATTACCGCCTATTCTTCACGAGATTCCGCTTGTAATTCTCGATCCATTTGTCGCTCTTTCCCATTGCTTTGAATTGCGCCAACTGGTCGGGAGTGATAAGCGTATCCGAAACTGCCTGTCCTTCAGAATGTACCGTGGTCGAAGCGGGAATGTCGGTCTTATTGAGCTGCGCAAGTTTCAATTCCTTGTTCTCCTTGAGCGCTTTCCTGATAATCTCATCTTTTTGCTTGTCCAACTCAAGGATATGCGAGCTTTGCAGTTCCTCGCGGGCGATTCGGCGGAATTTCTCCTCATCCGATTCGTCCTCGTGGTTCTTAGCCCTTTCTTTCAGGTATGCGGCCTGATAATTGGCCTTTTCCTCCTCCAACTTCGCTACTTTCTGTTCAAGGTCATCGTCAACAGTGACCTTTTTCTGTTCCTCAGTGACAATCGGCTGAGCGTTTGTTTCAGTTGTCGGTTTTTCTTCCGCCATGTTTTAAGCCGTTTTGAAAGGTTTGGCCAACCTGATGGTTTAGTAAAAATCCCCGGACGAGGGGGATTTACTAAAGCATCTGATATTGTTCAACCCACGGGCGCAGGTTTATTATGTCAGATGCTTGGGTAAATCTCCCAAACATCGCCCGTGAAGTTGTCAAAAAACTTCTATAACCGAATTATACCACAGCGTCGTTTTTATCTGCAAGGGGTTTTCGTGGAATATAACTTTTAAGAACATCGACCACGTTTTTTTGTGCCGAAAGCGTGTATAAAATAGACCTTCCTTTCTTCATATCGTCAAGTCCTTCGCCGGAAATAAACATCGCGCGTTCCGCAAGGCTCTTGGGCGTTTCCATAAGTAGCTGCCAAAGCTCAGAATTGGCGATGAACTCGGCTTCGGACTTTAGATTGGACAATCGGCCTTCTTCGGCGCGTTCGCCGCCGATATAGACAATTCCTGCCTGCTTATTTAGGGTTACGATCTTGTGCAAATCTATCGAGGAAAGCAGGTCGTTGAGCTTTTGCTTGGCCAGTTCCTCGGCTTTCTCGTCGAGGTCGTCCGCCATCGTTTCAAGGATGTCTTTCTGGGCGAGTGCGAACGAATCAATGCCGCCCTGGCGATAGACTACTTTGAATAAGGGGAGTTTCTTAAGCCAGTTCATTCCATTTCCACGCCACCGAGGGCTTTAATTTGTTCAATAGAGGCACGAGCCTTTGCGTCCATCATCGCGGCTTCGTCTTGGTGCGTTGCGACATCTATCGCATTTCCCGTAACGATGGGGATTGTCAGTTTCGGCTGACTCGCCAAAAGAACCTCAATCATGCCGCGAATATAGCTCAAATCGGGCTTCTCCTTTTCCAATTCCCCTAACACCTTTTCAAGAATTGTCGTTATCATTGTTTTGAAACCATCCCATTCCCGCCATTAACGCAGCAACGCTGAAACCGATTATAAACCCCGTAGAGCCGAAGAAAATATCACCGAGCGTCATTGATTTCGTCAATCCATTTAACTTTCAAATCTTCCAGCTTACGCTCCTTCTGTTCGTCGCTCAAGAATAACGTGATTTCCCCTTTCATGCCCTCAAACAATTCCTTCGCCTCGAAGACGGTTTTATTATCGAATAGTTCAAGCATCGCTTTCAGGTTCTCGTACTGCGGATCGCTTGGCGTGAGGTTCGTATAAATATCAATCTCCTTCATCGTAACTTCCTTCATATTCGCAAGGAACTTTTCCATAATGACGGAATTGATAATGGTCAGGTTCTGCATCGCATCCTCAATACTCGTTGTCGCCTTGCAAAGTGCCGGATAGAACTGTTCTTTGACGAACTTCAAATTCTCATCCCGTTCCGCTTTCCTGCGGGATTGCTCGATGAGTTGCTCGGCCGTAAGATGGACTTGCTTCTTTTTCATTTCACCTTTTTAGGGCGGCCGCCTTTCTTTTTGGGTATATTAGCTATCGCAACTGCCGTTTCTACGTCTTTATCAAATTCCGTGGTATCAAGATTCACCTTCGTTAATTCTCGCCCTTCAATCTTATCAACAAGCCAAATCCACAGCGTCATCATGTCGGTTTCCGTTACGCCAAGATAGGATTGGATAGCGTCGATGTTTAGCATTTCTTCCACTTCCTTCACGAGGTAGCCGTCTGATTTTATCTGATTATCAAATACTTCCGTCGAGCCGCGCTTTACAATATTAAACTGGTTCGCTATTTTTATGCGCGTTGAAATGGGGAGGCTCTGCCAACGACTATACAAAAACATCGTGGTGTTGGTTAATATTTAATTTATTGCCCGCGACCCGTTTCATTACTTAAAATTATACCACTTCTTTATTGAGATGCAAGCCCGGCAACAGGAGATTGAGAACCTACCTTGTTGAGCGGGTTTTTACCCGTCATCGCACCCAATGGGCTATTGCCAGCGTTCGGCATCTGGCCTGGTTGCCCTGGTGCCGTCGTAGGAACAGGTTGCTGAGGATTCGTGCCTTGTCCCATGCCTGGAGTAGCTTGTTTTGCCAAGTACTTATCAGGATCTGATTTTGTGCGCGGGTCAGTTTCCAAGAGAATCTTTGCCGTGGCTTCAGGGTCAAACATCCCCGGCGGGGCGGCTACCATTCGGTCGAACGTTTCCAACCCATACGCTCTCTCTAAATCCTCCGAACGAGGGTTCAAAATGTCAGCCGAGATAGTCGTCATATAGCTTAAGTCACGGAACAGTTCAGGATTCACCCTTGAAATCTCAAGTTTCTTATCTTCTTCCTCGCCCAAAAGCTCAAAGGACTTGTTCATGTATTCATCCAATGTGATATTTTCGGGCATATTGGAATCGAAACGAATCTGCCGAGGGTTACCAACACCTTTCGCCTGAGCTTTCAAAGCAAAGGTCTTGTAGGTCAATTCGGGGTCGCCGTCAATCTGCATGACATCGGGCATCGTCAAATACTGCACGATATCTCCCACGCGGAGCTTGCCGAAATCTCTCACGTGCTTGGCAATCATCTGCAAGAACAATCCAAGCACCGTGTTGGCGTTCTGTTCCATGACGGATATTTCATACGCGGTTTGGCTTGAACCATTCGGCTGCGAAGCGGACTGTTGGTCGCCTGCGGATTCCGTGATTGACCGCTCGACTTCCTGGAGCGTGACCAGAGCGTCTTTCAAATCAGCACCGACATTGATTGCCCGAAGGTCTGCGTTCGGGTCTGACAACGTAGTAACCGCGCCGGGAACGATGACATCCGAAGCAATGATTTCCCCGCCGATATTGACCATCGGCTTAAAGATTGAAAGATACGTCCCGTCAATGAACATCTGGTACAGCGTGTTGATGACATCGGCGTCATATTGGAGTTTGAACGCCAAATCCTTGTAGTAAAAGAACCGCGAATTGATGAGTTCATAGCCGAACTTATCGAACGGATACAGTTTATCATTCCTCGGATTCGGATTGTCGTGTTCCGTCAACATTATCCCGTTCACCATGATAATCTTCAAATCCATGTTCTTGTTCCAGTAGATGATTTCCTCCACATCTTCCTGGCGCATATTCGGGTCGTAAACGTAATAGAACGTCCGATTCGCATCATCGTAGATAGTTTGGACGCCTGGCTTTACATACTTAAAGTTCTCATAGATGCCATTGTACTTTCCTTGCGCGGCGGAATAGGAATAAACTTTGCGCCACATCACCCAGCCCTGCTTCTGAATGTCCGGCTCATAGATGTTCTCGATATAAAACTGGTCTACAGGAACGACGCAATCCATGAACTCTGGGTATGCTTCGTCACGAATACGTTTCTCTTTCCACGTTCCGTCGGAATTGCGCTCCACCTTGACCTGACGCGTTACCTCGCCATATTCCGTGTACCCAATGGACGCGGGGCTTTTAAGGGCTTCAATGACGCGCTGAAGGGCAATAAAGGGATAATTAGACACGTCGCCCGACCACTCCATAAGCTGTTCCATCACTCTTGCGGCGTCCTCTTGGCTCTCGGAATCCTCGTTATAGGCAAAGATTTTAGGGAATAAGAGTCTAGCGGTCGCGTGAGCCGCGATACTCATGCACTTGTTTCGGACAATCGGCCGTAATGCTCTCGATCTCCACGCGGTCTGTGGGCTGCCTTCCCACGCTTCGCCGTTGTTCGGCTGATAGGTATTCCATTCCATCTGGTCGTACTGGTCGCGGAGAATCAAGGACAAGTCGTTGAACTCAACCCTTGGGGTATACATAGTGACCGTCGAAAGCACGAATTGACGGAGAATCATCGCCCTAACTTCAGCTTCTTCAGGACTTGGGTTGTAATCAGCAATCGTATCCTGAATCTGGCCCTGCTTATCTACCGAAGCACGCAAAAGCACGGCTTGCACCTGCTTCTTTTGGTCTACATCAGTTACTTTAACGATGCTAATTTAAGTACCCGTAAAATCTTATAACTTTATTATACGCTCATTGAGTTGCCTGTGCAATAGGAGCGAACGTTTCAGGAGCTGGATTGCCCGCGATATCATCGGCTAAATACTGTTCCAACACCGAAACATCATATCCCAAACTGGAAAACTTGTTTATCACGTTATTCAGATATGCTTCAGGCATATCGGCTAATTGGTAGGTCACTCCAGCGGCCGAAACGTGATATCCCTCAGCCCAGAGATTCGTGATGTTGGAATAAGGGGTCAGGTCTACTTTGGGTTTTGTCATAGTCGTGGGATATACGTTGTCGCTACTCTCGGCTTTTGGGAGTTCAATTCAACAGGTGCACCAGGAGAACCTTGAATGTTCCCACCGGGCATATTGTTCCGAGGCATGGCTGAAGAAGCGTAGTGGACGTTTGCATTAACTCGATTTGGGTCTTTGATTGATGCAATAGCATATCGTAAAGCATCCATCGCGTGATTGTCTTTGTCCATTGGTTCGTTCAAAATAATGCCATCCTTGTCCGTCATCCATACATAATTTCGATATTCCTTGATAAGATTGACGCTCCGTTTTGTGACTGAAATCTTCTGCTGTTGGACATACCCTATACCGCGATTGATCGAACCTGGGCCTTTTTGCGCTGGTAAGATGGTTAATCCATGCAATCGAATCTCGTCAATGCTCTTTGGTTCCGCTGAATCCGCTATCACAAGAGCCTTCGGTTGGTTTAATAAGATATCCGCAATCGGCTTATTCAACAGCCCTTTTTGATACGCCACTTCGTCGAGAATATAGCCGCCATTATAATAATACACCCCAACAATGGCCGTAGGATCGTTTGAATAGCCGAAGTCCACTCCGTAGCGATCTAAGCGGGCCTCAAAAGGAATATCGTCAACATCAACCTTCCACCCCTTGTAGATTCTCGTTTCAATTTCTCCCAACTGACCCAAACCATAGACAGTCCACCACGCTTTATCGCTCATGTGCGACTCTATTTCCGATACCATCGTTGGATTGAGCGCTTCATTGTCTTTGTACGTCAGCGTTATAAAATCAATGTCATTGGGTCGCGCAGGAAGCACCTGCGTATAAAACCAGAACTCCGATGAGGGATTCCAGTCGAGCCAGACGATTTTTGACGTTCGGACGATTAGCTGGTCAACAATTTTGTAATCCAAGTTATTACACTCATTCACAAAAAGAACATCGCGGCGTGGGCCGTGCGCTTTGCCATACTCGTCGATGCTCACAAACTCGATTTTCGTCCCCGTTTCAAACGTATAGACCGTCCGGGGATTCTTGACCCACCGTGAATCTTGCCAATAGCCATGCGCTCGCATGATGTTTTGAAAGTCCAGCATCGCACCTCCCAAGAGATGGGGATAAGACTCTGAAACTACCGAGATAAGCTCGTTCTTATGCGTCTGTGCGTAATCAATCAACCAAAAAAGAATTGAGATGGTCTTTGATGCCGACGTTCCACCGGCGACCGCTCTAATTCTCTTGTTTAACTTGAATATTTTTTTCGTGGCCGTCGTGTCCTTGTAAGCTATTTCTGCCATCCGTTTCAACGCTCTTACCCCCGTAGATCGGTTTAGGAAGCGTTACATTTAGGTTAAGCGACTTTTCTACGATACGTCCTTTGAGTTTATTGTATTCTTTTACAGCACCGAGTTTTGATTGAAAGTCCGCGTGCTGGGTGATGAGAAACGATAACTGTTTATCGACAAAAGCGTCATTGAAGCCCATTTCTTCAAGCAATTCATTGATTCGTTCGATAACCTTTACAGAACTCAATAAAAATGATGCTCTACTGCACGCCGTCTTATACCAATTCGGTTTACTCTGATCCGGCTCATACGATTCAATATACGCCTGAACACCATTGCCGAATAATTCAGAATCTTGCGACGTATATACCTCGCAAAACCGCTCTTGTTTTAGATTGAGTTTTCTTTCTTTAACTTGGACTTCCGCTAATTCCTTATTCCTCATATGTGATTCTCTTTCCAATTATTAAATAGAATTCGTCCCGCTTCTTCGCACATTTTTTTGGCGTCGGGTTCGTTTAATTCGTAGAACGCCTTATTGGGTGGATTTATGGCAAGTCTTGGTTTTTCTTGTTCTTTTTGCGGGGCGACCCAGCCTTCATCTTCCTTTTCTTTCCAAGCCATTCGTTCCTCGTAACTCTTTCCTTCGTAATTATAATCGAATTTGTTTGCGAGCCAATATCTCTCTTCGGTCGTGAATTGCATCTTTTCCGCATTGAGATCCGTGAGGAAATCACTCATCTGGTCACGGATGGTCTTTGAGAACAAGGCAATCCGTAATATATTTTTCGCCGTTTTTGTCTTGTCGGATACTCCTGGCCCCCATGGGGTCAGTTCCCTTTGAATGCTTAAATCCACCAATCTCATTATCTCACGGACAGGATGCTTTTGCAAGGCATTTTTATCGAGATTTTGTAAAACGTCTTTTCCCCGCAGGCCATACGCCTGGTCGGTGTTCCAAATGGCGGTCAGATAATAGCACCATCCTATATATTCCGTGGGTTCGGTGCTTATGAGGGCGCGAAGAAACTCCTTGGCGGCTTCCGAATAATCTTCTTCCGGGAAGCGGTTGGGATGCTGGCTGTGATCAGCCGCGTAAATATCTCCAAGCCATGCTTTTATTCCTCGCAATAACCTATGAACAGTGAAGGGTTTTGACGCGAGAAAGCGAACTCCAGCGATGATGACCCTTTTCAGAGTATCTACATAGCCGAGATCCTCTTGTTTGGGGTAAAATGGTGCTGGATACTTTGACCCTTCAAAGAAGGTCAGAAAACCCCCCTTGGGGTTTATTTCTACCCGCAGAACCTCTTTTGTGAGGCAAGGAACACTGGTGCAGTAGGGTTGAGTTCCGTAATCTTGGTTACACTTGGCGCAAATCACTACATTGCCCGTTTAATATATGAATTATAATGTCTAAGCGGGAAAAAAGCAAATAACCAAACCACAAAACCATCGCGAATACGATTACCCCTAACCCTATTTTTATGTATTGGACGATCCGCTCTTCCTTTCCAAGCCTTTCATTCCCCAAATAGGGGGCGCAGTCGCTTGTTATACATTCCCCCTTTTTATGATTTTGCGTGCAAATAGGATTCATGTATATAGTTTCTCCCCGCACTCGCAGTCCCACCGGCTAGGACTCCAGCGTTCCATTCTTTTACCGTCTTTTGGGCATTTCGGCGGCCAAAGGGTCAAGAGTTTTGCGAGGAGGTTCATTCTTTCGGGGCTATAAGAGAGAGGATTTCTTTTTCGCGGGCGACAATGAGTTCCAATATCCTTCGGCGCAACTCGCTTTTTACCTTGATGTAAGATACGGAAGTATAATCACGCACTATTGCGTTAAGAGAATCTTTTGCAGGCGCATCATGGCATAGACACTCGCACTTAAAGTCTTTTCCCATCACTTCTTGCGCTTGTTTTAATCCCGCCGCGAGTGATTTCATCCCATGACGCTTGCACGGCGGCGCGATTTTCTTTTGATTGGCAGTTCTTGCAATACTTCGGAGCTATTTGTTTTTCTGCGGCCGGAAACTCTGATATATCGGCGCCGCAACCTTGCTGCTGGCAAAGATAAATCACCTTTTGATTAAAAACGTCGTCGGGCTTTGGCG
>Ga0265338_10002608_pt1 | contig 26653 bp, 23 predicted proteins | sample 42126metaG_FD_193579 | JGI IMG/M metagenome (GOLD analysis project Ga0265338, IMG submission 193579) | Rhizosphere microbial communities from Carex aquatilis grown in University of Washington, Seatle, WA, United States - 4-21-26 metaG | ecosystem: Host-associated > Plants > Roots > Rhizosphere...
CGGATAGTGCTGACTGAGCTATTAATATTGCTGATGAAACCTGTAGTAAAAATTATGTTGAGAACCAGATATACCAGTAAAATACCGCTTAGAGGTTTCCAAAATTTACGAACATCGCCAAAAACCTTCGCTGTCAGCTGAAAGCTATTCGGTATCGGTGACTGTTTGTAAGCCTCTTTTTTGGCTTTTTCCTTTGCTTGTTTTTTGGTCAACGGACGCACCCGCCCAGAACCTGCTGCAGCTTTTTTAGCCGGCTTTTTATTCACCTCTTTGGCCATGGCATCATTATATCCTAAAAACAGAGGTATTTTAATGGATTTATAGAGTCATTTCGCGTAGGGCCTTAATGCGGGCTTCAGTCGGTGGATGGGTACTGAATAGATTAAGTAAACTGTGTCCTTTTAAGGGATTTACGAAGAACATATGAGCAGTTGAAGTGTTCTGCCGGATTGTAGCACTGCCGGACTTCTCAATTTTCTCCAGGGCATCGGCCAAACCTTCAGGGTAACGGGTGGTCAGCGCTCCTTGGGCATCGGCCAAATACTCGCGGCGACGGCTAATAGATAATTGCAATAAAATCGCAGCCAAAGGAGCTAAAATTGCCGCAAAGATTGCCAAAGCGACTAAGAGCTGATTGTTGTTGTCACGGTTATCCCCTCCCCAAAAGGTCCAGCGCAAGAAAAAGTCGGCAATCAGTGATATAACGCCGACCAAAGCAAAAGCCAGGGTATTAACCCGGATATCATAATCCTTGATGTGACCTAGCTCGTGTGCAATTACTCCTTGTAGTTCGGTGTCGTTCATTATTTTTAATAGGCCGGTGGTTGCGCATACAACTGAATGATCTGGGTCGCGACCGGTAGAAAACGCGTTGGGTGCGGGGTCATCCATAATGTAGACCTTGGGCATGGGTAGACCATCGGCAATTGCCAGGTTTTCCACGGTGCGCCACAAGCGTGGGTCGTCACTTTTTTGAATCTCTTTGGCACCATTAACCGCCAGGGCCATTTTACTACCGGAAAAATAACTAAATGTGGCGTAGCTAATTGCAAAAATACCAATTATAAATAGCAGGTCCGGCTGTCCAAGAGCTTTACTGATAAGCCAGGCGAATCCCCACAAAAGTGCCAGAAAGACCACGAGCAAAACTACAGTCCGGCGCTTATTAGATGAAATCTGTTCGTACATTTAGACCAAGTGCTCGTCTATTTTGAATTGTCTTTATCGGAAAAATCTACTTTAACTGGTTCTTCTATGGCTGCGGCATCAGCGCCGTTTACTTCGAAATACTCACGCGGTTTCATGTGCATTAAACCCGCAAAAAAGTTAGTTGGGAAAACTTGGATCTTAGTATTTAAGTCACGAACAGCACCGTTATAGAAACGCCTAGCAGCTTGGATTTTGTCCTCTGTGTCGGTAATCTCGCCACTAAGTTGCTGAAAGTTTTCGCTAGCGCGTAGCTGTGGGTAGGCCTCGGCAACCGCAAACAAACTTTTTAGAGCTGTTTGAAACTGGTTATCAGCCTTGGCGGCATCACCCACAGACTGAGCGCTTAAGGCCTGGGAACGGGCTTTAGTAACATCTTCAAAAACGGTTTTCTCGTGGCTGGCATAACCCTGAACGCTGCTTACAAGGTTGGGGATCAAATCGTAACGCCGCTTTAGCTGGACGGTGATATCGCTCCAAGCTTCGTCGGTGCGAACTTTGAGCCTAATTAAGCTGTTGTACAGATATATGATACCGATAAGAACTATTGCGATTACGACAATTACGACCACCATCATTTGGCTGACTCCTATGTTTTACAGGTTATATTATACAGTTAGCAGGACATAATAAACAGCGAAAAGTGTATGATAATCATAAGGAGAATTACATGCGCCGGCAGCTAAAAACAAGAAGTCTGTTACCAATAGCTTTGTTGGCTGTTATTGGTTGGGGAATCTTTGCGTTGTTGCGGCCAACACCCACACTGGAGCCCCACTACGCAGTGATAAATCCTATATCTACCAAGGCTGTTTCCTTGCCCTGGCCGGATGCTGGTCAGGGGGCAATTGGTGCTGTGGGCTTTGGTGTTTTAGCTACCAACGGCAGTCAGACCGCGGTGCCCATGGCCAGCGTAGCCAAAATTGTTACGGCATTGGCTGTACTTAAGCAAAAACCGTTGGTGCTGGACCAACAGGGTCCAACAATTACCTTGGATGATACTGATGTGTCCTATTACCAATCCTACGTATCCCAGGGCGGTTCAGTCGCTAAGGTGGTTGCGGGCGAGACCCTTAGTGAGTACCAAGCGCTGCAAACTATGATCCTGCCATCAGCTAACAATATGGCGGAAAGTTTATCACGATGGGCTTTCGGTTCACCCGACGCATACATAAAATATGCTAACCAGTACGTGCAGGCACTTGGTATGACTCAAACCACGGTGGCTGACGCTAGCGGCTTTGCGCCGCAAACAGTCAGCAGCGCGAAGGACTTGGTGCAACTGGGTTTGGCAGCTATGAATGACCCGGTTTTAGCGCAAATTGTCAGCCAAAGCCAAGCCAGCGAGCCGGTCGTTGGTAATATAAAAAATACCAATTGGCTACTGGGCAGTGACGGATTTGTGGGCATTAAAACCGGCAATACCGATCAAGCTGGTGGGTGCTACCTGTTTGCCAGCGACCAAACCGTTGGCTTACAAACCGTTCGGATAATTGGCGCGGTTATGGGTATGCCAACCCTAGCGGACGCGGTTAATGGTGGTTTAGCTCTGGTTAACGGTGCCAAAATCGGATTTACTAACACTGATGTCGTTAAAGCGGGCCAAGTTGTAGGTGGTTATAAAGAGCCTTGGGGTGGCAACATTCCAGCCGTGGTTCAAAGCGACTTATCGGTGTTGGCATGGCAAGGCTCAAAGTTAATGCCGGCAATCAGCCTAAACGAGTTAGACGCGCCGGTTTCTGCAAACACTAAAGTCGGCTCGGTTAGTGTTTTCTCTAATCAAAAAACGGCTTCAGTGCCGGTGGTCATCAACCAAGCAGTTACCAAACCTGGTATTTTTTGGCGGCTCTTCCATCTATAAATCGTAAAAACATGATAAACTAACAGAGGTACGGGCGAATGGCGGAATTGGTAGACGCGCTAGCTTCAGGAGCTAGTGTTCGCAAGAACGTGGAGGTTCAAGTCCTCTTTCGCCCACCATTAGTCCATAAGAGCACGTGATATCATGATTAACGAATGCAGTTTACAGGGGAATTTGTTTGAGTAAGGTCGCGCAATATTTACAGGAACATCTCTTAGGCGAAGTAACCGCTAGCCCCGAGGCACGCCGGCATTTTTCGCGAGACGCCAGTATTTTGCAGCTCGCGCCGGCCATCATAGTTTATCCGCGAAACGAAAGCGATGTGCGCAAAGTGGCCCGTTTCAGTTGGCAGCTGGCTGAACGCAAACGTATTTTACCGATTACCGCTCGTGGTGGCGGCAGCGATACCTCCGGAGCGGCTATAGGTAGCGGTATTATGCTGGTTTTTACCGCTCACATGAATCGGGTGTTAACTCTCGATCCGCGCAAAGAATTCATAACCGTAGAACCGGGTGCTAATTATGACAAACTAGAGCAAACTTTATACACCCATGGGTTATTTTTGCCCCCATGCCCCTCTTCCAAACAATACGCCACCATTGGCGGCGGATTAGCCAACAACGCTATTGGCGAGAAATCAATTAAGTATGGTTGCACCGCCGATTATGTTGAGCAGCTACGGGTGGTGCTGGCCGACGGTGAAGTTATTGAAACCGGACCATTAAGCAAACGCGAGCTCAACCGCAAGCTCGGCCTGTCCACGCTCGAGGGTGAAATCTATCGCGGTTTAGACAAGTTGTTGGAAGAGAATTCCGAATTTATCAAACGCGAGAAGCAGCAAATAAAAGCCCGCTGGAATCATGCCGGTTACAACATCTTTGATGTTAAGAAAAAAGGCCGTTTTGACTTAACACCTCTGCTTTTGGGCTCTCAGGGTACGTTAGGAATTATTACTGAAGCTACCATGGAGGTTGCCAAGTACAACCCCAGGACAAGCTTGATTTTGGCTAGTCTTGACGACCTGGGCAGTCTAAACACTGTCTTGCCGAAACTTATTGGGCTTAAGCCCAGCAGCCTTGAGATGATAAATCAGGCCGCTATTGGCCATGTGACCAAAATTAACCCACACCAACTATCCGGCCTGCTACAAAACCCGGGGGCAGCGATTCATCTTTTTGTTGAGTTTGACAACATAAAAGAAGGTGGACAAAAAACCGGGATTAAGAAAACTATAAAGATTATTGAGCAGGCCGGCGGCGTTGTGCAAATAGCAACCAGCGCTCCCGAGCAAGAAAAGTTATGGAAAGTCCGGCACAGTGTGGCGACCATTCTAAGCGAACCTCAAGGCCATGCTAAGGCTTTGCCCATAGCCGAAGATGTTTGCGTGCCAGTTCAGGGCTTGGTGGATTTTTTGCAAAAAGCCGGGGAAATTTATCAACAAAATGGATTAGAGGCCAGTGCTTGGGGTCACGCCGGTGATGGCGTTGTACGGATGCAACCAGTCCTAGACTTAGCGCAACTTGGTGACCGCCAAAAACTTTTCAAGATTGGCGATGCCATTGCCGATTTAGCCATTGGTATAGGTGGGTCTGTCAGCGCAGCTGCTGGCGACGGCCGGGTACGCGCACCCTACAACCGCAAACTTTACAGTGATGGCATTAACAATATAATGCTGCAGGTTAAGAAAATTTTTGACCCGCATGGAATATTAAATCCTGGTGTAAAAACCGCATCTAGCGAAGATGTGCGCACGCTTTTGCGCAATGATTACAGCCTAAACCACAGGCACGAGTACCTGCCAAGAAGCTGATATGTATATTGCAATCGGCATTATTGGGGCGCTGCTCGTACTGTTCGGCTTTTACCGTACTACCATCGGTAAATGGACCGGTAAGTCTAAACTTTATGAATTAGATAACTTGATTGGCGCCAGTATGATTGCGGTATACCAATTCCACTACAAAGTCTATATAACGGTAGTACTGAATGTTATTTGGGCAATAGTTGCCCTGCGCGGCCTAACATCTTACAGCCAGCGCCGCAAAACCAAAAGATAATGGTGGGCAAGGTGGGACTTGAACCCACAAGGCTTATTCAGCCAACGGATTTTAAGTCCGTCGCGTATACCAATTCCGCCACTCGCCCTCGTCAAAGCCGACATCCCGGCTTCCGTAAGTACGCAATACCTACTTCCTCCAGCCTCAGGTCGTCTTTTCCTCTTCAAATTTTCAAACGGTGATAAGACCCCCGCTTTAAAAATTTGTATCGTCGCAAGCTAAAAGCTTGGAGGCGCGAACGGGATTCGCACCCGTGTACAGGGTTTTGCAGACCCTTGCCTAACTCCTCGGCCATCGCGCCTCGTCAGAGCCGACGTGCCGGCTTCCGTAGTTTTACAATTAGTTAAACTACTTCCAGCCTCAGGTCGTCTCCTCCTCCCAATTTTGCAAACGGTTGCTAGCGCCCCGCTTCACAAAATTGAGAACTGCACAGAACCATATCCAATTATAACGGATATTTACATCTATTAGTTGCGGATGCGCCAAATAAGCGCTATTGTTTAGATATTAAAATAAAAGTGGTGGGTTAGGAGGGTCAAATGCAAGCAGTTTGGCAATGGAATTCACCCATCGCACTTGGCATATTTTTTGTCAGTCTGGCGCTAAGTTTCGCACTATTTAGCTGGGCGGTAAAAAACTTTACCGAGATCGACCAGCCCCCACGCCGCCGCTAAAACAGCCTTGGTATAAGAATCTCGCCTATTATTTGGCGAGATTTTCTTGGTGCAGCATTGTTGATGAAAGTGTAACCGTATTACGGAGTTCTACTTTTTCTCAAGCGCAGTAACGGCCGAAGGATTAAAGCCTTTCACGACCAGCCAGACGCCCAGTGAAAACTCAAATATCGCGACTGGGAATGCTGATAGCCCTGCTAAGCCGCCATGTTGACCGATTAGATTGAACAGTATAGCGAAGTAGCCAAGAAGTAGGATGGGTCCTCCAATTATTCCAATAACGGCAAGACGTCTAGGCACCAGCCGTGACTTATAGAGCATAAAACCCAGTAACAGGTCGCATATGGCTGGCATGAAGCTCTGTCCGAGCAGGAAGATGCGGTCATAAAGGTAGACAAGTGTATGACTAGTAACCAATCCACCCGCCTCAACTCCGTTTTGTCGCATCGTCACAACCGTCAGAATAAATGCTACGCCAACAAAAATAGTACTGGATTCCAGGATTCGGGCGGCGACGAGGCCAAGTGCAGCACTTTCGTTCTGCTTTTTTAGTATTGGGAATAGCACCACAGCAGTACCAATACCAGCTAAAGCCACAATAATCTCCAAAATACCGCCGATAATGGCAGCATTGTTCGACCCGGAACCAAGGATATAGTTCGCACTCTTTACCGGATTATATAGAGCGAGAGTTGGGATAGAGACAAAGGTCAGTATATAGAGTATACCCGCCGTTAAAGAGATTTTTCTATGTGAGGACAGATTTTTGATAGTGATTTTGTTAGTGCTCATACACTTTTAGTTTGCTTTTCAGACCAAAGCGCATATCCTAACCAAGCTAGGGCTAGCCCCATTGGTATTGCCGTTTTTGGCTGTGAGGCGTTAGGGAGTGCGGCCGCTACGGGAGCTAAAACGGTCGATAGAGCGAGGAGCGCGCCTGCCCAACGCGGCAAAATGCCAGCACGGAAGGTCGCGATGCCAAACAGCAAGCCACCAAGAATATACAGAGGCGCCATAAGGGTCCAGATTGTTGGTAGCACTCCTATATTAAATGTGCCGGCGGGTTTGTTAAACATCCCCATCCAAGACTGCTCAAACCCCGGCGAAGAGGCGGCTATGTGTGGCAAAACAAAGGCTTCTACAAAACTAAAGCCCATTATTAACACAAACCATAGGCTAAGCAGTATAAAACCGGCCATGCCAAGCCAACCGGTCTTTTTTGCTTGTCTTACATATAGACCTGTAAGGCCGAGTATTCCAAAAAACGACATAGCGCAGGCAATAACATGGACAATTTGCCAACGATTAGTAGTTACAGACGCAGGGATATTGGCAGGGTGAAAAATTCCAACGAGCGTATAGCATATACCTGACAATAGAGCGGATAAGCCAGCTAGTCGAAAGAGATTGGAGTCAGTCATCTTCATTTGTTACCCCTTATAGCGGTATTTCCATTTGTCATAACTAAAACCCTCCTCAGATTTTTGATACTAATATTGTGTGCATTATGTTCCTTTTAGCAATAAAAATAAATAGACCTATGAAGAGGTCTTATGTACGCTTATGCTCGGCTGAGTATTATTGACAATGCTAGAACTAGATTAATCACGTTGCAGACCTGATCGGACTATAACAAACTAACAGATGGGATCGGCAAAGCTTACCAAAAATAAAGACGCACCTAGCGATGCGTCATCTGTTTGTCGATTTGGTGCGGGTGAAGAGACTCTAACTCTCGGCCTCTTCCTTGGCAAGGAAGCGCTCTAAACAACTGAGCTACACCCGCGTATCAATCTTGCAAACGGTCTCTAGTGCCCGCTTTGAAAATTTTGGAAAAAGAACAACTCGAACAGGGTAAATTGTAGCAAAAACCCCTGTAAAAATCCAGCTCCGGTGGCCGGTGGTGCTATACTGCCAGGTACAAATGCGTATCGGTATTCTGTCGGCCCAGCTGGGCCAAGAAGATGTACACGAGAACAGGAGACTGATAAAGGAGATTCTGCTGCTGGGCCACAAGGCCCAGATTATTAACTACCGCAAAACGGTTCTGGTCACGACCGAGAGAAAGCAGGTTTTGTACCAACCGGACCGCAAGGGCAGTTTAAAGCAAGTTCGAGTCAATGCTGTTATTCCGCGCATCAACGAAGCCGACTCCAAATCGATAAACCTAGCAACCATGGCGCTGGAATGCCTTATGGCCAGTGGAGCGTATTCTACGGCAACGCCTAGTGCCGTGCGTTTATCTAAAGATAAAATCCGCAGTTTATTGGCCATTATGAGCCAGGGAATCCCGGCTCCGCGCACTGCGGCTATAACTAGCGCCAGCAGCACTGAGTTGGATTTGGATAAGGTGTTAAAAGCCGTAGAGCCCAACGCCAACCATCGAATAATTATAAAAACCAACATTGGTACCGGTGGCAAAGGCGTAATGAGCGCCAATAACCGAGGCGAGGCCCGGGCCATCATCCAAGGCTTTTTAGCCAATAGCATCCCGGTTCTGCTGCAGCAGTTCGTTGAGCCGTCTAAAAAGGATTTCTATGTCGATTTGCGCTTTTTGGTGGTTAATGGCAAGGTGATTAGCGCAATGCGCCGGTCATCTACGCGTAAGGATGAAATTAGAGCTAACATCTCACTAGGGGGCACCGGCCAGCTCTACAAGGCATCAGAGCAAGAAATCGCCATGGCCGAAGCCGCTGCCAGGGCTGTAGGCTTGAGTGTAGCCGGCGTTGACATAATTCCGTCCGGTAGTAAGCGCTTGGTAATCGAAGTGAACAGTAGCCCGGGTTTCGCGGTTGAAAAATATAACAAGATTAACCTGGCGCGAAAAATTTCTCAGCAAGCGGTCGTTAACGCTAACCGCAAGGAAAAACTGGCTATCCAAAAGTTGGCCGATAAACTTAAGGAACCCATAAAAACAGGCGAACTGGGTGAGTTTAAAAGGCCCAGATTCAAAACAAAATCTGATTCAGATTAGACTTAAGGTTAAATCTCAGTAATAACTCAGATTGTTATCCTAATATTGCGCTAGGATATCCGGTGACAAGGTGTCCTACAAAAAAGTTCTTTGTGAGAAATTTTTTTGCCAAAACTCCATTAAAGTTAAATTGTCACAAGTAAGCGGGCGGGTTTACCCCGCTCCTTATTTTTTATAAAAGTTTCTTGGTGGCTCCTCTCGGACTCGAACCGAGGACACAAGGCTCTTCAAGCCTCTGCTCTACCAACTGAGCTAAAGAGCCACGTAGCTGTGGGGTCCCCATTGTGCGGAGTTGCGCAATGGGGTTAAGCGTAAGAACGTGTGTAAGCCGGAAGCAATTTGAGTTTAACAAATTACGTAGGCTGGAACCACGGTCTAAGCTGGTGGGCGCTGAGGGACTCGAACCCCCGACCCCCTCGGTGTAAACGAGATGCTCTAGCCAACTGAGCTAAGCGCCCGAACTGTTTGTTGTCACGACTTGAGCTGGTGGGTGAGAGAGGACTTGAACCTCCACGCCTTGCGGCACAGCCACCTCAAGGCTGCGTGTATACCAATTTCACCACTCACCCAAGCGGTATGATTATACCGTCTAACAGATGTAAACACAACAGCGGCCAGGCTTAAATATTTTGTTTTTGCTGGCGGACTTCCCATTGGTAGACATTGTAGAACTGGTCTAGTTCGCTATTGTCGGCCTTCCGTTGGTAATTAAATACCGGACCGTGGGTTATATAAAGCAAATTGGGTTGGTAAAGAGCCAGGGCTGGAGCGTCTTGCACCCAGTTGCTCAAAAAGGTGTGGTATTTTATCTCCCTGATGTTTGGGTCGGAACGGGTGCGTCCGGCCTCAAGCGCCTGGTCAGCCGCGGCCGATTTATACTCACTCAAGTTAAGATGGCCTTGGGAGCTAACGCTGGCCTGGGAACTATCCCAATAGGCAAAGACGTCAGGATCCACGCCGACGTTAATGCCATAAAGCAGAGCATCATATTCATGGTTAGCTATAACAATGCTGTGCAGGTCATCGGCGTTATAGTATTGCACCGTAACTCTTACGCCCAGCTTAGCCCATTGCTGCTGTAGAAATTGGGCTACTCTGGTGTACTGAGGCGTGTCTTGCGAGCTAAGTTTAAAAGTTAACGGCTGGCCATTTTTGTATCTGGCGCCAGAGGCATTTTTGACCCAGCCATCGCTATCTAGTATCTGGCCGGCATTTGCCAGATTATATGCCGGCTCAACGATTGTGGGGTCATAGCCTAGCTGACCTTTAAGCAACGCACTGTTGGCAAATTTGACTGGGTTATCGAAAAGTCCTTGCAGCTGGCTGCGATCGACCGTTAAAACCAGTGCTTTGCGCACATTAACATCGCTTAAGTCTGGACGGGAATTATTAAAGAACGTCATAACCTCGCTAGTAAGCGGCGTGTTATAGGTTTGGACACTATTATCGCTGGCCAGCTCATCCGGAAGAGTTTCTAACCCGCTGATGGCGTTAAGCTGCTGGTGCTTAAAGGCGGAGATTAGGTGATTTTCATCAGAAAAAGTAATGATGCTAAAACCGTCTAGTTTTGGCGCTCCAAAATGATATCTGCTAAAGCTCTGTAGAGCAATGCGCTGCTGGCGGTCAGCTGTAGTGCTACCGCTGACATTTATAAACTTGAGTTCAAAGGGTCCGGTGCCAACGGGGGCAGTATTAAAAGACGCACTGCGCAGTTGCTCCGGCGGAACCGAAGCTAACAGGTGTTGCGGTAGGATACCAGTAGTTAGTGAATAAGGAAAAGAGCTGAGCGCATTTGGTAAATCAAAGCTAACGGAATAGTTATTTTGCTTAGTAACAGTTATATCTTTCCAGCTACTAAAAAGTGAGGATTGGGCGTTTATATTCTGGATGGTGTGGTAGGTGAATACGACGTCGTCCGCTGTAAACGGCTTGCCATCTTGCCAGGTGATATTTTGTTTAAGTTGGATAACGTAATGTGTCTGACCGACCAGTGTCCATTTTTCTGCCAAATCGCCTACAAGATTATTGTCGTTATCGTATTTGAATAGACCAGAGAATACCAGTCGGCTAACGGCAGCATCGGCAGTGCCGTTGGCATAAATTGGATTAGCGTTGGTGAAAGAACCTACCAATCCTTCGTTATATAAACCGCCCGGGACGGGTCTTAATACCTGGTAATATGCCGAAAGGCCGCGGAACTGAATTATGCTTACCAAGATAAGCATTATAAACAAACCAATCCATAATAATACGAACCGCTTCACCGAAGACAAACGCTCAAAGCGCCTGATTATTAGTTTTTCTATATTGGCATCGGCTTGTTGGCCTAGTTGGATTGCCCCTTTGCGACGACGGTTAAAACCACGACGCCAGCGCCGTTTAGTATCACCATCTAGTTTCGGTATAGAGGACTTCACGCTACCTCGAATTATTTGGCAACGATATTTAAGATGATACTGGCCGCAAAAATAAATACGATAATAATGGTCAGCTGATGCAGTGTTTTATCTGAGCCCCGCCGCACAGTGTTGACTTCGCCTGCCCCACCCAATCCGGCGCCCAAGCTGGCACCGCGGGTCTGAATAAGAATTAATAAAGTCACGACAAGTGAGCTAACGATGGTTATATAGTTCCAGATAGTTAACATTATTTATTTCCAATCGGTTTAATTGTGTCGTCTAAAATACGTGTCACTAAGAAGTTTACCAGCCCAACGATAAGCCCGGCAAGGATGGCCACCCACAAATTCTGGACGTACAGAGGGCTATATATCCAGCTGGCAAGTAGGATTAGAAAGCCGTTTACCACCAAGATGAACAGGCCCAGAGTGAGTAAAATGGCCGGTATAGACAGGAGGAGCAAAAAAGGTTTGATAAACATGTTTACCAGCGCCAGAATAAAGCCGGCGACCACTACTGTTGTCCAACTGTTGCCAACACTCAGGCGTGAGCTGCCCAAGATGGCTTCCGCAATCCATAAACCCAGCGACGACACCAGCCATCGCAATAGAAATCTAGTAACAAAACTCTGCACCTATTTATTGTATCAAGACCACCCCTTCGTAGGCGAGCTGATTTACTTAAGCACTTTTAGATAAGGCAAGATTTTTTTGCCAGTTTGCGAGCCTAGCAAGGCTTCTAGTTCTGTGGGTGAAGCACTAATTACAGCCCGGGTCGACCCAAAGTGGCGGATTAGTTTTTTACGAGTTGCCGGCCCTACCCCTGGAATTTCGTCTAGAACGCTAGCCGTACCACGACGACGCTTAATGGTGCTGTGATAGCTAACAGCAAAACGGTGCGACTCATCCCGAATTCGTTGTAACAATTTAACCGCTGGACTGCTTGCAGGTAGATCGATAGTAACAAAATCCTCACTCTCAGTTATGTATCCTCCCATCCTCCGCACCATTTGCAGGGCCGGGCCCTGCAACGGGGGGGTTTGTGATGCGGTAGGCTTTTGGAAAATGATTTCTTCTTGGCGCTTGGCCAGGCCAATCATCGGCGTGTTTAAACTAGCCTCGGCCAATGCCCGCTGCGCAGCTGCTAACTGCCCTTTGCCGCCATCAATAAGAAATAGGTCTGGCATCCCCCACTTTTGGCGGTTTGTTTCACTTAGGCGTCGGCTAAGAGCCTCATAGATATGAGCAAAATCATCATTGCCCGGTAGGCGCATTTTAAATTTACGGTAAGCGGTTTTTTCCGGCACGCCATTAAGAAAAACCACCATGCTGGCGGCGGTATCTGTACCCTGCATGTGCGATATATCAAACCCTTCTATCCGCCGTGGTGGTTTTTTGAGTCCTAGCAGTTTGCCTAACTCTACTAAGGCTAGATCTTTAGAGGCGTCTTGGAGTTCACGGTCAGAAAATAAAATTTGCCGCGATAATTGCTGCAGCGCAAATAGTTGGTTACGTAGGCCTGCGGCTTTTTCGAATTCTTTAGCTTTGGCAGCTTTTTTCATATCCCGTTCAATGTCTTTTATCAACGCTACCCGATGGCCACTCAAATACTGCATTAGCTTGCGCAAATTGGTGCGGTAATCCTCCAAGCTAGTACGGTTTTCTTCTAGGCCTGGATCCAAGCCAAGATGATAATGTAGGCTAGCGCGTTTTTGGCCACCCTGCCGGCTAGTGGCATAAGGAAAAGCCCGGCGCAAATAGCGCAAGGCTTTTTTGACGGCAAAGCCGTTAATGTACGGGCCAAAATAACGGGCGCCATCGTCAAGCGGCCGGCGTACCGTAATTACCGTGGGATAGTCGCCATTGTAATCAATTCGAACGTACTGCAGACTTTTGTCATCACGTAGCAAAATGTTAAAACGCGGTTGGTAGCGACGCACCAACTCGGCCTCTAAAAACAAAGCATCGGCTTCGTTCTCTAGCTCAGTCCAATCGACATCGGCAATTTCCGAAACCAATACATCCGTTTTTGGGTCGTAGGCCCGGCTTTTTTGAAAATACTGCCGTACGCGGTTGCGCAAGTTGGCAGCTTTGCCAATATAAATAATCTCACCAGTTTTATCTTTATGAAAATAGACACCGGGCGTGGTGGGTAGCTTTTTAAGCTTAGCTTCTAATCTCTTATTCATCCGCATATCTAGCCTAACAGGGAAAAAAACGTTTGTCATCAGATTGGCTTAAGTGTTATAATTTGCTGACTTACTATTTAACAGGGAGAAAGGAGCACCAACTATGAAGAAAACAACCTCAATGAGAATCGATATGGCTGCTCCTGTAGCCTGTTAGCTCTCAAAAAATATTTTCTAAAACTAATTTCTCTTTTAAGATTAAAGTCCGCAAGCTAAATTAAACACCGAGCTAGGAGGCTCGCGTATGCCGCAAGATCGAAATGTCCAAGCCATTAAACTGGCGATGAACCTCTATTTTAGACAGATGGTAAGAGACTGGCGAACAACTGTACCAGCCTTAGTTCTACCTGGTATTGGCAACATTCTGGTTTTCTTAGTGCCGCCATTAATAGTAGCCAGAATTCTGATCGTTTTTAGTCACGGAACTCACCCATCATTTTCTACCTTGATTCCTTATATCTTGGCATTTGCCGGCATTTGGCTTTTGGGTGAAGTATTGTGGCGAGTAGCGATGCTCTCTTTAACCGCCGCCGAGGTTAACGGAATGACTCGACTTTATGCTCAGGCTATGGATTTCTTATTCGCTAGGGACCAGTCGTTTTTCAATAATAACTTCGCGGGCTCACTGACCAAAAAAGCTATTAGCTACGGGCGCCGGTACGAAGATGTTATGGATACTCTGTCATTTTCGGTTGTATCCTCGCTCATCCCAACTGTCTTTGCTTTAATTGTTCTGGCCCACTACAGCATTTGGTTGATGGTTGCTCTGCTCGGAATGATGTTAATTACAGCTGCAGTTGTTATACCGCTGATAAAGCGTCGGCAAAAGCTTGTTACTCGGCGGGAGTTTGCCAGTACGGTTATGTCCGGCAATGTGGCGGACACAATCACTAATATGGCCACCGTACGTTCTTATGGCCAAGAAGATTACGAAGCCAAGCGGCACTTCACAAAGGTGCAAGACTACATGGGCAAGGCCAAAGCCGCTTGGGACTATAATACTTTGCACATCGAGATGGCTACTTCGCCGTTCTATGTTTTAACCAATACCATAGGTTTGGCTATCGCTTTGGCGCTTTCTACCAACGGCAAGCTCAATATTGCTATTGTCTTTGTGTCTTTTAATTATTTTGCCCAGATAAGCGGTTTTGTGTGGAAGTTTAACCAGATTTACCGTAACCTTGAAGGTTCTATTACCGAAGCTGCTCAATTTACGGAGCTGTTGCTGGAAGAGCCTTTGATTAATGACGCAATCAACCCCTTGCCACTCAAAAAACCAACTATGGGGACGGTGGAGTTTAAAAATGTCAATTTCCAGTATTCCGATAACAAAGGGAAGCATCTATTTAAAGATTTCAATTTGTCCATTGCCAGTGGCGAAAAGGTGGCGTTAGTGGGACGTTCTGGTGGTGGTAAAACAACTATCACCACACTGATGCTTAGATTTATGGACGTGGATAGTGGGCAGATTTTGATGGATGGGCAAAATATAACCCAAATTAAACAACGCGCTCTACGGACGGCTATTGCTTATGTGCCACAAGATCCATCGTTGTTCCACCGCTCGTTAGCGGACAACATTCGCTACGGCAAGCACGCGGCTAGCGACGCCGAGGTCCGCAAAGTTGCTAAATTAGCGCACGCGGCGGAGTTTATTGAGAACCTATCCGCGGGTTACGAAACATTGGTGGGTGAACGTGGCGTTAAGCTTTCTGGTGGTCAACGTCAGCGGATTGCCATTGCTAGGGCGATGCTTAAAGACGCTCCGATTTTAGTTTTGGACGAAGCCACCAGTGCTCTGGATAGTGATAGCGAAAAGCTAATACAAGCCGCGCTTTGGAAGTTAATGGAAAACCGGACAGCAATTGTTATTGCCCACCGTCTAAGCACAATTCAGAGGATGGATCGGATTATTGTTTTAGAAGAAGGCAAAATCGTCGAGCAAGGAACCCACAAAGAATTACTGGCACAAAAAGGTCTATATGCTAAATTGTGGGCTCACCAATCTGGTGGCTTTTTAGAAGATTAGTACTAGCTAGGCAATTTTATTCTGATTCGGGTTTGTCGGACTCGGGTTTTTCGCCTGATTCGCTGTCGGTAGTCTCACCTTCGGCACCCTCTTCGGCTTCTTCGCCCTCGGCACCTTCTTCGGCTTCCTCGGACATCTGAGCCTTGGTCTCTACTACGCTGGCAATTGGATATTCCGATTCAGTCAGGATGGTTACGCCGCTAGGTACTGTTAGGTCGGCAATTGTAATCTTATCGTGCAGTTCAGCCAGTTTGCTACCGTCTACTACAAATTGGTCTGGCAGGTCATTTGGTAAGGCCTCAACCTCAACGGTATCTAATTGACGAAGTATAACCAAGCCGATTTTCTCCGCTGGAATCTCGCCTTCGATGCGAACCGGTACTTCGGCTTCTACCTTCTCATCTTGACGAATAGCTTGAAAAACTACATGTTGCATGTTTTGTCTTACGGGATTGATGTGAACATCTTTAATTAAGGCTAGGAATTTCTGGTCGCCAATTGCTAAGTTTAGGGGGTGGTGTTTACCGGCCTCTTTATAGACTTGGGCCATTTCGCGTTCGGCCACGGCAACATGCACCGATGGCTGGCCGTGGTTGTGAATAACCGCCGGCACCAGGCCTTCTTGGCGCAAGCCAGCAAGATGCTTGCCAATTACGACACGCTCTTGCAACTTTAATGGTTCGTCCAAACTGCCCATATGGTCTAAAATGCTCCAGTTATGATTACCTCATATTATAACAGATGAGAATTTTAAATCCACCCCTTATATATAATTGGTAGCTTATCAAGTACAATTAGAACACGATGATTTTTAGCGTTGACCACATTATTCAGCTTGGCGGGACTCTGTTTGTGGCCGCAATTATTTTTGCCGAGTGTGGGCTGTTGGTTGGTTTTTTCTTGCCTGGCGACACTCTTTTAATTGCCGCAGGGATTTTTGCTTCACAGCATAGGTACCTTAATATCTTCACACTTTTCCCTGCTGTGTTAATAGCCGCAATTATTGGTTACCAGGTTGGTTATCAGATAGGACTGCGCGGTGGGCCGCGGGTTTTTAAACGCAAGGATGGTCTGCTTTTTAGGAAAGATTATATCCCCCGTACAGAAAAATTTGTCGGGCGGCACGGTGGAAAAACCATGATTTTGGCGCGCTTTATTGCTGTGGTGCGCACATTGGTACCGCTGGTGGCTGGTATTGGAAAAATGCGCAAAAGTACATTTTTGTTCTATAACATCATTGGCGCGATTATCTGGACCGGCACTATCTTACTGGGCTCGTACTGGATAGGCAGCCGGGTTAGCAATGTTGACAAATTTATTTTGCCAATTGTGATACTTGGCGTGGGACTTACTGCTGCCGCCGAGGTTTTGGTGGTGCTGCGGACCAAAGAGTCACGCCGGCAATTAGCTGCCGGTTTACGCGAAGAGTACCGCTATTTCTTTAAGAAAAAAGTTTAAGGCTATTTAAGCATTTTGGCCAAGAATTGGCCCGTGTAACTATTTTTGCTTTGGGCGACCCGTTCCGGTGAGCCCTGGGCCACAATCGTACCGCCGGCTTCGCCGCCATCCGGGCCCATATCTATAATATGGTCGGCGTTTTTAATAACATCCAAGTTGTGCTCGATAACAATCATACTGTTGCCGCTATCTACCAGTGCATGCAGTACGTCTAGTAGTTTGGCCACATCAGCCATATGCAGGCCCGTGGTCGGCTCATCCAGAATATATAACGTACGGCCGGTGGGCCGGCGCGACAATTCACTGGCAAGCTTAATGCGCTGGGCTTCGCCGCCGGACAAAGTCGTGGCCGGTTGGCCTAAAGTTATGTAGCCCAGCCCGACGTCAACCAGTGTCTGCAGTTTGCGAGCGATGACCGGAATGTTTTCGAAAAACTCCAGGGCCTGCTCGCAGGTCATTGCCAGCACATCACTAATCGTTTTGCCTTTATAGTGGATTTCTAGAGCCTCCCGGTTGTAACGCTTGCCGTGGCAGACCTCGCAAGGAACATAAACATCTGGTAAAAAGTGCATTTCTATCTTAATAACACCGTCGCCGGCACAGTTCTCGCAGCGGCCACCGCGGACATTAAAGCTAAACCGGCCGGGTTGGTAGCCGCGTAGTTTAGCCTCCGGGGTAGAGGCAAATAACTCGCGTATCGGCGTAAAGACGCCGGTATAAGTTGCCGGGTTGGAACGCGGTGTGCGGCCAATGGGCGACTGGTCGATAACAATCGCCTTATCTAAGTTACTAATGCCTTCAATATCATCGTGGCGACCGGGTACCACATTGGCGCGCATCAACCGGGCCGAAAGTTCTTTGGCTAAAATATCGTTTATCAGGCTGGATTTTCCTGAGCCGGAGACGCCACTAACGACTACTAGCTGTCCCAAAGGAATTGTTACATCTATACTTTTTAAATTATTTTCGCGGGCGCCTTTAATAGAAATTTGCTTGCCGTTGCCCGGCCGCCGTTTCTTGGGCACGGAGATAATTTGCTCACCGCGCAAGAATTTGGCGGTAATACTTTTTTTGGATTTGGCGACTTGCGCCGGCGTGCCGGTAGCTACTACCTCGCCACCGTGGATTCCAGCACCCGGACCAATATCAATTAAAAAATTAGCCGTACGGATGGTTTCTTCATCGTGCTCGACTACTAATACGCTATTACCAAGGTCGCGTAGCCGTTCCAAGGTGTTAAGTAGGCGCCGGTTATCGCGTTGGTGCAAACCAATGCTCGGCTCGTCCAAAACATAAAGCACTCCTTGCAAACCGGAGCCGATTTGGGTTGCTATGCGAATGCGTTGGGCCTCACCACCAGACAAACTCACGGCGCTGCGGGCTAGAGTTAGATAATTTAGCCCGACATCTTGCAGGAATTTTAACCGGGCATTTATTTCTTTTAGAATCTGTTTGGCAATAGATTGCTCGGTAGTATTGAGTTTGACGTTGTTAAAAAAGTCTACGGCGTCATCTATAGAAAGTTCACAAATATCCATAATGTTTTGTCCGGTGAAAGTCACGGCCAAGACTTCCGGTTTAAGCCGGCGGCCTTTGCAGGTATTGCATGGGCGTTCTTGCATAAAGCGTTCGATGTCACGGCGGATAAAGTCGCTTTCGGTCTCTTTGTGTCGGCGCTCCAGGTTAGGAATCACACCTTCATAAGTTGTGTTAAATGAACGCCCTACTCCCAAGCTCACACGGTAGGTTTGATCGCCGGTGCCATACATTACAATGTCCAGCTGTTTTTGGGTTAACTCGCCGGTTGGCACGTGAATAGAAAACCCTTGGCTATCTGCCACAGCTTGCAACTTCTTCATGTACCAGGCATCGGTGTTGATGCGGTTAAATGGTCGGATGGCGCCCTCGGCGATTGTTAAACGGCCATTGGGAATTACCAGCTCGGGGTCAACCTCTAGCCGGTTGCCCAGGCCGGTGCAAACCGGGCAGGCACCGTGCGGGCTGTTAAAACTAAAGGTTCGGGGCTCCAGTTCGGGGATACCTACGTCTGGATGGTCAACGCAAGCGTATTTGAGGCTATAGAGCTTATCTTGCTTTTTGTCGGCGTCGTTAATAATCAGCAGGCCGTCGGCAATATCAAAAGATTGCTCGACGCTTTGGGCTAGCCGGCCACGGCTGTCTTCATTATTGACCAATCTATCGACCACAATTTCTATATTGTGTTTATAATTTTTGTCTAATTCCGGAAATTCGTCCAGGGCATAAATTACACCGTCTACCCGAGCGCGGGCAAAACCGGCTCGTTGGTACTGTTCCGGGATATGCTCAAAGGCGCCTTTTTTATCTGTTACGACCGGAGCTAATATTATCAATTTAGCACCTGGGTGGCCGCTTGTAATTTGCTCTATAACGGCGTCAGTGGTTTGGCGTTGAACCGGTTTGCCGCAGACCGGGCAATGTGGGATACCCACGCGTGCAAACAATAAGCGTAAATAATCATAAACTTCGGTAACCGTTGCTACTGTGCTACGGGGGTTACGACTGGCCGATTTTTGGTCAATACTAATAGCTGGGCTCAACCCGTCTATCTGGTCAACGTCCGGCTTCTCCATTAATCCCAAGAACTGCCGGGCGTAGGCACTCAGGCTTTCTACGTAGCGACGCTGGCCTTCAGCGTAGATGGTGTCAAAAGCTAAAGACGATTTACCGGAGCCAGAAAGGCCGGTTATTACCACTAATTGGCCGCGGGGAATATCCAAGGAAATATCCTTAAGATTGTGCTCCCGGGCCCCTTTAACAGATATAAAATCACTCATCAGGCCAGATGATTATACAGGTTTTTCGCAACTTTTTCTAGACCTTAAGGGGTAGAACAAACATAAGCATATATTTAAATATTGTTGCGCATTAGACAATTTAGTTATATTATCGGACTAGAGAATTGTGGAGACTTTAAAAAGGTGCTAAACGAATTTATATTTTTAGGACATATTCCCGGAACTAACCTTCAGCTGACTTTTAGCGAGATCGTGGCTTTGGTCGATATAGCCGTTGGTGTGTATTTTCTGCGCAAATACCTTGTAGTGCCACAAAGCCTTAAACGCCACATAAAACATTTACGCTTATATTTATCGCTGCCAAAGGGCACTCAGCTTAGTCTTCCGGTATAACGGACTGGCCGTAAAGAGTAAGTTCTTCCAATAAATATTTATCGCTATCGGATAATTTGGTTTTGCCGAGCTCAGAGATACGCCGGAAGTAGCCCGCCGCCCGACTAGATTCATTACCAGCAAGTAATCGTTGGGCGCGGAACTTTTCCCAGGCCTCTTGCTCCGCTGGGTTTAGGCTTTTAGGAAAGTTGCGGGCTTTATAGAGTGGAAAAAGTAGTTTTAAGCGATCGTCAGCGAAGTCTAGCTGCAAATCAGCAATGTTATCGGCTGTTGCTGCCCGTATGACGCTCATTTTGGTCTTATCGCTATCGTTTACAAAGCTGTCATATAGCTGTTCATCCACTTTTTGGCTGTCGGCTATCATTTGTGTTTGAGGTTTGGGTTGCATAATCTCCAGCGCAGCCACTAGTTTGTCGCCAAAATCCTCGCATAAACGCAGTTTGGCCAAATGCTTGTCAATTTTGGAGCTGTTGATTTTTAGCCTAGCGGCGCTTTTGGCGTCCAGGACCGACAGCGGCGCAACCGCTGGACAGCGGTTGTAAGACAAGACTTTAACAGGGAAATATGGTACGTCTTTACCGCGCTCTCCCCATAGTTTAGCCAATTCAGCTGGCGTTAGTTTAGTAAAATCATCCGGATCAATTCGCAAATCGTAGACCAATGCTCCATCGCGTTCGGGGTGTGGGGCTACCGCCACTACTACCGTGGTTTTTTCGTATTCGGATGGGTAGCGGCCGCTTGTGTACACAAATGGTTGGCCCTTAGCTACCAAAGCCGCCACCTTGCGCTTATCGCGCAGATTAAGCAAGTAATCAAACAGTTTAGTGTGTTTGTTGCGGATTAACCGCGCGACGGCTATAGCCGCCTGTACGTCGCTTAAGGCATCGTGGGCATTAGCGTGTTCTAATTTATTTATAGCAGCGATGTCCGCCAAACGGTTGCTGGGCTGGCCATCAGATGCAAAGGGCCACTCAATACCTTCTGGGCGCAGCGCCCTGGTCATTCGGACGACATCTAACAAATCCCAGCGGCTGCGACCATCTTTCCAGGCCCATTCATAGGCATCAGCAAAATTACGCCAAAAGGTGAAGCGCACAAATTCATCATCAAAGCGTATATTGTTGTATCCAACGGCGATTGTATCTGGTGCAAATACTTGACTTGTTAAGTATTTCACAAACTCAGCTTCGCTGATGCCTTCGGCAATTGTTAGTTGCGGTGTGATGCCGTGCACCAACACCGCATCAGGCTCCGGCAATACGTCCGGCGGCGTTTTGATCAAGAAATTATCCGGCTCGCCTACCGGTTTAAGGTTTAGGTCAGTGCGCTGCCCGGCAAATTGCATGACCCGCGCCAAACGTGGGCTAAAACCACCTGTTTCCAAATCGTAAAAATATAATGTCACTTTCACTATTTTACTCCGGTTAATTTAGCTATAATACTGCTAATGATTCAGGGTGGACCATACTTGCCATGATGCCGCAAATTTATCAAGCCATAGAGCAGGCTATCACCGATGGTATCCCTCCGCAGTACATCGGCGCGAAACTTATCCAACAGGGCTGGCCAATAGACGTAGTCAATGAAGCAGTAGACGCGTATATGGCCTCGCACGGCCGGATGCAGCAAAAGACCGATTTTGGAGCGTGGCTAAAGAAATACAAGCGGAAGGCTTTGCCAGCCACTATTATCTTGGTATTTGTCAGTGTTCTGAGCAGCTCGGTCCTTTTGCTTCAACCTTGGCCAACCAAAATCTTGGTAGACTCTGGTTTTGGTAACATCCCTGCGCCGGGGCTGCTGGCCCCATATAGTCATAAACCGGCGTTAATCCTAGCAACGTCCCTTATGACGATTATAGTTTTTCTACTTGGCATACTTTTTGGAACCATTCGTGACTATTTAGTCTTAAGGCTGGGTTTTTGGCTAAACCGTGGAATTAAAGAGGAATCATTCCGCCATATTCTTCATCTGCCGCTATTCCATCAGGAGCGCTTAGCTAAAGGTGATTATATTTACCGCCAGAATATATTGACTAACAGCTTATCCGATCTTGTCTTGGATACGACTTCACTAATTGCCCAATCGGTAATTATGGTGGTGGGAATTTTTATAATCATGCTGCATTTTAACGTAAAGCTAACATTCATATCGGTTATTCTTGTGCCCTTCTTGTTCATACTTATCCGGGTTTTTGGGCCGCGGCTGGGCAGAATCTCCCAGCAAATGACCCGCGTAGCCAGCGACACTTCGGCCAGAGTGACCGAAGCGGTCGATAACGCCGAGACTTTGCAAGCTTTTACTCTTGAGGAGAAGCAAATCCAAAAAGCCAATTCGCTATGGCGCCGCAATTACCAACTTATGCTAGGAGGGCTGATGTGGGGCCGGCTTTACAGATTCTCTAACAGCCTCTTGATAATCTTGGGAACCTCGGCGGTGATGTATTTTGGCGGTACGGCGGCTCTGCATGGCCAAATGACTCTGGGACAGTTGTTGATATTTATGACTTACATGGGTTACCTGCTTGGTCCGGTTGAAGCAATCGCTACCGAGATTGCTGCGCGTAATCAAAAAAAGGTTGATGTTGGCCGGGTTTATGAAGTTCTAACCGACCACGAAGGCATCGAGAATTTGCGGAACGAAAATCACTTCCCAATTCAGCACGGCCGTATTGAGTTCCAAAGTGTCAGCTGCTCGTACAATAACGCGGTTGTCCTCAACAGGGTTAATTTGGTGATTGAAGCCGGCCAAAAGGTCGCTATTATCGGGCCGTCTGGCAGCGGCAAGAGCACCTTGCTAAAGCTGTTGCCATTATTTATTGAGCCATCTGCCGGGCGTATCATGATAGACAATATTGATATCCAGTCAGTATCGCTGCAAGAATTACGCCAAAAAATCGTTTGGATAAGCCAGAACCCCCAACTTTTTACGGGTTCTATCCTTGAGAATTTGACCGACGGTAATGTCTACAGGGAAATTTCCCAAGAAGAAATAGAGCAAGCCATAGTTGCCGCGAACGTAAAAGAATTTACCGACCGCATGCCCGAAGGCTTGAATTCTCCGGCAGGCGAAGGCGGCAGTTCACTCTCTGGTGGGCAAAAACAACGCATCGCTATAGCCCGGGGTTTAATTAAAAACGCACCTATTGTTTGCATGGACGAGCCAACTGCCGCCCTGGACAGTAAAAGCGAAAACACCATCAGGGATTCAATTAGCCGACTGATAGCCGGTAAAACAGTATTAATGGTTACCCACCGCAAGGCGTTACTCAGTCTTATGGACATAATCTATGTAGTAGACGGCGGTACTTTGCATAACATTAGCGAATACGGCGGACTGGATGTCTATCTGCAGAAGATCTCCGATACCGAAGCCGATGAGCGGCAAAAGAAAATTGACGACCAAGAACAACAAAGGGCCCAGCAGCAGGTCGCCCAGCTACAAGCAGAAAACCAGGGCCTCCAAGAAAGATTAAATAGCTTGGGCCAACCCCAGCAACAATCTAGCGCCGACGCCGGCACACTGTATATAAATCACTAAACAACTATTTGACTTGGCGGATTGCGGGTTGCGGCATCTGGCCCAGTGTAATTTTGAGAAAGCTTAGCAGTACCATTTGTTTATTCCATTTGTCGGCCAGGAGTATGGATATTTGAGTCAGCACTGAGCCCGCCAAGACCGGTCGGCGGATTGGTGTACGAGGTTGTCGGCGGTAATGTAATGCCAGGTTTAACCTGTACACCGCCAACGTCGTAGCTGTTGTTAGATGGCGGTGGTGGAACAGCTGGAGCGACGGCAAACATGTCTTCACTCTTGGCGGCGGCGGTTGTAGCGCTTGGTGGGTGGAAAATCTCACTCACCGGAACATTAGTGACTGCAGCCTTAGCTTCAACTTGGGTACCGCCAACGTCGTAGCTGTTGTTAGCTGGCGGTGACGGGACAGTTGGAGCGACGGCAAACATGTCTTCACTCTTGGCAGCAGCGGTTGTAACGCTTGGCGGGTGAAAAGTAGTGTCGGTAGTCGGAGCCGGTGCTACAGCAGACATATCTTCTGATTTGGCATTGGCGATAGCGTTGTAGCGGGTATCTGCTGCTGTTACAGTATCGGATGCTTGCGCAGCAGGAGTTGCTATCATATCGTTAGATTTGACCTCGGATACGCCAGCGTAATGGGTATCCGCCGCAGTGACAACATCCGGGGCCACAGTGGTTCCACCAACAGGCGTGGCGGGAAAAATATCGTTTGCCTTAGCGGCTGTATCGGCAAGACGGGTGTTAGCGGCAGTAACTTCAACCGAAGTCTCAAATTCTTTGGCGCCACTTTTAAAACCGAGGTCTTCGGGCTGTGTCGCGGCAGTTGTTGGTGCGACAGCTATCTGATGGCCTTCTTCTTGCTCAAATACGTTTATAGCTTTTGTGATGTCCGCTTGCGTCGGGGGAGCAGCCTTCACTGTAAAGGGAGTTTTGCCCTCAACTTGTTCCACCTCGGCACCGCTGGCGGTAGTAGTAATTGTTACACCCGGCTTAGGATGTTCAGCCTTAACAACATCAGCTCCGCCGGTGTAGGGTGCTGGGTAGACGGCCGCAACTGGCGAGACAGCCGGAGCGGTTGTTGCTGGAGCAGCGGCGCTAGAGGGAGTTTCACCAATTTTTAGTTGTACATGAACACGCTCGTTGCCATTAGCTGAAACCCATTCGCCGTATCCGTAAGCGTTGGTTATTATTTTATTGCCACCGGGATAGTTCCAAACATCGCTGGCACCCGGAAACTGGCTCCAACCAAGATTTTTTAGAACTTCAGGGGTCATTTTCCCTTCGTTGAAAAGTTTTATAAGTTGAGGATCCATTTTTATTTCCTTTTTTGTTATCTAGATACGCTTGGCCTTGATTATACTCCAGCTTAGCTAAAGTTAAACTATTGCCACAATGTTATCCACAGGTCAGTTTAGTATTCTATGGCCCCGATTTTAGGGTCACCGATTTGGATAATCTGCTCGGGCTCTATGCCTTGGCGTTCTAGCTCGCGGATAATGCCCATTTTGCGCAAAATATCACGCAGGCGTTGCTGTCCATGGTAATCGTCAAAATCTGTGCGCTGGGCAAAACGTTCAATTTTATTGCCGGTAATAACAAATCCTTTGGCTGATTTTTGGACATGCCAAGCCGCATCATCATCTTTAATACCAATGACCGGCAGCTCGGTCTTTTTGGTTTCTGCAGCTTGTTTTTGACGGTTCTTGTCTACCAGTTTTTGCATAACCCGCAGCAATGCTTTAACGCCGTCACCGGTGACCGTAGAGATAGCCGCGGTTGTGGTGCCCCGCGGAACGATTTTTTTGATGGTTTTGTAGGCTTTATCTTGTTGTTTTTTATCCAGGCCTTCTATTTTGGTCAGCACCACTACCTGTGGGCGTTTGCTAAGATCAACCTTATAAGCTGCTAGTTCATCAATAATGGTTTTATATGTCGCAGGAATATCTTCGTTATAGACATCTATGAGATGGACTAGCACGCTGGTGCGTTCTAGGTGTCGCAAGAATTCATCGCCCAGCCCTTTGCCTTGGCTGGCACCTTCAATCAATCCGGGGATATCGGCAAATAGCAAACTGTGCTTGTCGTCTATATCTACCACGCCCAGGTTTGGTGTGAGCGTAGTAAAGGGATAGTCAGCAATTTCTGGTTTGGCATTACTGATTACGGACAACAGGGTGGATTTACCGGCATTAGGTAGCCCGACAATGCCAACGTCAGCAATCATTTTTAGCTCAAGATTAGCCTCTAACTGCTGGCCTTTTTCGCCTTTTTCGGCCACCCGCGGCGCTTGGCGGATAGAGCTAACAAAGTGCGCGTTGCCAAATCCACCTTTGCCACCGGTAGCAACTTTAAATTGCTGGCCGTCAGAAGCCAGGTCAGCCAAGACCGCCTCATCATCAGAAACCACAGTGCCAAGCGGCACCAAAACAATTGAATCAGCGCCAGTTTTACCGTGTCGTTTACGGAAGCTACCGTTTTGGCCGTTTTCGGCCTTTAGTAATTTTTTGTAGCGAAAAGCCGCCAAGGTGTTTTGGTTGGCGCTGGCTTGCAAAATCACACTACCGCCATTACCACCATCGCCACCGTCTGGACCGCCCTTAGCTTTAAATTTTTCGTGATGAAAACTTACAGAACCGTCACCACCTTTGCCGGCCTCGATTTTCACCCGCACTCTATCTACAAACATATCTATAGGTTATAGGGTTTAGCGGCGCTGGTCTAGGGGCTAAAGGCTATCTTATATATCTGTAGGCGCCGATTGAGGTGGCTGGAATAGTGCGGTAATCTACTACATCCCAGCCCTCTTGGTTCATCTCTGAGATAGTTATACTGCCATCGTCGTTGACACTTTCTACAAAGCCTACGTGGTCATACGGGAACCAGATAACATCGCCGGCAGCGGGCGTTAGTGTTGTTAGGCTACCGGCAGCCAGCGCCCAAGTGTAAGCGTTGCCCCAACTTGAGGGGACTGGATCACCCACTTGCGCCCGCCTAAAGGCTGCCCACCAAGTGCACCAACCACAAGAGTATCCGTTGATATCACCCAGCGAACAAGAATTAAACCTATGAGCACCGCTAAAGCTACCAGCCGATATAGATTGAATAT
>Ga0265338_10002610_pt1 | contig 26620 bp, 18 predicted proteins | sample 42126metaG_FD_193579 | JGI IMG/M metagenome (GOLD analysis project Ga0265338, IMG submission 193579) | Rhizosphere microbial communities from Carex aquatilis grown in University of Washington, Seatle, WA, United States - 4-21-26 metaG | ecosystem: Host-associated > Plants > Roots > Rhizosphere...
TCCACGATCTTGTCGACGGCCGGCGGAAGCCGAACCTGGGAATTCGATCTGGTGGGGATTTATGACGGCACAAAGAAAGAGACCGACACCACGCCACTGTTTTTCCGCTACGATTACTTCGACGAAGAGCGCCAGCCGAACCGGGGCCGGGGCCTGGTGGGCTGGTACACCATCCGGGTGAAAGACCCGACCCAAGCGGCGGAAGTCGCCAGACGGGTGGACCAGGAGTTTGAGAATTCGGCGGCGGAAACCAAGACGGAGCCGGAAGGTGCTTTTGTTCAAGCGTGGGCGAGTCAAATCGGCAATATCGTCCTGATTGTCGCGGCGATTCTGGCCACGGTGTTCTTCACGATTCTGCTGGTAACGGGCAACACCATGGCCCAGGCGGTGCGGGAACGGACCGGGGAACTGGGCGTGCTCAAGGCCATCGGCTTCACCAATGCGCAGATCATGTCGCTCGTGCTCGCCGAGTCGTGCCTGTTGACCACGTTGGGCGGAATGCTCGGTCTGGGGTTGGCGTGGCTGGTGATTTCCCGCGGTGACCCCACCAGCGGCCTGCTGCCGTTGTTCAGCTTTCCCACCCGCGATCTTCTGGTCGGGCTGGCCATCAGTATTGTCCTGGGTTTGCTCACTGGAATTTTTCCCGCGTTGCAGGCCATGCGCCTGCGCGTCGCCGACGCCTTGAGGAGAATGTGAAATGAAAAATCCCAAGCACCAATTCCCAAATCCCAGAGAAGTCCCAGCCACAAAGCCCCCAACCACTGCACCCGGACGGCTGAGGTTTGAAAATCGGGGCTTCCCTGGCGCTTGGTGTTTGAGTTTTGAGGATTAATCTTATGGCCGGCCCCATCAACTGGATTTCCCAAATCGGCTCGATCACGAAATTCGGGTTGTTGAGCATCCCGCAACGGCGCGGCACGGTCGCGGCCACGGTCTTTGGCATCGCCGGCGTCGTGGCGGTACTCGTCGGGGTGCTCTCCATCGCGGCGGGTTTCCAGCAGGCGATGGCGGTTTCCGGCGCGCCCGACGCGGCGGTCGTCCTGCGTAGCGGCGCGGACAGCGAAATGGTCAGCGGTCTCGGCCGCGACCAGACCAAAGTGATTGCCGATGCGCCGGGCGTGGCGCGCACCACGCAAGGACCGCTGTCGTCCGCGGAATTATTTGTCATCATCAACCTCCCCAAACGGTCGACGGGCACGGATGCCAACGTGCCACTGCGCGGCGTGGAAGCGAGCGCGCTACAGGTGCGCGACCAGGTCAAGATCGTCTCGGGACGGATGTTTGACTGGGGAAAAAATGAAGTCATCGTAGGCAGCGGCGCCGTCCAGGAATTCTCCGGGCTCGAGGTAGGCTCTAAAATCAAGGTGGGCCGCTACGAATGGCCGGTGGTAGGAATGTTTTCGGCTGGCGGCGCGGTGGCGGAATCGGAAATCTGGACAGATGCGAAGGTGCTGCAGGAGGCCTACAATCGCGGCGATTCGTTCCAGTCGGTCTATGTGAAATTGAATTCATCGGGTGCGTTTGAGGTGTTCAGTAATTCGCTGACGTCGAATCCGCAACTAAATGTGCAGGTCATCCGGCAGTCCGAGTATTACGCCGAACAATCGGAAACCATGACCCGGCTCATTACCAGCCTGGGTGTGCTGATCGCAGCGTTGATGGCCCTCGGTGCGATCTTCGGCGCGCTCAACACGATGTACAGCGCGGTTTCGACGCGGACGCGGGAAATCGCCACCCTGCGGGCGCTGGGCTTCGGCCGCGGCGCGGTGATTGTATCCTTGATGCTGGAGTCTCTGCTGCTGGCACTGGTCGGCGGCGCCCTGGGCGGCGGTCTGGCGTATCTGGCCTTCAATAATTTTCACACCTCGACCATGAACTTCCAGAGCTTCAGCCAGGTCACCTTCGCCTTCCGGGTCACGCCGGAGTTGCTCGTTCGAGGCATCGTGTGGTCGGCGTTGATCGGCCTGATCGGCGGCCTGTTCCCCGCCATCCGCGCCGCCCGCCTCCCCATCGCCGCCGGCTTGCGGGAGTTGTAACGGCTCCAACTCGACGGCTGCCGGGTGCCGCCGGGAAATTGCGACGGAACGCCGCATTCCTGCGGCAGCGGGCCCACATGAATAAATGCCCTGCCGGATAAATCCGGCGTTCCTCCCGAACCGACGCAACTTTGTTTGTCGCAGTGTCCCAGTGCACCCCGGGCCATCCCGGCTGCGCAAATTGGGTTGAACCGGGCCGGCCCCGGACCTACGATCGCCCTATCATGCACGCCATCAATCGACGTAAATTCATTGCCCGGCTTGGCGCCTCGGGTGCTGCTTTGGCCGCCTCATCCTGGCTGGGCGCGATTGGTTATGCCCAGGCGACCAAGGGACCCGCGCGAATCGTCATCAACCAGGCCAGATATCGCGCCGATCTGGACCGCCGGTTGTTCGGTTCCTTCCTCGAACACCTCGGCCGCGCCGTGTACACGGGGGTTTATGAACCGGGCTCGAAGTTTGCGGATGAAAAAGGTTTTCGCAAGGATGTGATCGCCGAAGTCCGGGAACTCGGGGTCCCGATGATCCGGTACCCGGGCGGAAACTTTGTTTCCGGTTACCATTGGCTGGACGGGGTCGGACCGAAGGACCAACGCCCGACCGTTCTGGAACGGGCCTGGAATTCCCTCGAGACCAACCAGTTTGGCACGAACGAATTCATGGAGTGGTGCAAGCTGGTCAACTCCGAACCGTTGCTGGGTTTCAACCTCGGCACCGGCACACCGGAGATGGCCGCGGCTCTGGTTGAATACTGCAACGTGGCACGAGGCACCCAGTGGAGCGACCTGCGGCGAAAACACGGCTATGAGAAGCCGCACAACGTGAAGTATTGGTGCCTCGGCAATGAAATGGATGGTCCCTGGCAGATGGGCCATTGCACGGCTCGCGAATATGGCCGCAAGGCGCGCGACGCCGCACGGCAGATCCGCGTGGTTGATCCCGACGTCAAGCTGATCGCCTGCGGCTCGAGCAATACGATCCTGGACACCTACCTGGTCTGGGACCGCGAAGTGCTCGAGGAATGCTACGACCAGGTGGACGGAATTTCGCTGCACAATTACTATGGGAACACCGCGCCCTTGACGGGCAACAACACCTCCCGCTATCTGGCCATGAACCTGGACATGGAGCGGCAGATTCACGAGATCGCCGCCGTCTGCGACTATGTGCAAGGGACACTGAAGTCATCCAGGCGTCTGTGGCTCTCGTTCGATGAATGGAACGTCTGGTATCGCGCACGCAGCGCCGAGTTCCGGGACGGGAGGAAGACATTCGCACCGCACTTGCTGGAGGAGGAGTACAACCTGGAGGACGCTTTGTTGGTTGGCGGCTTCCTGAACACGTTGCTGCGGCAGTCCGACCGTGTCCGAGTCGCCTGCCTGGCGCAGTTGATCAATGTCATCGCCCCCCTGATGACCAATGAAACCTCCGTGCTGCGCCAGACCATTTATTACCCGTACCGGTGGGCAGTGAAGTACGCTCGCGGCCGCGTCCTCGACTTGCTGGTGGAGTCGGAAACATATCCGATCAAGGCGGAAGGTTTGCGCGCGGACTTTGCCCGCAATGACCAGGTCCCTTACCTGGATGTCAGCGCCACGATAGATCCGCCGAACGGGCAGGTTTGCCTGTTCATGCTGAACCGCGATCTGGAGTCGGAGCGGGAACTGGCCGTTGAGTTCCGGGATCCGACGCCGAAACGCGTGCTGGCCTGTGAAACGCTGACCGGAACGGATTTGAAGGCGTCCAACACGTTCGCGCAGCCAGGACTGGTGGTGCCCCGCGCGCTCGATGCGCCGCAAGCAGGTTCCAAGATGACGTTCAAACTCCCTGCCCGCTCCTATAGCGTCGTTCAAATTGCAACGGCATGAGTAGCCGGGATCAGTGCGCCGGGAGCACAACATTCGGGCCGTTGCGGTAGCTGGCGGCAATCGCCGCCGCGCTCAGGGCCGTGTTGTAAATGCGGAACTCATCGATAGAACCGTTCAGCGGCGCATCGCTCGCGAACAGCGATCGGCCGAGGAAAAAGACGTTCGTATCCACGCTTGAGAGCGAGGCAAGGTCCTTGCGCGACACAGCCAGCACCCCGTTGGTATAAATGCCCATGAACCCTGAAGCCGGATCCAGCACGCAGGCAACATACAGGTTGGTCTCGTGGTCGAGATTGCCCGGAACCGTGGCAACGCGTTCGGTCGGGTGCGGATCCATGATCGTCAGGCGGAAATCCTTCAAGCCGCTATGCGGACAGAAATACAGGTCGTGACCGCCTTTGTCGCCGTTCGTCGAGCCCTGATCGAAAATGCGTGCCCAGCTTTTATTTGTGCCCAGGGTTGCCCAGAATTCAAACGTGACCGCGGGGTAACCGGCAATGAGCCCGCCCGGGAGATTTACGTAAGTGCCGCGTGTGCCGTTGAGATGGACCTGTCCGCCGCTGACATTTGCCGCGCCTTGCAGGGCACCGTCCGCATGGCCGGCCGAATCGCTCGCGTCGGTGCTAAAGCTATAGCGATGTTTGAGCACAGTGGCCGAAGCTTCAACGGATGTGGATTTGTCTTCAGCCCGGGAAGCCAGGCCGAAAAAAGTCAGGACCATCGTGATGACGACAGCCTGGAATAGCAGAATGATTCGTTTCATAAATGCGCCGGCGCCAGAGTTGCAGGGCCGGGGCAGCGGTTCAAGTCCGGGATGAAATTCACCCCTTCCGCTTGTGCTTGTCCTGGTAATCCTTCCAAAGAATGCCCAGGACCAGCCAGCCACTCCCGCCCAGGGCAACCAAAAAACAAATCATGGCGATGCCGGGGTAGCCAAAAATCCGGAAGGCGGAGTCGATGCGCATCATCAGCGCCGCGCCGACGATCAGCGCCGCGAGCACAATGCCGGTGGTGACCCGATTGGCGATTTTTTCGAAGCCGTTGAGCAAATGCCGCGCGTCGGGGGTTTTGACATTTACCTCCAGTTCCGAATTGCCGACGACGTCCAAAATCTTGTTTACCCGCTCCGGCAGGCCGGTGACAAAATCCTTCATTTCGAGAAACGATCCCAATAAATGCCCCGGCGTGGCGGCCTGGTGCATCCGGGTCGTCATGATTTCGGCGACATTCCGGCGCACGGAAGCGTTGGGATTGAAATCCGGATGTAAAATTTTCCCGATCTCCTCCAGTTGCAGCAGGGTTTTCCCCAGCAGGGTCAATTCGGTCGGAACATAAAGTCCGGTCTGGGCCGCCGTTCGGGCCACGGCCATCAGGGCCTTGCCCACGTCCTGGTGATTCAAAGTCTGGTCCCGCTGTTCGGAAACGAATGCCGTCGCCTTTTTGGTGAACTCCGTCTCGTCGAAGTCCTCCGTGGTCTCGCTGATGCGCAGAACAATTTTCACCGCGTCGTCGCCGTTGCCCTCGCTGATGGCCAGCAACAATCGCAACAAATTTTCCTGCATGCTGGCATTCACCCGCCCGGTCATGCCCAGATCCAGCAACGCCACGCGTCCGTCGTCCGTAAGGAAAATGTTGCCCGGATGCGGGTCGGCATGAAAGAAGCCGTCGATCAACACCTGTTTCAGATACGCCTTGAAAAGTTCCTCGGCCAGGACCTCGCCGTTCAGGTCCAGTTGCGCGATGGGACTTAGCGCGGTGATTTTGGTTCCGCTGACATAATCCATCGTCAAGACGCTGCGCGAACTGTAGTCGAGCACGGGCAGCGGCACGAGCAGGTGCGAAAATTCCTTCAGGTTGTTGGCCAGCGTGGTCAGATTGGACGCTTCCCGTTGATAATCCAGCTCCTGCAAAATGGAGCTTTTAAGTTCCGCGAGGATTTTCCCGAAACGATAGCGGCGGCCAATATCAGTATGCTCGTCAAAAAAGTCCGCGATTTCCTCGAGCACTTCAAAATCGTCCGTAATTTGTTTGCGGATTTCCGGGCGCTGCACCTTCACGACGACGGGGCGCCCGTCACGCAAGGCCGCGCGATGCACCTGTCCGAGCGACGCGGCGGCCAGCTGGTGTTCTTCAAAAGACGAGAACGCTTTGGAGATGCGGACGCCGAGTTCGCTCGCGACAATTTGTTCCACCTCGGCGTAAGGAAACGGCTTGATCTTGTCCTGCAAACGCGTGAGCGCCTTCAAATAGGCTTCCGGCAACAGATCGGGGCGGCTGGAAAGCAGTTGGCCGAATTTGATGAAGGTCGGCCCCATTTTTTCCAGGTCGTCGGCCAGTTCTTCCGGCGCGGGCTGGCCGGATTTGGCGGCCAAAGGCGTTTTTTCATCGCCGGCGGCCTCACTGGCAAATTCTTTGGCCAGATCGCCATGGCCGTACTTCCAAAAAAGCAGCGCGATATCCTTGTAGCGCTTAAGGTGATGCGGTTTTAGGGACAATTTCATGTTGGTTTTTCCGGTGGGGCGATTTCAGCAAATGAATCTGGCCCCCGCCTTATGGAAAAGGCTACGCGGTGGGTGGGACTTTTCCATGGGGTGTAACCCTACCCCCTCGGGTTCCCGCGATACGCGCCGCCCGCCTGCCCATCGCGGACAGCTTACGGGAGCTGTAACAGTGCGAATGGTTGCATCACGATCGTAGGACAATTTGGGCTCCCTCCATCGCTTGCAGCACAAATGGCCAGTGGTTGGTTAGCCGAAGCTGCTCTCCGGGTCGCAATAGCACATCACCCCGGGCGGGCGTGCCGGTCAGCCAGATTGTTCCGCTCCGGACTTCTATGTGCCGGAAGCCTGAAATTTTCGTCAGCCGCATCACTTCGTTGCCGCGCAACTGGACCGCGCGCCGTTCGGTTGACTGGGGAAGACAGCCAACCTTGCCAGATAACCGGCAATAGGATGCCAGGTTGAAGTTGGCAACTTCGTCCCCACCGCGAAGTTTCGCTTTCAACCACTGCCATCCGATCGAGGGTCGGTTTGCGGCGCGCAAGGAGATGGTCTGAACAGGATTGATTCTCACGTGCACTACCTGATCGGAACGCCGTTGGCTGAACAGACACAGGCCATCATCTTTCTTGCTTATACAGATTTCTGATACTAAAACTGTGCAAGCTCGAATTGCGAGCAACTGTATCTGTTCAAATGAAACGAAAGCGGCATACTAGCACCATGGCATCGGCAGTTCATCACCGTCGGGAGCCGGTTTACCAGAAACTGGCCAATTCGCTTGAAGGCATGATTCGCGACCGCTCGTTGCGTCCGGGCGACCGCGTGCCGTCAGTGCGGCAGTTCAGCGCCCAGCAACGGGTCAGTGTGCCGACGGCATTGCAGGCGTACGCCACGCTCGAAACGCGCGGCCTGATCGAGGCACGGCCCAAATCGGGCTTTTATGTCCGGGCCAAGCAGGCCAATGCCACTCCAGAACCCAAAGGGCCCGCCAACAAGCCCAAAATCACCAGCTTCGCGAAGACCGACCCGTTTGAAACACTGCTGGCCGACCATTCCAATTCCAAACTCGTGCCGCTGGGGGCCGCCCTACCCAGTGCCGACTTGCTGCCGGGGGTCAAACTGGTCCGGACGATGGCGGCGATTGGTCGCAAGCTCGGAGCTGACAACGTCAATTATGATATGACGCCGGGAAGCGAAGTGCTGCGGCACGAAATCGCCCGCCGGTCCCTGGAGTGGGGTTGTGCGCTGAAGGCCGAGGATTTCATCGTCACCATCGGAGCGACCGAAGCCGTTTCCCTCGCCTTGCAGGTCACGTGCGAACCGGGCGACACGGTGGTGGTCGAGTCGCCGACCTATTTTGGTTTTGCCCGCATGTTGCGGGAATTGAAACTCAAGGCCCTGCCAATTCCAGTGGACAGCGCCACCGGCATTGACCTCGACGCCCTGCAAAAGGCCCTGGGCCGCAACCGGGTTTCCGCATGCCTGCTGATTCCCAACTTTCACAATCCCGTCGGGTTTGCCATGCCGGATGCACGCAAGAAGCAACTGGTTCAACTCTTGTCAGCGCGTGGCGTTCCCATCATTGAAGACGACATCTACGGCGACATGCAGCATCAAGGCTCGCGTCCGCGTTGCCTCAAGGCGTTCGACCCGGACGGTTCGGTCATCCTGTGCAGTTCATATTCCAAGACGCTGGCGCCGGGTTATCGTGTGGGCTACATCGCCGCCGGACGCTGGCATTCGCAGGTGGCGAGCCTGAAACGGGTCACCACGTTGTGCGGCCCAATACTGCCGGCGCTCGCGGTGGCGGAATTCCTGCGGAACGGCGGCTATGACCGTTACCTGCGTTCGGTGCGACAGGCCTACCGTCATCAGGTGGAGCAGATGCGGGAAGCCATCGTGGAATGTTTTCCCAAAGGCATCGGCCTGTCACGCCCCCAGGGCGGATTTCTGCTCTGGTGCGAACTGCCCGCCAAGGTGGATTCCATGGAATTATTCAAACAGGCGCGGGCGGCGGGAATCAGCATCGCGCCCGGGCCGTTGTTTTCATCGGACGGCCGTTTCCTCAATTTCATCCGCATCAACTGCGGCTATCCATGGAGCGCGCCGATCGAACGCTCCGTCGGCATCCTCGGCCACCTGGCGTCGCGCCTGATGGCTCATGGTTGAAATCAGAAAGGCGAACGGTTGCCCGTTCGCCTTCTATTGTAGCGGCGCTCTGCGAGCGCCGGAAATTCCATGGCGGTCATAGACCGCCGCTACAGATCAATACCGGTAGTGCTCGGGCTTGTAGGGGCCTTCGACGGGCACGCCGAGGTAGTCGGCCTGTTTCTTCGTCAGCTTGGTCAGCTTCACGCCGATTTTTTCCAGGTGCAGCCGCGCGGCTTCCTCGTCCAGCTTCTTGGGCAGGCGATAGACGCCGATCCTGGCGGTGTCCTTGTTCTTCCACAAATCCAGTTGCGCCAGGCATTGGTTGGTGAAGTTTCTCAACGTTCCGGAGCGGCGGGTGGAATGTGAGTGGGCGTGGTGGACGGGTTTGGCGCGCCGGGTTGGTTGGATTGAAGGACGTTTTTAGTCAGGTCAACGCCAGCCGCCCAGATAAACAGCGATAGATAGTCTTGAACCGTGCCGAAGACAGGATTCTTGTAATAAAATGTCAGGAGGCCGCTGATGGCCGCGAATATGCCGGCGACGAAAAGGGAGAGTTTTTCTGTGCGTTCGAGCTTGGTGAGGAGACGAACGTCAGCAGAACGCTTGACCCGAACCTCGACGCTATTCTCGTCCTTAACATCGGCGGTTTCGCCCTTGTAGGAGAGTTGAACGGAGACGGCCAGTTTGCCGCAGTGCGACGCAAATTGGATCACGTAGGGAGAATTTGAGATGGGTCGCAGGGTGTCCCGGGGTACGCCGATCCGAAAACCGGTGGGCTGAAGGGTCCAGCGATAGCGCAGTTTGTGTTTGAAAAGGTAGGACCGGTTGAGTTCTTCGTTGCCGGTAGAGACGCGAAAGCCGAGAGGTTCGTAGGCGCGACCGGTGCTGCTATCGGTCATGATGGTGAGCTTGTGGGTCTTGGACTGGGCTGAGGCTTTGATGCCTTTCCAAGTGTGGTCATCGACGATTTCGAAATATCGATCCAACGGAACCTTGAATTCTTTGACGAGTTCCGCGACCAAAGGGGCGTTCAACTTTCGTTCATAGAGCAACCAGAGACGGGCGTAGGTTTCCTCGTAGGTGTACACGGTCGGAAACACTTTTTTATCAAGCGTGGCATGATTTTCCGGGACTTTGTCCCCGGGCCAGAGCGTGTCCGCCGCGGCCGTGACAGTCTTCAGGTCTTCGGTCGACAAGCCAAGCTCACCCGGGTCGAACCGGGTTTTGAAATTCGTCACGGTCGTTTTGACTTCAGTCCAATACCGCTGCAACCGGGTGGCGGGATCGGCGATTTCGGAATGGAGTTTCTCGAGATCGGCCCGGGCTTTGTCGGCGGCGCTTTTGGTCATCTTGTCGTCGTGCAGTTGATCGAGAATTCCGTCGATGACGTAGGAAAAGCGATTCCGCATGAGTTGTGGGAGCGTGGACAGAGTGGTGTTGAGTTTTTGGACCACGTTCAGAGCGTTGATAACGGATTCAGCGCGATCGAGGCGTTCAGTGATAAGGGAAGGTGACGTAAAAAAGAGCCTGCTGGCGAGTTCCTCGGCTTGACGCAAATACATTCCCGTCCAGACGACGGGGTAAGTGGCGGCCTCCAGACGGGCCCAAGCTGAGTCAACCCGCAGAGCATTGACACGTTGCAACAAAGGAATTCTTTGTTTGTAGAGCGTTACCCACTTGTAGCTGAGGAAGGAAAAAATGATGCCGGCGATGAGGACGAGAACGGCAGACGAGACAGAATCGCGCACTTTTACATTCACGGTCAACTTTTGACGGCTCTCGTCGTCCACCGAATCAAGCGTCTTGAAATTCAGTTCGAAGGTGTATTCGCCGGGACTCAAGTTCTGGAAACCAAGGCCGAATTGGACTTGTCCGCCGGGAAAGATTTCGCGGAGCGGGCGGTCAAGGGGACCAGGAGGCAATTGCATAAGGTTGGAGACCATAGTCCCGTTGAGGAAGTAGCGGACATCGTTGACAATGCTCAGAGCGTTGCGATCTCCGGCCGTGATCTCGCCGGGGACGATGGCAAAACCCGCAATCGGCCAGTATTTATTGGAATTCTGAAGAACGGCACTGGCCGCCACCGACACCGGTTGCGGGCAGAACTGGTCGCGCAGGAAATGCCGGGTAAAATTAAGACTGACCTTGCCGGGGACGACGGCCAGCGAGGCGGGGTTCTCAAAATAGCCCGTCGCCCGAATGAGAGCAACCCGCCAGATGATGGGCAATTGGCCGTCGGCGGTGAGCGCCAGCGCACCGATGTAGGTGTCGTGTAACGATGGCAGCGCAGTTTCCAATTCAACCGGTGCGATAAAATGGCTGGAGTTGAAGACAAGATTGGACGTCAGGAGGCGGATCGGCAGCTTGTCGCCGCTCGTTTCGCCATAGAAGTCGCTGGCGTAAACGGCAAAAACCTCGTCCGAACCGGTTGGAACGGACCGCATGAAGGTCAGTTGCACCGTGCCATTTGTGGGGATGGGAATCTGGAGTTCCCGTTTTTCCGGAGGTGCGCCAAGGTCGAGGAAAAACCGGTCAATGTGAATTTGTTCCCGCGCTGCCGAAGCGGCAGGAGGGGCGGCGCCGGAATTCACTTCGGCGCAGAAAGCGGTCTGGCCAGCGAAGCAGATCCCGCCAAGTATCAGCAGAAACGCGAAAGCGCTACAGCGACCGCGACCGGGGGGTATGGCACTGGCCGCAAAGGTTTTGAACGGCACTCCGTAAAACGCGGACAAAACAACTCCAGATATTGTTCTCATAGTTTGATCCAGAAGCAGTTGTCCGAACCCGTTCCCGGAATTGTTCCCCTAGCTGATTGTATCTATGGCGGTGTGTGAATTGAGTCAACACTTTTTCTTGAAGGCAACTGACTTTGTCTCAGACATCGATCATGGAACATGCCCGCATCGGGGCTGGGTGCTTTACAGAACATAAAAAGGGCGAACGGTTTTCCATTCGCCCTTTGTGCTTAAGATTTGAATTCGCTCAATACCGGTAATGTTCCGGCTTGTAGGGGCCTTCGACGGGCACGCCGAGGTAGTCGGCCTGTTTCTTCGTCAGCTTGGTCAGTTTCACGCCGATTTTTTCCAGGTGCAGCCGGGCCACTTCCTCGTCCAGCTTCTTGGGCAGGCGATAGACGCCGATCTTGGCGGCGTCCTTGTTCTTCCACAAATCCAGTTGCGCCAGGCATTGATTGGTGAAGCTGTTGGACATGACAAAGCTCGGATGACCGGTGGCACAGCCGAGATTCACCAGCCGGCCTTCGGCGAGCATGTAGATGCAATTGCCGCCCGCGAAGGTGTATTTGTCCACCTGCGGCTTGATGTTCAGCCTGGTCACGCCCTTGGTGGTGTTCAACCGGTCCACCTGGATCTCGTTGTCGAAGTGGCCGATGTTGCAGACGATGGCCTGGTCTTTCATCTTCGCCATGTGCTCGAACGTGATGATGTCGCAGTTGCCGGTCGTGGTGACGTAGATGTCCGCCTCGCCGAGCGTGTCTTCGACGGTCTTCACTTCAAAGCCTTCCATCGCGGCCTGCAGGGCGTTGATGGGGTCGATCTCGGTGACGATGACGCGCGCGCCGAACCCGCGCAACGAGTGGGAGCAGCCTTTGCCGACGTCGCCGTAACCGCAAACGCAGGCGACCTTGCCGGCGACCATGACGTCGGTCGCGCGCTTGATGCCGTCGGCGAGCGATTCGCGGCAGCCGTAAAGATTGTCAAACTTGGATTTGGTGACGGAGTCATTGACGTTGATGGCGGGCACGAGCAGCTTGCCCTGTTCCAGCATCTGGTACAGGCGATGGACGCCCGTGGTGGTTTCCTCGGAAACACCCTTCCAATCCTTCACGACCGTGTGCCAAAAACCGGGGCGTTCATTCGCCACACGCTTGAGCAGTGCCTTGATGACGGCGACTTCGTGGTTGTCGCTGGGTGAGTTGACCCAGTTGTCGCCGTTTTCGAGCTCGTAACCCTTGTGGATGAGCAAGGTGGCATCGCCGCCGTCGTCCACGATGAGTTGCGGGCCTTTGTTGCCCGGATGCGTGAGCGCGGCGAGCGTGAAGTCCCAATATTCCTCGAGCGATTCGCCCTTGTGCGCGAAGACCGGCGTGCCGGCCACGGCCACGGCGGCGGCGGCGTGGTCCTGGGTCGAAAAAATGTTGCAGCTCGCCCAGCGCACGGACGCGCCGAGTTCGACCAGCGTCTCGATGAGGATCGCCGTCTCGATGGTCATGTGCAGCGAGCCGGTGATGCGCACGCCCTTGAGCGGCTTCGAGGGACCGTACTTTTTGCGGATGGCCATCAGGCCGGGCATTTCGTGCTCGGAAACCTGGATGGTTTTGCGTCCCCACTCGGCGAGCGAGAGATCGCGGACTTTGTAATCGGGCGTGGCTTTGCCGTTGCCGCCGGTCTTGGCGGTTTTGGCGCGGGAAGGAGGTAATTTGACGGTGGGCATAATCGTTGAATCGTTGAATCGTTGAATCGTTGAATCGTTAAATCGTTGAATCGTTAAATCGTTGAATCGTTAAATCGTTGAATCGTTAAATCGTTAAATCGTTAAATCGTTAAATCGTTAAATCGTTAAACAGTTGAATCGTTGAATCGCAGAATCGTGGAATTGTGGAATCGGTTTCGCGTCGAAACATTGTTCCGTTTTAACTATTTAACGGTTCAACGGTTCAACGTAATTTGTTCAGAGTGCGCGTTTCAGTTCGTTGATTTTGTTCGTTTTTTCCCACGTCAACGCCGGGTCGCTCTTGCCGAAGTGGCCGTAGTTGGTGGTCTTGGAATAAATCGGCCGGCGCAGGTTGAGCTGGTCGATGATGTCCGAGGGCAGAAAGCTGAACACGCGATTGACCGCGCAGACGATCTTGCTCTCCGGAACGGTCGCCGTGCCGAAGGTGTCCACGCTGACGCTGACGGGATCAGGATACCCGATGGCGTAGGCGAACTGGATTTCACATTTGGCGGCCAGTTTGGCGGCCACGATGTTCTTGGCCACCCAGCGGCCCATGTACGCCGCGCTGCGGTCCACCTTCGTCGGGTCCTTGCCGCTGAAGGCGCCGCCGCCGTGCCGCCCCATGCCGCCATAGCTGTCCACGATGATCTTGCGCCCGGTCAATCCGGTGTCGCCCTGCGGCCCGCCGACGACGAAACGTCCGGTCGGGTTGATCAGAAACTCGGTCTTCTTCGTGAGCAACCGCTTGGGCAGAACTTTTTTGACGATGTTCTCGATGCAGAATTTTTCAATCTCACGATGCTCCACGTCCGCGCTGTGCTGCGTGGAAATGACAACATTGGAAATGGCCACGGGTTTGTCATTCTCGTAAACGACGGAGACCTGTGATTTGGCGTCGGGCCGCAGCCACGGCACCTTGCCGGTCTTGCGGATGCGGGTGAGTTCGCGGCCGAGGCGATGCGCGAACATGATGGGCGCGGGCATGAGCTCAGGCGTTTCATTGCAGGCGTAACCGAACATGAGGCCCTGGTCGCCGGCGCCCTGCTTGGAAGTCTTTTTGCCCTTGGCCTTGCGGGCGTCCACGCCCTGCGCAATGTCGGGCGATTGCTGCGTGATGATGGTGTTCACGAACACCTTGTCGGCATGGAATACGTCGTCGTCGTTCACATAGCCGATTTCACGGATGGCTGCGCGGGCGATTTTGGTGAAGTCGAGCTTCGCGCGCGTGGTGATTTCACCGCCGACGATGACGATGTTGGATTTGACGTAACATTCGCAGGCGACACGGCTGAACTTGTCCTGCGCCAGGCAGGCGTCCAGCACGGCATCGGAAATCGTGTCCGCGACCTTGTCCGGGTGGCCTTCGCCGACGGACTCCGAGGAAAAGATGTAGTTTTTGCTCATGAATCAATGGGTTAAAATGTCATATTGACGTATCAAGATAAGATGATATATCTATTTCAAAGCGCGTCAAATGCTTTTTGAGAAAAGATTGGGCGCCAAAAGCCATGTCCTCGACCTTGAAATCATTGCGGGCCCTGTCCGACCCGACCCGGCTGCGCATCGTGGCGCTGCTGGAGCGGGATGAATTGTCGGTGAACGAGCTGCAGGAAATCACCCGGCTCGGCCAGTCGCGCATCTCGACACATCTGGGCCTGCTGTCGGGCTGTGCGCTGGTGCAATCGCGGCGCGAGGGCAAGCGGACGTTTTACCGGCTGAACCCGCAAGCCAACGGCGACACGGGCGAATTCATCCAGCTGGCCATCCGCGGCGCGAACGAACTGCCCGAGCACGACGGCGACCAGATCAATCTCAAGCGCATCCTCGCCCGCCGCCGGGAACAGGCGCAGGTTTATTTCAACCAGGTCGCCGGGCGCTTTGACCGGGTCTATGGCCCGGGCCGGTCGTGGCAGGCGTTCGGACATCTCTTGTTGCGCATCCTGCCGCCGCTGGTCGTGGCCGATCTCGGCGCCGGGGAAGGACTGTTGAGCGAACTGCTGGCGCGTCGCTGTAAAAAGGTCATCGCCGTGGACAACTCGGAAAAGATCGTCGAATTCGGAGCGGCCAAGGCGAAGAAGAACGGGTTGAAGAACCTGGAATTCCGGCGGGGCGACCTGCAAAGCCCGCCGATCGAGCCCGGCAGCGTGGACCTGGTGATTTTGAGCCAGGCACTGCATCACGCCGAAATTCCGGCGGAAGCGATTGCCGCCGCCCACAAGATTCTCCGGCCGCGCGGGCAGGTTGTGATTCTCGACCTGCTCAAGCACTCTTTCGGGAAGGCGCACGAACTTTACGGCGACCGCTGGCCGGGGTTTGCCGAGAGCGATTTGCATCGCTGGCTGGACGAAGCCGGTTTCAAGAAGATTGAAATCAGCGTGGTCGCCCGCGAGGAACAGCCGCCGCACTTCCAGACGATCCTGGCCAGCGGGGAAAAGGGCTGAACCGGGCTACAACGGGTTCTGGGCGGACAGGTTCATGCCGGACGAGTCTTCCTCGAACATGACCACGGCCTGACAGATCTGGACTTTTTCGCCCGGGATGACATAGGGGCTGCCGTAGGGTTGGAAGCCGTCCTTCACAAATGAATCCACCTGCTTGTCCAAGCCTTTGACGTCCGTGTCCACAGCCGTGAAGTATTCGAGGATTTTTCGGCTCATAATCCGGTACCGGGGTTGAGGTTAATCCGCCAAGGCCAGTATTTGCGAGCTTTTTCAAGAAAGCGATGAATTATTGCACTTTTCGCTGAAAGAATCGGTCTTTAATTACGAGTTATTGGTGGAACGAAAATGTTTATGAAAACAGTCTTATTCCAAATAGATCGACCTATTATAATTTGCCGGTCCATTTGCGTCCGGTATAACTGGTTTATCAATTTCCGTGAATATTTCGGCACATCTGGACGACATTTCAGGGAAAATGATTGCAGAAGGTTAATCGAAAATGAATAATAGTGAGGCTTGCCTTATGAAAACGTCGATTTGTCCACTTCTCATGAAAGCCAGGTTGTCTGCCTCTGTAACTATCACCGTCAGCATCCTGGCTGCCACCTCTTCCCTGTCCGCCAGCCCGGTGCAGTTGCTTTCCGCGCCGGCCCCCTCCGTCACCCGGCCCGCCGGCGGGAACGGCGATTCGGTGGCGCCCTGGATCAGCAGTGATGGCCGTTACGTGGTCTTCAGCAGTTCAGCCAACGACCTGGTCACGAACGGTAATGGGCAGTTCCGGTTGAACGTGTTTCTTTATGATCAGGCCAGCAATGCCATGACCCTGGTCAGTGCCAATGCCAGCGGCAACGGCGGCGGCAATGGCGATTCCCTCGCCGGTCGGGTTTCATCCAACGGCCAGTATGTTGTCTTTCAAAGCGACGCCAGCGACCTGCTGGCGGGCGACACCAATGGGGTGAGCGACATTTTTGTGCGGGACCTGCAGGCGGGAGCAACCCTTCTCGTCAGCGTGGCGGCGGACGGCAGCTGGGCCAATGGCGCTTCCTCGGAAGCGGTCATGACGCCGGACGGCCGGTGGGTTGCGTTTGTCAGTGCGGCATCCAATCTGGTGTCTGGTGATACCAACCGGGCGCCTGACCTCTTCGTGCGCGACCTGGTCAGCGGTACCACCAAAAGGGTGTCGCTCCGCTCGGCCGGAACGAACGTGGTCGTGACCACACCGGTCATCACGCCCGACGGGAGGTATGTGGCGTTTGTCAGCACGGCCACGAACATGGTTCCGGGCATTCCGGCTGTCACCAACGGCGAAATTTACCTCGGCGACCTGGTTTTGAATCAACTGACCTGGGCCAGCACCAATGCGGCGGCAACCGTCTCCAACATCCTGAGTTTAAATAATGCACCGTCCTCTCACCCCGCGCTGAGCGACGACGGCCGGTACGTTGCGTTCAAGACCGGCTGGACCGATGGGAACACCCCCACGTTCAGTTCGGCCGCGTCGGCGGTAATTGTATTTGTTTATGATGCAGTGGCAGGAACAAACACCATATTGAGCACCAATGGTTACGCGCCCTGGGCAAACAGCGACGACGTGTATGGCCCGGAAATGACCTCGGACGGAAGGTTTGTCGCCTTTTTGCAGCGCGAGCCGGTTCTCCTCACAACAAATTATTCCAGTATTCGTCTTTGGGACCGGCAAACCGGCACTAATGTGCTGGTGAGCGCGAACATCGATGGCTTGTTGCCGACCAACAGCACGTCGCATACTCCGGCCGTGAGCCAGGACGGGCGCTACGTGACCTTTCTGAGCAGCGCCACCAACCTGACCGGCATCCCCACCGCCACCAATGTCTTGCACATCTATCGCCGGGACCTGCAAACCGGCACGACGGTCTTGATGGACGTGACGACCAACGGCACCCCTTCAACGGATCAAACCGGGGCGATTCCGTCACTGAGTGCCGATGGACAATACGCGGTGTATGCGGCCGATGATGGCGGGCTGGTCGGTTCGGACAACAACAACGCATCGGACATTTTCCTGTGGGACGCGGCCAGCGGGACGAATGTGCTGATTTCCAGGCATAATCCCCTGGCGTCTTTTCAATCCGGAAATCTGGCGAGCTCACTGGGACCGCTTTCCCTCAGCGGCAATGGCGGGCTGGTGGCCTTTGCCAGTTACGCGAGCGACTTGGTGGCCAATGATACCAACGGCGTGGCCGACGTCTTCGTTCGCGACCTGGCGGCCAACAGCAACATCCTCGTGAGCATGGGCCTGAACGGCAACATCGCCCGGGGCGGAGGGTCGTACAACCCGGTCCTCAGCGCCGATGGCCGGTATGTCACCTTCACCAGCGGAGCGACCAACCTGGTGGCGGGCGATATCAATGCCACGGTCGATGTTTTCCGCCGCAATTTACAGACCGGCGCCCACGAACTGGTGAGCCTCATATTGGCGACCGTCAATCCCATCTCCAGCGGCGCCAATCCCGGCACCTACGATGCCGCTTTTCCCGCCAGCAGCCAGGATGGCCGTTATATCGCGTTTCTCTGCCGCACCAACACTTCCACCGCGTTGACCGGACTGTTCTGGCGGGACATGAATTCCAGTTTGACCCGGGTGATATCCGGGAGCGCGGCCAACCAGGCGGTCACGGTCAGTGCGGACGGACAACGCGTGGCGTATTTTGACAGTTCGCTCCGGCTTTATGTCTGGGATGCGAACTTGCAAGCCAACATCTATACCAACACGACCGCCGGTCTGAGTTCTGCCGCCCTCTCGCCGGCGGGAAACCGGCTGCTTTATCTGGCCGCAAATCAGTTGTTCGTTTACGACCTGGCCACCAGCTCGAATTTGTTTCTTTGTCCGGGCGCGGCCCCGATCAAAGGTTCCTCCCCATGGAGCGGGGACGGGCGCTACGTCGCCTTCGTCACCGGCACCAATCTCGTGGCTGGCGATAACAACGCGGCCAACGACGTGTATCTGCTCGATTTGCAGACGCGCACCCTGACTCTGGTGAGCATCAATCAAACCGGCACCGGAAGTGCCGCCGGCAGCTCCGATTCACCGGTAGTCAGCACCGATGGACGATTCGTGGCGTTCCGCAGTTTCGCCGCCAACATATTGCCCGGGATCGTAAGCCCGCCCTCCCTGGTCGTGTTTGACCGGTCGACGGGGGCGAACAGTTTGCTCGCCACCGGAACGACGGGAACCGGCTGGACGACCTGGCTGTCCCGGCCGGTCCTCAACACGAATGGAACGCGGCTGGCTTTTCAAAGCTGGGATTCCGGACTAGTGAACAGCGATTTGAACCGGGCCGGTGATATTTTTGCCGGAGACGTGAATGGTTTGTCCCTGTTGGACAGCGACGGGGACGGCATCCCCGACTGGTGGATGATGCAATACTTCGGGCACCCGACCGGGCAGGCGGGGGATTTGTCCCGGGCGCAGGATGATGCGGATGGCGATGACGTGAACAATCTCGGCGAATATCTCGCCGGCACGATTCCCACCAACCCGGATTCCGCCCTGGCTCTTCACGTCGCCATGAGCGCCTCGGGCACCAGCGGCTCCCTGAATTGGGGAACCATTCCTGGCCGGAACTATCAAGTCCTGTCCACCACCAACCTGAGCAACCCCGCGTGGCTGGTATTTCCTGGCAATGCCACGGTGATCGGCAACCAGGGGTCCTTCAATATCCAGGCCGCAGATTCACAACGTTACTTCCGCATCCAGTGCGGTAATTGATGCGTCATGAAACTGCCTTTTCCAAATCCATCGGCAACGACACAGCGACGGCAAGCGGATACCGCCCGGGGTTTCACCTTGACGGAATTGCTCTTCGTCATCGGCATGACGGCTTTATTGGCCACCGTGTTGCTGTCCGCATCATTCACCACCCAGGAACGCGTTCTGCGGGCTGAATGCGCGAGCAACTTGAAACAAATCGGCTCCGCCACGCTGATATATGCTGGGGAGAACAACGATTTCGTCCCTATACGGAGTTGGCATAATCCTCCCCCGGTGGGCATTGGAAATCCGTGGCAGACGTATGAGGTCTGTCGCATCAACGGGATTGGGAGTCGCTCAATTGTAGAGGGACCTTATGGACTTGGCCTGCTTTTCTTCGGCAAAGAGGTTACGGACCCGAAAATCTTCTACTGTCCGAGCATTAAGAATGGATTATTTGGATTATTCGCGTACGACACATACAACGAGGCGGGTTGGCCCTGGCCTTCGATTCCACCCGACTTCACTGATGCCAATCCTTACGTTCGGTCCAGTTACAACTATTATGCGCAGCCGAAGGCAACCGAGACTATCTCTGACGGCACCTATGGCGTGGTAACCATGCCAGTCTTAGCGGCACAAAATATCGTTTTAACCAGTCCTTATCCCGGCGATCCTCCACAATCTGTAGCTAGTTACCCTGCGCGGCTAAAAACCTCTGACGTGGATCCGACCAAAGCTGTAGCCTGTGATGTGCTGCAAAACATGAGTAATCTGAGCCACAAGATTGCCGGCCAACCCGGCGGGGTGAATGCTCTTTTTGGCGATGGCCATGTGAATTGGACGCCGGTGCGCGGAAATAACAAAAAAGGATCTCTCCAACCATTCGATCCAAGATTGTGGGATCCATTCACGGGAGTTCCAATAGGCAATTCTCCAACCGCTTTCCGGATCATCATGAATGGTTTGGTGCCCTGACCGGACCAGTGAATTTTGTTTTAGCTATGAAAACGTCACTTCCAAAACAATCAGCCGCGACGCACCTGTTGCAAACCGGCAGTTCGGGAGCGTTTACGCTGACGGAACTGCTCGTCGTCATCGGGATGACCGCTTTGCTGGCCACCGTGTTGTTGTCGGCGTCGTTCACCACCCAGGAACGCGTTCTGCGGGCCGAATGTGTGAATAACTTGAAACAAATTGGTTCCGCCACGCTGATATACGCCGGGGAGAACAATGATTTCGTCCCTCAACGGAGTTGGAAAAATGCTCCCACCGTTGGACTTCCCTGGCAGACATATGAGGCCTGCCGTATGCTCGGAGTTGGGAGCCGTACCATCATGGAGGGGCCTTATGGTCTGGGCCTGCTCTTCTTTGGCAAGGAGGTTACCGACCCGAAAACTCTCTACTGTCCCAGCGTTAAAAGTGGATTTTTTGCTTACAATACGTACAACGAGGCGGGTTGGCCCTGGCCTTCGATTCCACCTGATTACACCGATATCAATCCTTACGTCCGGTGCGGTTACAACTATTATCCCCAGCCGAAGGCGACCGAGGTCATCACTGACCCCACCTTTGGCCCCGTAATTCTGCCCGTCCTGGCGGTACAGAATATGGTTTTAACGAGCCCCAATCCCAACGATCCACCTCAACCTTCGGTCAAATACCCGGTGCCGCTCAAATTGGCTGACATGGATCCGGCCAAAGCCATGGGCTGTGATTTGCTGCAAACCTTTAATGGCCTCAACCACAAGATTGCGGCCCAGCCCGGCGGTGTAAATGTCGTTTTTGGCGACGGCCATGTGAAGTGGGTGCCGGTGCGTGGAAATAACCAGAGAGGATCTCGTCAGCCATTCGACCCGAGGTTATGGGATCCGCTCGATTTCAGCGGCACAGGCCCGGGTAACGATCCAACCGGTTTCCGGATAATTATGAATGGTTGGATGCCGTAAAGGCCTGTCAGGTCTAACCCACCACGATGTTCACCAGCTTTTTCGGCACGATGATGATTTTTTTGATCGTTTTGCCAGTCAGAAATTGTTGCACCTTCTCCGCGGCTTTGGCGGCCGCTTCCACCGTGGCATTGTCGGCATTCGCCGGGACCTTGATGACGTCGCGCAGCTTGCCGTTGACCTGCACCGGGATTTCCAGCGTGTCCTCGACGAGCAGGGCTGAGTCAAACTTGGGCCAGACCGCGTAGGACAGGCTGATTCGATGTTGGATGTTCGATGTTGGATGTTCGATGTTCAGTTTGTCCCAAAGCTCTTCCGCAAGATGTGGCGCAAACGGAGCGAGCAAAATCAAAAAGTCGCGCAAAACCGAGACCGGCCTGGTCTCCCACGTGATCGCGTCGTTCACGAAAACCATCATCGCCGAAATCGCGGTGTTAAACCGCATCCCGTCGAGATCTTCCGTCACCTTTTTGATGCAGGCATGCAGCGTTTTCAACTGCGCGGGCGCCGCCACTACATCTTTGATTAAAGCATCCAGTTTAATCAGCTTTAGCAGTTCTTCGTGGCTTTGTGGCTTTGTGGTTAATGTCTCCGCCTGCTCAAACTCTGTTTCGCTCGCTTCATCCACGAACAACCGCCACACCCGGCCGAGAAAACGGTAAACGCCTTCGACGCCCTTGGTGTTCCACGGCTTCACCATTTCGAGCGGGCCCATGAACATTTCGTAAAGGCGGAACGCGTCCGCGCCGAATTCCTTGAGGATGTCGTCCGGGTTCACCACGTTACCGCGCGACTTCGACATCTTCTGGCCGTCTTCGCCAAGAATCAGCCCCTGGTTGACGAGCTTGAAAAACGGTTCAGCCGTGGAGACGTGGCCGAGATCGAACAGCACCTTGTGCCAGAACCGGGCATAAAGGAGGTGCAGGACGGCGTGTTCGGTGCCGCCGACATATAAATCCACGCCCGGACGGGTTGAATCGTTGAACGGTTGAATCGTTGAACCGGAAGCCGGTTCAACGGTTTCACGTTTTAACGATTCAACGGTCTTGGCGCCCATCCAATATTGTTCCGCCTCCTGGCTGACGAAGGCGGAATTATTCCTGGCATCGAGGTAACGGAGATAATACCAGCAACTGCCGGCCCATTGCGGCATGGTGTTTAACTCACGCGTGGAGCCGTCGGGCAGATTGGCCCAATCGCGGGCGCGACCCAGTGGAGGTTGAGGCATGTCACCCGGCGTGGGCTTGTAATCGTCCATCTGTGGCGGCAGCAATGGCAGTGCGCTCTCAGGCAGGGCTTCGTGGCAGAGATTGCCGCTCGCATCGCGCTTCCACACAACCGGGAACGGCTCACCCCAATACCGTTGCCGGCTGAACAGCCAGTCGCGGAGCTTGTAATTAATGGTTTTTTTGCCAAGGCCTTTGGCTTCAAGCCAAGCAGTGATTTTCCGTTTGGCTTCGGGTGTGGGCAGGTCGGTGATGGAAATCTCCGGGCCGGTGGAATTCACCGACGTTCCGTTATCCACAAACCCGCGCCAATCGATTTTCGGATCGGGCGGCTGGACCACCTGGACGACGGGCAGATTGAACCTGGCGGCGAAGTCGAAGTCGCGCGCATCGTGGGCCGGCACGGCCATGATGGCGCCGGTGCCGTAACTGGCCAGCACGTAATCGGCAATCCAGATGGGAATTTTTTTGCCGTTGACCGGATTGATGGCGTAAGCGCCGGTGAAAACACCGGTCTTTTCCTTTGTGGCGTCCGTGCGCTCGCGGTCTGACTTGGCTGCGATTTCCTTTTGATAGGCTTCAACTGCAGCCTCCTGGGACTTGCTGGTAATCCGGCTAACGAGCGCGTGTTCGGGGGCGAGCACCATGTAACTCGCGCCGAATAATGTATCGGGCCGGGTAGTGAACACACGGATTTTTGAATCCGCAATTGGCAATCGGCAATCGGCAATCGCAAAGTCCACTTCCGCCCCTTCCGATCGGCCAATCCAGTCGATCTGTTGTTTTTTCAACGAATCCGGCCAATCAATTCCTGAAAGATCCGCCAGCAACCGGTCCGCATAGGCGGTGATGCGGAGCACCCATTGGCGCATGGGTTTGCGAACCACAGGAAAGCCGCCGACTTCGCTTTTCCCATCAATAACTTCTTCATTAGCCAGAACGGTGCCCATGTCGCCACACCACCACACTGGAAGTTCCGCGTTGTAAGCCAGACGATGAGAATCACGATAGGTCCGACGTTCAGTTTCATTTTTGAATTCCGCCGGATACCTCAGCGTCTCGATCGGCTCGGCCTTGTTTGTTTCCGGATTGAACCACGAATTGTACAGCTTCAGGAAAATCCACTGGGTCCACCTGAAATACTCCGGGTCGGTCGTGTCCACCTCGCGCGACCAGTCGTAGCTGAAGCCGAGCGACTGGATCTGCCGCTTGAAGGTGGCGATGTTCGTCTCGGTGGTCTGGCGCGGGTGCTGGCCGGTCTTGATAGCGTATTGCTCGGCCGGCAGGCCGAAGGCGTCCCAGCCCATCGGGTGCAACACGTGAAATCCCTGCGCGCGCCGGTAACGGGCGAGGATGTCGGTGGCGGTATAACCTTCCGGGTGGCCGACATGCAGGCCGGCGCCGGAGGGATAGGGAAACATGTCGAGAATGTAAAATTTTGATGGCAGCCGGGTGGCTGCCACCGGGCCGGAAAGCTGGTGGCGCCGGGCAAACGGATGCTCTTCCGGGATGGTTTCCCCGGGGTTAAAAGCGCGAAAAGTCTGCTGAATGTCCCAGAATTGCTGCCATTTGGGCTCAATCAGGTGAAATGGATATTGTCGGCGGCCGCTGGCCATAGGCACGTGATTTTGCGGAAAGCAGCCCCGCGGGGCAATGGCGGAGTTCCCGATGTCACCAAAATTCGGGCTTGCTTGGGCTTTGACATCGGCTAAAAGAAGGCTTAATAATTAAAATCAGACATTCAGGGAAGGTTTAGCCCTGAACGCGTGTCATGATCATTTTGCCCGTTTTACGGACTTCGGCGCCTGCCGGCGGGGCAGGAAGGAGGGGGTTTACCCTGATTGAGCTGCTGGTGGTGATTGCCATCATTGCCATCCTGGCGGCGGTTTTGTTGCCAGCGCTGGCCCGGGCCAAGGACCGGGCGCAAGCCATCCTGTGCCTCAACAACACCAAACAATTGATCCTGGCCTGGCAGATGTACGCCAACGATCATGAGGAGCGGCTGCCCTATAATCTCGTCATGACTCCGTTCGGATCCCGCAACCCGCTCAACTGGGTCAACAACGTCATGACCTGGGGGGCTACCGCGCCCAATGATTCGGACAACATCAACCCCGCCACCGTCACCGATGCGAGTCTGGGACCGTACAACAACACCCCGACCGTTTATCATTGCCCCTCCGACCGCACCGTGGGTGCGGCCCAAAGTGCCGCCGGCTGGGAAGCCCGCATCCGCAGTTATTCGATGAACGCGATGGTCGGCGACGCCGGCGACTTTTCCACCAACGGTTTCAATTCCAACAATCCCAACTACACCCAGTTTTTCAAAACCACCCAGCTCCGGCAGCCGGTGGAAATTTTTGTGTTTCTGGACGAGCATCCAGACACGATTGGCGACGGCTATTTTTTGAACAAAGACCCGGGAAGCACCTACGTCAACCCCTACGGCAACGCGTATGGCAGCCCCTCCGCCAGCACTGCCCAGTGGACTGATTTGCCGGCCTCGTATCACAGTCGCGCGACGGCCTTTTCCTTCGCCGACGGTCACAGCCAGCTGCATCGGTGGGTGAACGCGGACACCATCGTCACCCCCCAGCCGGATGCCGCTTATATTCCGCCCGCCTCCGGCATTTCAGTTGATCAGCGCGATGACTTCAACTGGGTGTTGGAACACATGAGCGTGGACCGCAACTGACCGCCGGTCAGCTTACAGGTATTGCCGCAAGGTTTGTTCGTCGCCGACCGTTCCCAGCACGTACAATTTGTCTCCCTCGGTCCAGGCTACCGTCATAAGCCGGCTGACCCGGGCAAACCGGTGCTCGCCCGCCGGCGGCGCATTCTTCACGGCCGCCCGATCGATGACATACAGCCAGAGATCGCTTTGCACTCCCGGCGGCAGCGACTTGCCGGTGCGGAAACACACCAGCGAGACCTTTGCTCCGCGCCAGTCTTCAATCGCGCAGCCGCTCACGGCCGTCTTTCCCAACGGCGCCGGCAGGACGTAATCCGACGGCGCATTTTGCCGGGCGAGGTAGGCGCGGACCTGCGCGGAATCGTCCGTCACCAGATCCATGCCATAGCCCCGCAGCGCAACACTCGCCAACTGGTCCCGTAAACTGGCATAAGCGTCGTCCCGATGGGACTGGAACCAGAGCGGGGCCAGGACCGCCAGCGCCACCAACACCACTGCCACCGCCAGGAACACTGCCGGTCGCCGGTAACCCGCCTTCGCCTTGGCCGCCTGTTCGGAAATGATCTGCTCCTTCAAGCCCGCCGGGACGGTGATTTTCCGGAACCCGGCCCGCACTGCTTCCTGCCGGGCAAAATGTTCCACCAGCCAGCGCGTCAGCTCCGGATCCTGCTTGGCCAGCGACAACGCCGCGGCGACTTCCGGGTCGCCCGCATCAATCGTTCCCGGGCGGTACAGCAGTAAAATAGTTTTGGCTTCTTCGGGAGTCACGATTTGGGAGGTTGAGGTTGCGCGCTGGTGTAACCGCCGGTCAAAAGCTGGTGGAGCCGGCCGAGGCCGCGGGTGAGGCGTGATTTGACGGTGCCGAGCGGCACATCGAGAATTTCGGCGATTTCATTGTAGGAATAATCCTGCAGGTAAAACAACGCGACCGGGGCCTGATAAATATCATCCAAACGCGCCAGCGTCGCCAGCACCTGGGCGGCATCCAGGCGGTTGACGGTGGCAGGCGAGACCACGGGAAGTTCCGTGGCGGCGTACTCGAGTTCGATGTGCGGAAAGCGGGTTTGCCTCCGCCGCGAGCCGAGAAACTCGCGGTGCAAGGTGGTGAACAACCAGGTTTTCACTTTGGAGGCGTCGCGCAGTTGATGGCCTTTGGCCGCCCAAATGCAAAAGGTTTGTTGTGTAAGGTCACAGGCATCTGCTTCGTCCCGCGCGAGACTGAATGCAAACTGGTACAGCGGCTCATAATAACTAGCCACCAGACCTTCAAAGTCCATGCCTTCAGCCATATCGCATTATTGAAATTAAGAGGCCCCGGAACGTCAATTGTTCCCGTAAATAATCATCGGGAACAAATGTTCCCCCGGTTCATCTTATTGGCAAATCAGAGTGATTTTTCACTCAAACTGCTCCCGGTGGCCACCGCTGGCGCCATTCTGGCAGGGAGTGGTCGTTTGGCCAGCCAGCAATGAACCAGTTCGAAAAAGAGGCACAAGTAAAGTATTATGAGCGCGATACGATATTTATTCAAAATGGTATTCCTGGGCACCGCCCTGGCAATCCTAAACACT
>Ga0265338_10002611_pt1 | contig 26607 bp, 23 predicted proteins | sample 42126metaG_FD_193579 | JGI IMG/M metagenome (GOLD analysis project Ga0265338, IMG submission 193579) | Rhizosphere microbial communities from Carex aquatilis grown in University of Washington, Seatle, WA, United States - 4-21-26 metaG | ecosystem: Host-associated > Plants > Roots > Rhizosphere...
GCGAAGTGATCACCGAGGAGATGGGCCTCAAGCTCGAGAACACGAAGCTCTCGCAGCTCGGTCACGCCCGCCGCGTCGTCATCGACAAGGACTCGACGACGATCATCGACGGGGCCGGCGACACGGAGGCGATCAAGGGCCGCATCAAGCAGCTGAAGTCCGAGATCGAGAACACCGACTCCGACTTCGACCGCGAGAAGCTCCAGGAGCGCCTCGCGAAGCTGTCCGGCGGCGTCGCTGTCGTCAAGGTCGGCGCGTCGACCGAGACGGAGATGAAGGAGAAGAAGCACCGCGTCGAGGACGCGCTGCAGGCTGCTCGCGCGGCTCTCGAGGAGGGCCAGGTTCCGGGTGGCGGCGTCGCGCTCATCAACGCGGCGGACGCCATCCGCGACGAGGTCCTCGGCAAGCTCGAGGGCGACGAGAAGACAGGAGCGCAGATCATCTTCAAGTCGCTTGAGGAGCCCCTCCGCCAGCTCTCGTACAACGCGGGCCTCGAGGGCTCGGTCGTCGTTCAGCAGGTGCGGACGGCTAAGCCCGGCTTCGGCTTGAACGTCGAGACCGGCGAGGTCGAGGACCTGCTCAAGAGCGGGATCGGCGACCCGACGATGGTCACCCGCTCGGCGCTGCAGAACGCCGCGTCGATCGCGAAGAACATCCTCACCACCGAGGCGATCGTCGCCGAGGCTCCCGAGAAGGCTGGAGCCGGCATGGGCGGCGGAATGCCGGACATGGGCGGGATGATGTAGGGAAGCCGCCAAGGCTTCTGCGGGACGCGAAGGGCCGCCCGAGGGCGGCCCTTCGTCGTTGGGCCTCGCTTACGGCTGAACGTGCAGCCGCCAGAGGGAGACGCCGACGTAGTTCGCCGTCCAGATGTCCCCGAAGGCTCCGCGGATCACGAACGGGTTCCCGCCGGTCTTCACGGTTTCGACGACTGCGAGCGTCGACGGGTCGATGCGAGAGACCGAGCCGGCGACTCTCGACGCGACCCACTCGTCTCCGTCCGTGCCGCGCCAGAGGTCGGTCGGCCGGGACGGCACCGTGATCGTCGTCCGCACCGCGTATGTCTTCGGGTCGAGAACGGTGACCGAATCGTCGAAATTGTCCGCGACCCAGACTCCGTCGGGCCGCGGGTCGACGCAGAGCTCCGACGCGTGGTTCCCGACATGGACCGTCTGCACCTTGTTCGTCGTCGGGTCGACGCGCTCGATGTCGCCGCCGGCGCTGTTCCCCACCCAAATAGCGCCGCCGCCGAAACGGACGCACGTCGGCGAGCCCCCGACCTTGATCTGCTTCACGACGCGGTTTTGCTTCGGGTCGATCCGCGAGACGGTCCCGTTGCCGGAGTTCGTCGCCCAGATCGATCCTGCGCCGGTCGCGACGTCCCACGGCAACGGCCCGGTGTGGATCCGCTTGATGACCTTTAGTGTCCGCGGATTGACCCGGACGATGGCGTTGCCGTTGTAGTCCTCGACCCACAACGAGCCCGCTCCGCCCGTCATCCCGCACGGCCCGGCGGCGACAAGGGCTTTGCGGACGACCCGGTTCGTCGACGGATCGATCTTCGCGACCGTGCCCTTGCCGTAGCTGTCCGCGTAGAGGTAGGAGCCGACCGCCGCGATGCCGCACGCCTGGGGGCCAACCGGAATCGTCGCCGTGACCGCCGCGGAACCGGCGACGGCGACGGCGAGAGGCGCCGCAAGCGCTGCGATGATGAACCTGACCATGGAAACCCCTCTCTGTAGTAGTGCGATCTCGCAGTAATATGGTGCGAAATCGTAGTACTGTCAAGGTGCGCCCGGGACTGTTCCTTCAGCCGCACGTCGTGGCGGAGCTCGTCGGGACGCTCATCGGCCGGATCGTCGACGGGAGCGACCTGACCGGCCGCGAGTTCGCGGTGACGAGCTGGCTGAACCTCCAGGAACACGCGACGCCGACCTCGATCGCGGAGGAACTCGGCATGTCGGCGACCACGGTCTCAGCGATGGTCGACCGGCTCGTCCAAAAGGGCCAGATCCGCCGCGTCCCAAATCCCGACGACGGGCGGTCGTACTTCATCGAGCTCACCGCCGCGGGCAAGAAGACGAATGTCGCGATTGGAGCCCGCTTCCGAGTCGTCATGGACGAGGTGTGGGCGACCCTCGCCGGCGACCCGGAAGAGATTCTCGACGCGATGCGCGTCCTCGAGGACGCGCTGCGCAAGACCATTTCGGGCTCCTGATCACGGAAACGGCGCCTGAAAGGGCGCCGTTTCCGTAGGGGAGGGTGGGTGGTTCTGCTGTCTCTATCGGCAACGCGCGCCCGCGACTTTAGGCCTCGCCGAAATCCGCGTCCGAAGCGGCGACGGCGAGGAACGTGCACGGGCCGCCGTCCCGCGGCCAGCGGTAGCCCCGGTAGCGTGTGCCGGCGGGAATCACGAAGTGACCGCCGGGGCCGACGTCGACGATCTCGTCATCGAGCTCGAGCCTGAGCGTCCCCTCCACGACGTAGAGGAGGTCGTCCCGGCTGCAGACCTGCGTCGTCGGCTCGAGCTCCTCGGCATCCTTGTGGATCCGCCACGCACGGAGCTCTGGACCGCAGTAGAGATCCTCGACGGTGCCGTACGGCGTCTGGCGCAGGGCCGTGGTCATGGGTGCAGCGTGGTCAGGCAGGCGGCCGGGCGCATCCGGCGAAACTACGAAGCGGTTTGAGCTCGTGGGTGAGCGCACACGAGTTCCGCCAGTTCCCTAAAAGCCGTAGCGCTCTTCGCGCCACGGATCGGCGTCGTTGTGGTAGCCCAGGCGTTCCCAGAAGCCGGGCTTGTCGGCTGCGACGAGTTCTAAGCCGTTCAGCCACTTCGCGCTCTTCCAGAAGTAGCGGGACGGAATGACGAGACGGACAGGGCCGCCGTGCTCCGCGGTGAGCGGCTCGCCGTCGGCCTCGTAACAGACGATCGCGCTGTCGGCCTCGAGCGCGTCGAGCGGGAGGTTCGCGGTGAAGCCCTGCGGGGCGTGCGCGACGACGAAGCCCGCGGCCGGCAGCGGCTTGCAGAGCGCCGCGAGCTCGCGCCAGTGGACACCGCGGAAGCCGGCGTCGAACCGACTCCAGCGCGTCACGCAGTGGATGTCGGTCGTGACCTCGGTCGCCGGCAGCGCGCGGAGCGCGTCGTAGTCGAGCGTGAGTTCCTCCTCGACGAGCCCGAAGACGCGCAGTCGCCAGCTCGCGCGGTCGACGGTCGGGATGTTGCCCGCGTGCAGCACGGGCCATTTCTCCGTGAGGTACTGGCCGGGAGGCAAGCGCGCAGGGTCGTATCCCGCGGCGCGCACCTTGTCCTCGGCTTTCGAGCGGAAGAGAGGCACGGGTATGCACACTAGACACCGTGGAAGTCGCTGCGAGAGAGAGAGATTTCGTCGGCGTCGTGGGGCCTGATGCCGCCGACTACCTCCAGCGGATGGTCTCGAACGACGTCGAGGCGCTCGCGGTCGGCGAGGCGTGCCCGGCGCTGCTGCTGACGGCGAAGGCGCGCGTGATCGCGCCGCTGGTCGTATGGCGCCGCGGCGAGGAGGACTTCCTCGTCCTGACCGAGCCGGGGCTCGGCGACCGGGTGCGCAGCGAGCTTCTGCGGCTGCGCTTCCGCGCGCGGTGCGAGATCGAGGCGGAGGAGCACGAGTCGGCGCTCGTCTTCGGCGGTGACGAGGGGTTCGCGACCGACTGGCCCGGCGCGCGCGAGCTGCTCGACTCGAAGCTCGAGCCCACGCTCGACGCGGACGAGCTCGAGCTGCGCCGGATCGAGGCCGGCGTGCCCCGCTGGGGCCACGAGATCGACGACCGGATCCTTCCCGCGGAGGCGGGTCTCGACGCGACGCACATCTCCTTTTCGAAGGGCTGCTACCCCGGCCAGGAGCCGATCGCGCGTCTCCACTACCGCGGCCACGCGAACCGCGAGCTGCGGGTCGTCGAGCTTGGCGAGGGAGTCGAAGTCGAACGGGTGACGAGCCAGGCGGAGCGCCCTGACGGCACTGTCGTCGCGCTCGCCTTCGTGCGCAGATGACGCGAAGACGTCGCACGCTCGAGCCGGCTGAGTGGTACTCGATCCGGCCGGTGCGGAGCCTGAAGCCGGCGACGTACCGCTGCCCGTTCTGCGGACTCCAGCTCCACGCGATGAGCGGCCACGTCCTCATCGCGCCCGAGGGCGATACCACCCGTCGCCGCCACGCGCATCTCGAGTGCGTCGCGGCCGCGAATCTGCCCGGCCGGCCCGCCGGGACGGGGCTTCGGCAGCGGCTGGCTAGACTTCTCCGTCCCGAGCGCCCGTAGCTCAGGGGATAGAGCACCAGCTTGCGGAGCTGGGGGTCGCACGTTCGAATCGTGCCGGGCGCATTTCTTCGTGCTTCTTAGTCGCCGCTGTTGACGAGCTCGACCGCGGCGAGATTCCAGCTGTCGTTCGTCGGGGCGAGGTCGTGCACCGAGACGCGAGAGCCGGACTTGCCGGTCGGGTGGTTCGTGTACTGGCTCCAGTACGTGTCCCCCGTGCCCGTGTTCAGCCACTGGTTGAGCATCACCCAGCCGACGGGGAGCTTGCGCGCGGCTGCTCGATCCCAGTCGTCGCCGGCCGCGAAGACGAGGGAGGTCGCGGCGATGGTCTTCAGCGTCAGGTGCGGTGCTCCGCTCGGCCCGGAGGCGTGAGCCGTTGCGCCGACGCCGTCCGCGCCCTCCATCGCGACGACGCTCAGGCTCTCGTCGTAACCGCTGGACGCCAGGGTTGCGGTGATCGGCGAGATCGTCGTTGCCGTGGTCGCGATGGCTTCCCACACCTCGGCGTCGCCCGGGCTCGAGTCCGCGCGGCTCACGCGCTTCCAATCCAGGCCGCCGCCCGCGACGACCGCCGTCTGCTTGCCGGACTGCGGGCCATCGGCCGAGACGAGCGCAAGCAGCGTCTCCCCGGGCGTCACCGCCTCGAATGCGTCCGTCGTCACGAAGTCCGTCCCGTGGACGGTCGTCTGGTGCTGGAGGACGAAGCACGTCATCGGTGGCGCCGGGTTCGAGACGTCCACGGTCTCGTGGGTCACCGTGCTCAGGCCGGTCGCGCTTGTCGCGCGCGCCGACAGGACGTGCGGGCCGTCCTTCAGCTTCCGTGTGTCCCACAGGACGTGAAACGGCGGCGTCCGTAGGGCGGAGCCGATCGGCTTGCCGTCCACGGCGAGCCGCACGGCCGTCACTCCGACGGCATCGGTCGCGTCGACGGCCACCGGTGCGAAACCTGAGACGGTCTCGTTCGGTCCCGGGTTGACGAGCTGGACGGCCGGGCGTGAGTCGAGCGGCAGTACGAGCGTCGAGACCTGGCCACCGGAGCTCGAGAGCTCGAGAGTGATTTTCTTCGGCCGCGGAACGCGGAGGTCGAGACGTCCGCTGCCGACCGAATGGTGGCGCCCCGCGACTACCGCCGTGACCGCCACCCCGTGTGGCGCGACGAGCCGCAACTCGAGCAGTTCCGCGCTCCAGACGAGTCGCGTTACGCGGATCGTGGGCGTCTTCGGCACGACGATCCGCCGCACCGGAGCGCTGCCCATCACTCCGTCGGCGTCGGTCGCGCGCGCGCTGACGAAGTGGACTCCGGGGCGGGCCGCGACCGCGACCGCATGCGTGTACGGCGCGGAGGTTTGCGAGGGGCCGACCGGGCGGCCGTCGAGGATGAACTGGACGGAGCGAACCGTGTGCCCCGGCGGCGGGGAGACCGTCGCTGTCAGGTGCGAGCCTCCTGTGAGCCGGACTCGGGGCAGCGGGACCTTCGTCACCTTCTGTGAGACGACGCTCACCTGGTTCCCGACGATCTGCAGCGTCGTGTCGGTCACGTCGTTGGTGGTGGTGACCTCGTGCACGACGTGTTCGGGATCGACGGTTGCGCGCAGGACGTACGTGCCGTCGGGCACTCCGACGAGGCTGATCGGCTGTCCCGCGTCGGTCTGGTCGTACTGGTCGCCCCAACCGGCGGACCAGCCGAGCGGCTTGGTCGGGTCGGCGCAGTTCGATGGCGAAATGAACGTCTCCGCCGGCGGGTTCGGATACCCGGGAACCTGGACGTCGCCGGTCATGCAGTAATCGACTTTCGGGCTCCGGGCGACGACGGAACCGACCGTGCCGCCCGGGCCGACGTTGTTGAGCGTGAAGCTCGACAGCGGGTAGCGATAGTCGCTCGGCGGCTCCCAGGTCCCATACGTGGCGAGCGGAGCCCGTTTCGCGATCGAGCCGTTGCGGCGGTGCAGAGCCTGGCTGAACGTCGAGACGCCGGTCTTCGCGTCGTAGTGCGGATCGAGCTCGAAGAGCCCCGGCCCGAGGTTTGCGGTGATGTGCGTGAAGCGGAGCTCTCGATGGCCGTCTCCGTCGAGACCTATCGAGATGAGGTCGGTGGGAACGATGAGGCGCAGGTCGGGGAGAAGGGCGGGTGACCGCGTGGCCGCGCCCGAGCTGCCGCTCGCGAGTGCGGCGAGCGCGACGAAGAGGAGGAGCAGTCTGGCGATCCGGCCCACTTCCGCCATTGTCGACGTTTCCTGCGATTTAGGCGAATGCCGCTAGCGGGCGGGCGGCTCGTCGGCGCCCAGTCCGACGAACTGCGAGAACTCCGCCGGCACGACGAACTTCGTCGAGTCCGAGGAGCCGATCGTCTTCAGCGCGTCGAGGTACTGCAGGCGCATCGTCTTCTCATCGACGCCCTTCGCCACCTTGAAGATCGTCTCGAGGGCGTTCGCGAACCCCTCGGCGCGCAGGATCGCCGCCTGCCGCTGGCCCTCTGCGCTGAGGATCGCGGCCTGCTTGTCTCCTTCCGCGACCGTGATCGCCGCCTGCTTTGTCCCCTCCGCCTCGGTGACGACCGCGCGCCGCGTCCGCTCGGCGGACATCTGGCGCGTCATCGCGTCCAGCACGTTCGCCGGCGGATTGATCTCCCGCACCTCGACGTTCGTGACCTTCACGCCCCAGCGCTCGGTCGTCTCGTCGAGCTTCGTCTGGAGGGTGGCGTTCATCGCGTCGCGCTTCGAGAGCACGTCGTCGAGCGTCATGTCGCCGACGACGCTGCGCAGCGTGGTCGCGGCGACGTTCTGCGCGGCGCCGGCGAAGTTCTGCACCTTGATGACAGAGTCGACGGCCTCGATGACGCGGTAGAAGATGATGAAGTCGATCGAGATCCCCGCGTTGTCCTTCGTGATGGCCGTCTGGGATGGGATCTCGAGGTAGAGCTCGCGCAGGTCGACGATCGTCGGTCGGTCGACAATGGGGATCAGGAAGACGATGCCCGGGCCGCGCGTGCCGACGACGCGGCCGAGGCGGAAGAGCACGATGCGCTGGTACTCGCGAATGATCCGGAACGGGAAGATCGTCGGCATCCACCGACGATCCCACTCCCGGAGCTGTAAGTCAACGTCAGCTCACGGTCACCGTCTTCTTCTTCGTAGTACCGACGAGCCCGTAGTCGTCGCGAGTCGTGACCGTGATCGTCCTCGTGCCGGCCGTCGCGTACGTGTGGCTCAGGCTCGTTCCGCATCCGGTCGAGCTCGCGGTGCCGTCGCCCCAGCTCCACGTGCATGTGACCGTTCCGCCGGGAGCCGGGTCGGTTGCGGTAATCGACCACGTGCCGCCGGGGGAGCCGTGAGTCGCGGTCGTCGGGCCGCTGATCGCGTGCGCGGTCAGCTTCGGCTGGGAGAAGAGCTTCGTGCTCGCCGGCGTGCCGATCCCGGTCGGGCCGTCGAAACCGCCGGCCGCGTCGCAGGCGCCGGTGCCGAGCGCGGGGAGGCCGCTCGCGTCGTAGGCGCAGTCGAGGACTCCGTAGCCGAGGTTGTTCGGGTTCGGGCATTGCGGGGCGCCTTCGCCGTCGCAGAGGCCGTTTCCGCCGACGGTCACGTCGTAGTGCGCGCTCGCCGTATGGCTGTAGAGCGCGACGGCCGGATACGGCAACCCGTGCGCTCCACCTGCGAGCGCGAACGCAGCCGCGGCGAGCGGGGCGGCGAGAGACGTGCCTCCGATCGTCTCCCAGCCGGCCTTGCAGCCGGAGCAGCCGGTGTACGAGTCGTACACGTCCAAGCCCGTGAGCGGGTCGGCGACCATCGCCATGTCGGCGACGAGGCGCTTTCCTGCGCACGCCGAGCCCGCGTAGCCGGTGACATGGCTCTGCCAGCCCTGCGCCGCGAAGAGCGAGCTGCAACCGCCGCCGCTCGCGCCGAGCGGCGACTGAAGCGCCTGCTGGTACGCGTCCTGCGGGCCGTTGTCGTTCCAGACGGTCTCGTACGCGCGCGTCGGCGTCGAGGACTGCGCGAGGTACAGCGACGTCCCGCCGACCGCGACGACGGTCGGGTACGCGGCAGGGACGCTCGGCGCGCTGATCTTTCCGCTGCCGCCGAGGAGGTCGTAGTCGTAGTAGCCGTCGTCGCCCGACGAGGCGGTGATCACGACGCCGGGATGGTCGAACGCGTGCGCGAAGGTCGTGCCGCTGCCGGTCTCCGGCTCGCCGAAGGAGTTGCTGATCTCGGTGGCGTGAAGCGTGTTCGCCGCAGTGTTCTCGGCCGTGCCGAGGTCGCCGTCGGACGCGCTGCTCGCCTCGACGAGGACGATCTTGCAGGAGGAGCAGACCGCGTGCACCGCTTCGACGTCGAGCGACTCCTCGCCGGACCAACCCGTCGTGTCGTTGGCGGGGAGCGTGGCGCCACCTATCTCGTTGACGACCTTGAGGCAACCGCTCGCGATGCTGCACGCGGCGAGGCCGTACTGCGCGTCGAAGGTCTGGAGGTCGGCGTCGATCTTGGGGTCGTTGTATGCGTCGACGATCGCAACGGTCTGGCCGCTTCCCGTTCCGCTCAGGCCGTAGACGCTCGTGATGTCGGCTGGCGTCAGGCCGCCGCTCGGGCCGGTCGTCCCCGCGGGGAGGGCCGCGAACGGCCGCGCGCCACGCGTGCCGGGCCGGACAAGGACGCGGCGCATCGAGTCGCAGGCGGCGCGGTGCCCCGTGGCGAGGTGCTTCGGTGGCCTACAGAGGGGCACGCCCTTGGCGTAGACCTGGATCCCGCCCGCGGTGGCTGATCCGGCGAGCGCGAGCACGGCCGCAGCGAGCGCGGCGATGGAGAGTGTCTTTGGCTTCATCGGCCGAACGTAGCCAGGCGAAGCAGCGACCGAAGGCCGTTTGACGGTATTGCGGCGAAGGCTCGACACTCTCGCGAGAATCCCGTCGATGCCTCTCTACATAACCGAGTCCGAAGTGGCCGATCTTCTGTCCGCGGAGGACGCCGTCGAGGCGGTCGAGGCGTGCTTCCAGCGCATGGCGGCCGGCTCGGTCGAGAACCGGCCGCGCTACAGGCTCGGCCTCACAGAGGGCGCGCTTGCCGTGATGGCGGCGGCGGATCTCGAGCTCGGCTACGCGGGCGCGAAGGTCTACGCGGGGTTCCGGGACGGCGCGCGCTTCGTCGTTCTCCTCTTCCGCGCCGACTCGCCTGAGCTCGTCGCGGTGATCGAGGCGGACAAGCTCGGGCAGCTCCGCACCGGCGCGGCGAGCGGCGTCGCCGCGAAGCATCTCGCCCGCGCGGATGCTCGCACGCTCGGACTGATCGGCTGCGGCTGGCAGGCCGAATCGCAGCTCGCGGCGATCCGCGTCGCGCTCCCCGGCCTCGAGCGCGTCGTCGCGTACTGCCGTAACGAGGAGCGGCTCGCCGCGTTCTGCGAAGAACACGGCACCGAGCCGGGGGAGAGCCACCGCGACGCCGGCGAGTGCGATGTCGTCGTCACCGTCACGACGTCGAAGGATCCGGTCCTGCGCGGCGAGTGGCTACGGCCGGGCGCGCTCGTCTGCGCCGTCGGCGCGAACGACGGCCGCCGGCGCGAGCTCGACAACGTCGTCCTCGAGCGCGCCGCGTTCGTTTGCTGCGACTCGCGTGAGAACGCGAAGCTCGAGTCCGCCGACCTCATCGAGCCGGTCGAGTCCGGCGTCCTCGACTGGCTCGAGGTGCACGAGCTGCAGGAGGTCGTCGCAGGCCAGGTCGCGGGTCGCCAGTCGGACGACGACGTGATCGTCTTCAAGTCGAACGGCCTCGCCGCGTGGGACGTCGCCGCGGCCGCCGCCGTCGTCGAGCGGGCGCGTGCGGCTGGAGCCGGGCGCGAATTGTCATAGTTCGTGTCACGATGAAACTCCGTTTCGGATTCACCCCTTGCCCGAACGACGCGTTTGCGTTCCACGCTCTCGTGCACGGTCTCGTCGACGCCCCGTTCGAGGTCGAGCCAGTTCTCTACGACATCGAGGAGCTGAACCGGCGCTCGGCGGCCGGCGAGCTCGAGCTGACGAAGCTGAGCTTTGGCGCCGCGGCCGCGGCCGGTGATTCCTACCGGCTCCTCCGCAGCGGCGCGGCGCTCGGGCACGGCGTCGGTCCGCTCGTCGTCGCTCGCACGCCACGGTCCCTCGTGGACGCGGCCGCCGGCCGGATCGCCGTGCCGGGTCGCGAGACGACCGCCTTTCTCCTCCTCCGGCTTGCCGCTCCCGCTCTCGGCGACGTCGTCGAGCTCCGCTACGACGAGATCCTCGCCGCGGTTGTCGCGGGCGATGTCGATGCCGGGCTGATCATTCACGAGAGCCGCTTCACGTATCGCGACCACGGCCTCGTCGCCGTCGCGGATCTCGGGGAGTGGTGGGAGAGCGACACGGGCCTGCCTGTTCCGCTCGCCGGGATCTTCGCGCGCACCGATCTCGAGCCCGACGTCGCCGCCGCCGCCGAGGACGCGATCCGCGCCTCCGTCGAGTACGCGTTCGCGCACTCCGAGGCGAGCCGCGACTATGTCCGCTCCCTCGCGCAGGAGATGTCGGACGACGTCTGCGCCGCACACATCGCTCTGTACGTGAACGAGAACAGCATCGACATCGGCGACGAGGGGCTCGTCGCGGTCGAGCGGCTGCTCGGTCGATCCGCAGCCGCTGCCTAGACTCACGCGCGTGAGTCGCGCAGTGATCCTCTCCGCCGTTCGCACGCCGATCGGCCGCTACGGCGGCGCGCTCGCGGACGTCCGTCCTGACGATCTCGCGGCGATCGTGATCAAGGAGGCGGTCGCGCGCGCGGGCGTTCCGGCAGAGGAGATCGAAGACGTTTGGCTCGGCGCCGCGAACCAGGCCGGCGAGGACAACCGCAACGTCGCGCGGATGGCGGCGCTGCTCGCGGGACTTCCCGACTCGGTCGCCGGCGTCACCGTCAACCGGCTCTGCGCCTCCGGGCTCGCGGCGGTCGTCGGCGCGTGCCACGCGGTGATCGCGGGAGACGGCGACCTCTTCGTCGCAGGCGGCGAGGAGTCGATGACGCGTGCGCCGTTCGTCACGCCGAAAGCGGCGAAGCCGTACGAGCGCGCCGACCGGCCGTTGTACGACACGACGCTCGGCTGGCGGTTCACGAATCCGAAGCTCGTCGAGCTGTTCCCGCCGGAGTCGATGGGCGAGACGGGCGAAAACGTTGCCGAGCGCTGGGGCGTGTCGCGGGAGGATCAGGACGCGTTCGCGCTCGAGTCGCAGCGCCGCTGGGCCGCGGCCGACGAGGCGGGGCGCTTCGACGACGAGCTCGTGCCGGTCGGGGACGTCGTGCGAGACGAGCATCCCCGTCCCGACACGACCGCCGAGAAGCTCGCCGCGCTCAAGCCGGCTTTTCGCGAGGGCGGCACCGTCACGGCCGGGAACGCATCGGGAATCAACGACGGCGCGGCCGCGCTCGTGATCGCGTCGGAGGAGAAGGCGCGCGAGCTCGGCGTCGAGCCGCTCGGCGCATTCGTCGGCTCCGCCGTCGCAGGAGTTGACCCGCGCGTGATGGGCGTCGGCCCGATCCCGGCGGTGCGAAAGGTGCTCGAGCGCCGCGGGATCGCGATCGACGATCTCGATCTCGTGGAGCTGAACGAAGCCTTCGCGTCTCAGAGCCTCGCGGTGATCCGCGAGCTAGGCCTCGACCCGGCGAAGGTGAACGTCAACGGCGGCGCGATCGCGCTCGGCCATCCGCTCGGGATGAGCGGCGCGCGCCTCGTCGTCTCGCTCCTGCACGAACTGCGCCGCCGCGGCGGCCGCTACGGCCTCGCGACGCTGTGCGTCGGCGTCGGCCAGGGCCAGGCCGCGTTGTTCGAGCGCTGAGCTCGGCGAATTCCCCGATGTCCGATGGGGAGTGCACGCACCACGGTTGGATCATGCGCGGAAGGCTGCGCCTCGTTCTGCTCGTGCTTATCGGCGTCTTCATGCTGGTGCTGTCGCCGTCCGAGCTTGGTGATGAGAGCACGTACCAGCTCGTCTCGCCGTGGGGAGCATGCCAGGGGTTCACCGTCGAGACGGTCGCTGGCGCGGTCAACGGCTGCACTCCGTTACCGCCGGGCATGTATCTCTTGCCCGGGGAGGGCATCACTCTGATGCCCTGGTACTACTCCGCCGCAGCCAACGGCTCCATCGTGCTGATGGCGGACGACAACCGTGATCCGACCTCCGGCGATCAGGGCTCGATCTGGCTCGTCAAGCCCGACGGCTCGTCACTGCACCTGGACAGCAATCCTTGGGACTTCGCGCCCTCTATCTCGTACGACGGCTCGAAGGTCGTCTTCGCACGCTTCGATCCGGCCACCTCGAGCTCGGACATCTACAGCGTGAACGCCGACGGCTCCGATCTGCATCTCGTCGTCTCGGGCAGAGGAACGGAGCACTTGACCGTTCCGTCGATCTCCCCCGACGGGAGTGCTATCGCCTATTGGTGCGGCCCCGTCTCGGTGTTTACTGCACCGGCGGTCTGCGGTCCGCTTACCGACGGGAGCTATCGCACAAGCGGCGTCATGCGCGTCGGCATCGACGGGACGAAACCGCGGATGATCGCGATCGCGACTGGCGCCGAGTTCGGCCAGGACGGCCCGGCAGCCCTGAGTTGGTCGCCCGACAGTCGGTGGCTGACGACGGACGGAATGCTTGGAGACAATTCGGGCACGCAGCTCCAGCTCTTCAAGTACCGCACGGATGGAAGCGATCTCTTCAACAACCTCGATCCGACGCGCCAGATCACACACGCCGTCGCGCCTTCCGCCCCAGTGCTGCCGCAGTTCAGCCCCGACGGTTCCGAGATCCTCTACCTGGACTCCGCCGACGGCCACGGGAACCAGGGGAACTTCTCGTTCCTCATCGGCGTCGACGGGTCCAACCCGCACCAGGTCTCTCTCAACCCCGACACCACCTGCGCGAACGGATCGTGCGATCCGCCTTCATATGGCGAGTTCATCCCGACCAACGGGACACCGGCTCCCCCGCCAGCGCTTGTGGACGCGACGCACGTGAAGGTCCCGTCCGTCACACATCAGACCCTCCCGGCCGCCACGAGCACGCTCAAGGCGGCTCACACGAGGGTCGGAACCGTGCAGCGGGCGTCCTCGTCGCAGGTGCCGGCCGGTCGCGTCATCTCACAGAATCCGACCGCAGGCGCGACCGCTCACCGGACGACGAAGCAAGGGCCGCCGGTGGCACTTGTCGTGAGCACCGGCTTGACGCGGACAGTGACGGTCGCAAAGAAGGGAGTCGGAAGCGGGACAGTCACCTCGACTCCGGTCGGGATTGCCTGTGGCTCGACGTGCACCCACGCGTTCGCAAAGGGAATCAGCGTCAAGCTCGTGGCGACCGCGGCGAGCGGCTCGGTCTTCTCGGGGTGGTCAGGGGCATGCACCGGCACCGGTGTCTGCCGGGTTGCGATGAGTCAAGCGCGCGCAGTGAGCGCTGCGTTCCGCAAGGCGGTTTGCGTCGTCCCGAACGTCAAAGGCAAGCTGCTTGCCTCGGCGAAGGCGGCGCTCAAGGCCGCGTCGTGCGGCACCGGCACGGTAAGTAACGCGTACTCGAGCACGGTGCCGGCCGGATATGTGATCTCGGAGAGCCCGACGGCGGGTTCCAAGCTCGCCGTGGGCGCGAAGATCGCGCTCGTCGTGAGCAAAGGGCCCGCCGGCTAGCCGACGTGCGGGCGGATGTAGATCACACCCTCCTGCTCGATCGGTACGCCGACGCTGATGATGAGCGTCTCCACCCGCGGTTACGGCCTCGCGACGCTGTGTGTCGGCGTCGGCCAGGGCCAGGCGGCCCTGTTCGAGCGCTGAGGTCAGCGAAATCCCGGTTGCAGGACTGCGGGGAGCGTAGTATCCAGCAGTCATGCGCAATAAGCCGCGCGTTTTTCTGCTCGTTCTTGTCGGCATCTTCGTGTTGGCGGCCTCGCCGTCCGCGCTCGGTGACGGAACGACGTACCAGCTGGTCGTCCCGCCCACGAACGGCGTGGCTTGTGTGGGCTTCCCCCATATGACGACCGACGGCGCGGTGACCGGCTGCACGCCGGATCACGTCGCCGGCCCCTGGAGCTTCTTTTATTCGGTTGCTGCCGACGGCTCAGTCGCCTTCCAGACCGACGCCGGCGCGATCTGGCTCGTGAAGCCCGATGGATCGTCCGTGCTTCTCGACGACTCGACCGAGGACTACTCGCCGAGCATCTCGTACGACGGCTCGAAGGTCGTCTTCGCCCGCTACGACCTCGCGGCGAGCAGCCCGCAATCGGACCCCGCGGTGAACGTCTCGGACATCTACAGCATCAACTCCGACGGCTCCGACCTGCAGCAGGTCGTCTCCGGCCAGGGAATCAACTATCTGACGGATCCAGTGATCTCGCCGGACGGAAGCTCCATCGCCTACTACTGCGGGCCGGCGGTCAATGGGGATACGAACGCCTCAGGTTGCGGGCCGCTGACCGACGGAAGCTACCGCTACGGCGGCGTCATGCGCGCGAACATCGACGGCAGCGATCCGCGGATGATCGTGATCGGGGGAGGCGCCAACCTGGAGCCCGTCGGCCCGACGAGTCTCAGCTGGTCGCCCGACAGCCAATGGATCGCGATGGACGGCCTTCTCCTGACCGCGGACTTCGAGCGTGAGCTCTTCGAGTACCACACCGACGGCAGCGACCTCTTCAACAATCTCGACCCGACGCGTCAGATCACGCATGCGTCCTTCCCGAACATTCCCATCTATGCGCAGTTCAGCCCCGACGGCTCGCAGCTGCTCTACATGGATTTCGTGGACGGGAGCGGCAACCAGGGGAACTTCTCCTACCTGATCGGCGTCGACGGCTCCAATCCGCATCAGATCTTCCTCAACCCCAACGTGACCTGCACGAACGGCTCGTGTTACGGGGGGTCCTACGGAAGGTTCATTCCCACCGCTATTCCTGTCGCTCCGCCGCCGCTCGTGGACATGACACACATCACCGTGCCGTCGGTTACGGATCTCGATGTGACCGCTGCGACGAGCACGCTCTCCTCGGTGCACCTGACGGTTGGAACGGTGAGCCAGAGCTACTCGGCAACCGTCGCCAAGGGCAGCATCGTGTCGCAGAATCCGAGCGCTGGTTCCGTCGCGCATCGCACCGTCAAGACGGGACCACCCGTGAACCTCGTGGTCAGCAACGGCGTGCCGCCCCACGGTCTGACCGTCATACGCGCCGGGACCGGATCGGGCACGGTTTCCTCGAGCCCGGCCGGCATTTCCTGCGGGTTGACGTGCTCAAAGACGTTTGCCTACGGCGCGACGATCACGTTGACCGCTACTCCGGCAACGGGATCGACGTTCGCGCATTGGTCCGGTCCCTGCACTGGTACCGGTGTCTGCAAAGTCACGATGAGCGCCGCGAGGTCGGTCACGGCGAGCTTCGCGCTCATCAAGACCTTGAAGGTGACCAAGGCGGGAACTGGCTCTGGCACCGTCGCCTCCACGACCCCTGGCATCAGCTGCGGCTCGACGTGTTCGCATGCGTTCGTCTTCGGCACGAGCGTGACGTTGACGGCCAAGCCCTCGGCGGGCTCGAAGTTCACCGGCTGGTCGGGCCCGTGCTCGGGTACCGGTGTGTGCAAAGTCACGATGAACGCCGCGAGGTCGGTCACGGCTACGTTCAAGAAGCGCTAGCCGACCGGCGGGCGGACGTAGATCACGCCGTCGTGCTCGATCGGCACGAACGGCGCGCCGACGCTGATGACGAGCGTCTCCACTTGATGGAAGACGGCGGCGCCTCCTTCGCTGATCGGCACGACGATCTCCAGCTCATCGCGCGCCTCGGCCTCGAGTCCTTCCTCCTGGAGCGCCGCTAACAGCCTGTCCCGATCGGGGATCCGCGCTGCCTTGACCTGAACGTGATCCGTCATCTCGCGCCTCCTTCGTTGCCTCCGGTGTGGCGAGTCAAACGGAATGCTCGGCCCAGTGCAACCGTTACGGGCCTTTCCCGGCCGCGGGGAAATACGGGAAATTCCAGCGCGCACGGGAGTAACATCGCCGGCATGAATGCCCGCTGGACAGTGGGGATTCGGGTCCTGTCACTTACCGCGGTGATCGGCGCGTTTCTCGTCTTCCTCGGCACGGCAGCGGGGGAATCGCGGCTTTCGGTTGTGGCGGGCACGCAGCAGCTGGGGCACCTCCTCCTGTCGCCGGAGGGCGTGTTGCGTATCCCGCCGGGAACGACCGTCGTGCCGGATCGTATGCTCGTTCGCTTCCGCCCGGGCGTCACCGTGAGCGCACGTTCAGATGCGGTGTCGGACGTGGACGCCTCGGTCGGGACTGCGTACCGCCTGGTTCCGAGGCTTGAGCTTGTCCGCCTTCCGGCCGGTAGCTCAGTCGTGAGCGCCATCGCTGTGCTCTCTCGCGACCCGCGCGTGCAGTACGCGGTTCCGGATCTCGCGGTCAGGGTCGCCGCCACGCCCAACGATCCGCTGTATTCGAGCCAGTGGGCTCCCCCTGCAATCGGCGCTCCACAGGCGTGGGACAGGACGACCGGGAGCGCGACCGTCAAGGTCGCGGTGCTCGATTCAGGGGTTGTCCTCAACCATCCTGATCTAGCTGCGAACCTCATTCCCGGCTGGAACTTCGTCAGCAACAACAGCGTCCCGGCAGACGACTTCGGACATGGCACGCATGTCGCCGGGATCATCGGCGCGGTTGGCAACAACGGAGTCGGGGTCACGGGGATCAACTGGCACGTCGGCCTCATGCCTCTCAAGATCTGCAACTCCGGCGGGCTCTGTGATCTCGGGCTGGAGGTCTCCGCGCTTCAGTACGCCGTTGCTCACGGCGCGAAGATCGCCAACGCGAGCTTCGGGGGTTACTACGGCGGTTATCAGCCGGAAAGGGATGCGATCGCCGCTGCTGGCCAGGCCGGCCTCCTTTACGTGGCCGCAGCCGGCAATGCCAGCCAAAACAGTGACACCATGGCGCCCTTCTATCCGGCGAGCTACCCACTCGGGAACATCATCTCTGTCGCCGCGACTACGTCTTCGGGTGAGCTGGCGTGGTTCTCGAACTACGGCTTCAACCGTGTTCTGACTGCAGCGCCGGGCGAGGACATCCTCAGCACCTTGCCGACGAGCGGGCCGCTCAGCGATCCGAGCGGCTACGGGACAGAGAGCGGGACATCGATGGCCGCGCCCCATGTGACCGGGGCGGCGGCGCTCCTCTGGGCTGAGCACCCGGACTGGACGATGCAGCAGATACGGACGCGGCTGCTGACAACCGCGACACCGATGGCCAGTCTGACCGGTGAGGTTGGCGATTGCGGCCAACTCAACGTTGGCGCAGCGACCGACCCCGCGCTGCCGGACGAAGCGCTCGTCTGCGTCGAGCTGAGCGGGACGGGCGGAGGCTCGGTCAGCTCTGCTCCGGCCGGGCTCGACTGCGGTGCGACCTGTGCCGCCTCCGTTCCCGTTGGAACACAGCTGACGTTGTCGGCGACGCCGACTCCTGGCTCGTCGTTCTCGGGCTGGGGTGGCGCGTGTAGCGGCTCCGGCACGTGCACCGTAAACGCGAACGGACTCCAAGACGTGACTGCCACCTTCCGCAGATCGGGAAGCCCCCCGGGATGGCAGCAGAAACGGTTGCCGCCCCCGGCCGGCCGCGACCCGTTCCCGCCTGGAACCGTGAACGATCCCACGATCCTCGACTCGTTCTACAACGTCGCTGTCTCCGCTGATGGCACCGAGCGGGCTAAGGCGATCTACAACCCGCCTTCCGCGGGCTGTTACTACGACTCGACTGACACCGGCGGCGTCTTTCTCGAGCGCCGCACCGCTGCCGGATGGGTCGCGGACGGCAAGCTCACGGCACCGAGCGTGCCTGCCTATGCCGGCGATCCTGGCGCCAGATGGGCCAATTGCTCCCAGTTCGGGGCGACTACCCGGCTCTCCGCGGACGGAACCACGCTGCTCGTCGCTCCCAGTATGGATTCGGTGTATGCCGGTCCGTCCGGCTTCCGCTGGCGCTGCGCCGCCTACGTCTACAAGCGGGGCACCGGCGGCTGGGCGTTGGACACCGTCCTGTACCCGCCGGGAGTTGGCGCGGGAGGATCGCTCACCGTGGATGGCTGTGGCTTTTTCGGAGGAGACGCAGGAGGCGCGATCTCGGCGGACGGAACCCGCGTCGCCATGCTCACAGCAGAACAGGACGCCTCGCCTCGGCTGATCAGAGTTGACATCTACGCTCTTTCGGGAGGAGTCTGGGGCCTCGAGCAGCAGCTAACTCTGCCCTCCCCTAACTTCGACTGTGAAGGAGGAATGTCGTCGCGTTCCATGAGCCTCTCCGGCGATGGGTCCACCGTTCTCGTCGGAAACACGGGCTGCGACGACGCCGGGCTTTCCGTAGTGGGCCTCGTCTTTGCCTACGCGCGCTCGGGCACGCAATGGACACTCGCGCAGACCATCCATTCGCCGACGCCTTTCTCGCTCCAAGACTTCGGCTACCAGACAGCCCTCGCCCAGGACGGGAACACGGCGGTAATCGGAAACCTGACCCATTACGGAGAGGCGACCTGGGTCTTCGAGCGCGACGAGACGGGCTGGCACGTGAGCGCACTCTTGCCACACGCCGGCTCTTCTCCGGGTACCGTTAGCCCGTTGGACTGTCCTGCGATTGTCGAGGACGGCGCTCGGATCGTCTGCGTCGCCTACAACGATGACGTGGGCTTCAACGTCAGGCAGGGCGCGATCTTTATCTACGACCGTCCCGCGGGCGGGTGGGCCTCCGCGCAGCCACAAGCGCAAGAAGCGTTCGCGACCGGAGGTTTCCCCGACGACCGAACCGGGCTGGTCGCAGCGCCCGAGAACGGAAGCTTCATCGACGCCACGATAGGCCCGTGGGGCCTCGCCTCGGGCGCCTACCAGCACGATCGGATTGGCTACGAGTTCACCACGGGGGCAATTGACAAGACGTTGAGCGTCAACGCCAGCGGTGGGGGATCCGGATCGATCAGCAGCGACCTCACCGGGGTCGCCTGCGGCACGATCTGCTGGCACGACTACGCCGACGGCGCCTTGGTGACCCTCACCGCAACACCAGCAGCAAGCTCTCGCTTTGTCGGCTGGTCGGGTGCCTGCTCCGGCACGGGGTCTTGCGCGCTCACGATGAGCGCCGATCACACTGCGACCGCGACCTTCGCCCTCCTACCGAAGCTCAGCGTGGCCAAGTCCGGCAGCGGCAAGGGCACTGTCACCTCCAGCCCGGCCGGAATCAGTTGCGGCTCGACGTGCGCCGTCTACTACAACCCCGGCACGAGCGTCACCCTCACCGCCATTCCCGCGACAGGTTCGCGCTTTGTCGGCTGGAACGGAGGCGGCTGCTCCGGCACAGGCGGGTGCACCGTGACGATGAGCCAAGCGCGCAGCGTTACCGCCACCTTCACCCTCATCCCTGAGAGCCTGACGGTCTCGAAGTCGGGGCGTGGGTACGGCACCGTCACGAGCAGTCCCTCAGGGATCAGCTGCGGATCGACCTGCTCGCACGCCTTCAACTACGGAACCTCGGTCACGCTTACCGCCCGCGCGGTATCGGGCTACGTTTTCACCGGCTGGTCGGGAGCGTGCACGGGTACCAGCCCGACTTGTCATGTCTCGATGACCGCTGCGCGCGCGACGACCGCCATGTTCGCCGTGGCCAAGGTCCTCACCGTGCTCAAGGCCGGAACGGGGAGCGGAAAGGTCACGAGCACGCCTGCTGGCATCTCCTGCACGGCCACCTGCACGCATGCGTTCGCCGCGGGGACGGTGGTGACTCTGACCGCATCTGCGAAATCGGGCTCGAAGTTCACGGGCTGGTCGGGAGCGTGTTCCGGCACTGGCAAGTGCGTTGTGACGATGAGTGCCGCCAAGAGCGTCAAGGCAACGTTCAAACTCACCGCTGCTCGGCGCGACCACACGCCGTCGGCTGCGCGAGCATTTCCGCCGGACCGTTAGTTTCCGAAGACATGGCGGTGACCGCGGGACAGGAGTACGGGCTCTACATCAACGGCGAGGTTGTCGAGCCGGCCTCCGGGGAGATCCGCGACCTCGCGGAGCCCGCGACCGGCGCTCCGCTCGCGCGCGCCGCGATGGCCGGCGAGGCCGACGTCGACCGCGCCGTCGCCGCCGCCCGCGAGGCGCTCGACGGGCCGTGGGGACGGACACCTGCGAACGAGCGCGCCCGTCTTCTCCACGCGCTCGCCGATTCGATCGTCGCGAACCGCAAAGAGCTCGCGGAGCTCGAGTCGCGCAATGTCGGCAAGGCGATCTCCTCCGTGAAGGCCGAGGTCGCCGGCGCGGTCGAGAACTTCCGCTTCTTCGCCTCCGTCGTCGGCTCGATCTCCGGCCGCTCGAATCCGTTCGGCGGGTCGCTCATGAGCTACACGCTCAAGGAGCCGGTCGGCGTCTGCGCGCAGATCGTGCCGTGGAACTACCCGCTCCTCATGTCGGTCTGGAAGCTCTCGCCCGCGCTCGCCGCGGGCTGCTCCGTCGTCCTCAAGCCCGATCCGCAGACGCCGCTGAGCGTCCTGAGGATCGCCGAGCTCGCGACCGAGGTCGGCTTCCCGGCCGGCGCGATCAACATCCTCCCGGCGGACGGGCCGACGACCGGCTCGTACCTCGTCCAGCATCCGGGCACCGACAAGGTCGCATTCACGGGCTCGACCGCGACGGGGAGCGCGATCATGAAGCTCGCCGCCGACGGGATCAAGCGCCTGACGCTCGAGCTAGGTGGCAAGTCCCCGAACCTCGTTTTCGCCGACGCGAACCTCGACGACGCGATCCCGAGCTCGGTCTGGTCGATCTACTACGCGGCCGGCCAGAGCTGCGAGGCGCGCTCGCGCGTGCTCGTCGAGGCGTCGATCTACGACGATTTCGTCGCCCGCTTCGCCGAGGCCGCGAAGAGCCTCAAGGTCGGCGACCCGCTCGACGCTGAGACGCAGGTCGGCTCGCTCATCTCCACCGCGCACCGCGACCGCGTCCACGGCCTTGTCGAGAAGGGCATCGCGGAGGGAGCCGAGGTCGTCGCGGGCGGCGCGCCGGGCGATGGACCGGGCGCCTTCTACCTCCCGACCGTGCTCGCGGGCGTCGACAACTCGATGACCGTCGCGCAGGAGGAGATCTTCGGCCCGGTCGTCACGGCGATCCCGTTCGAGGACGAGAAGGACGCGATCCGCATTGCGAACGACGTCCGCTACGGCCTCTTTGCGACGGTCTGGACGGGCGACCCCGCGCGCGGGCACCGCGTCGCCAAGGCGATCAAGTCGGGGATGGTCGGGATCAACATGCCGTTCACCGCATTCCCCGGAATCCCGTTCGGCGGCTACAAGCAGTCCGGATTTGGACGCGAGCTCTCGATCGACACGCTCGAGCTGTATCTCGAGACGAAGGGCGTACTCTTCTCGACGAGTGCGAAGCCCTTCAATCCGTTCGGTCTGTAGGCAGCACCTCTCAGCGTCTCCCCCGATGCCGCGAGCGGGCGACGGCTGGACACTTCCTCAATGGGAACCTTCTTCACCGTGCTGGTCACGCTCGTCGTCGTGGCAGTGATCGCCCTGGTGCTCTGGGTGTTCGTGGTCGCGCCGTTCTGGGTGCCCTGGCACTCACACCGGTCTTAGAACTCGTTTCAAAATGAAGCACGGGCCGTCTGGGCGTGCTGGCCGGCGCGGATCCGTCGTCCTCGGTCGCACCCATAGCTACCGCTATGAGTGCTCCCTGCGTCCTAGCCTCGCACTCGGCCATCCCGCCCAGCCAGCGCGTGGTCATTCCGAAACGAGTTCGTAGCTACTTCTTCAGCGAGAGCGCGGCGCCGCCCGCGAGCAGCGCGAGTCCGATCAGGCGCGGCCAATGAAGCGCGATCCGGTCGGAGCCGAACAGTCCCCACCGGTCGATCGCGGCGCCCATCGCGAGCTGCCCCGCGATGAGGATCCCCACCGTTGCGGCGACGCCGATCCGTGGGCCGGCGAACGTGACCGTGAAGACGATGAGTAGTCCCATCACGCCGCCGAGCAGCATCCACCACGGCTGGTGAACGGCCCGCCCGAATCCGCCGAGGCTGTGGCGGAAGAGCAGGAGGATGACGACGGCGAGCGCAGCGGTCAGCGTCGCTGAGAAGCCAAGCGCCTCGAGGACGCCGATCCGTTCCCCGAGCCGCGACATGAGTGCGACCTGGATCGAGCCGGCGAGCCCGGCCGCGACCGCGAGCGTTGCTGCCGCTGCGCTTCCCGACACGACTCAGCTACCGGCGGTGCTGTCGCCCTGCCAAAGGCTGAACGCGTTGCCCTCGGTGTCCTGGCAGGCGGCGAACCAGCCGAAGCCCGGAACCGGAGTCTTGTCGCCCGCCTGCCCGCCGTGCTCCGCCACCTTCGCGAGCGACGCGTCGATGTCGTCGGTGTCGAGGTAGACGGTGAAGTTGCCGGTCGGCGCTCCTCCGGCGATCGCGCCGCCCTCGTTCTCGCCGGTCTGGAACATCCGGTAGTCCATCTCCGGCGACATCGGCGGGCCGATCTGCCAGCCGAAGACGCCGCTATAGAAACTCTGCGCGCGATCGGCGTCTTCGGCGCCGATCTCGACGTGCACGACTCTGCCGTTTGCCATGTCGTACGCTCCTCTTCGTCGTCTACTGAAAGGACCGCGAATGTACCGCGTGACCGTCCTCTACGAGAACGAGCCTGACCCGCAGGAGTACGCCGCGCACGCCGAGTTCTGCCGCTGCGTGCCGAACAGCGTGTTTCGGCACGGGAAGGTGACGGGCTCGCCGATGGGCGAGAAGACGCACGCGTACTACGCCGAGTGGGAGTTCGCGGACAAGGAAGCCTTCGACACGGCCGTGCGGAGCGACGAGTTCATGGCGACCGGCAAGGACGCCTACAAGCGCGGGCTGCCGAAGCCGACCGTCCAGTTCGTCGCGTTCTCCGACTGAACCTCAGGATCGGCGGAAACCCCGATTCGCCGCGGCCCGCATCGGAGGCACGCTCCCGCCGAAAGGAGGTTCCTCATGGGCGACAAGAAGCAGGAGGACACCCCGAAGCGCGGGCGCAAGCTCGCGATCTGCGGTCGCTGTGTGGCCGTCGGTTCGGTCCTCCTCATCGTGCCGTTCGTCCGGCGGCTGCGGGAGCAGCGTCGCGAACAGCACCAGCAGCACCATCGCCGCTTCCCGCTCCTCGGGCACTAGCTCCCAGTTAGTGTCCGCCGCGATGGCGGAGGTCGAGTTCAGCCGGGACGGCGCGGTCCAGACGATCACGCTCAACCGTCCCGACAAGCTCAACGCGTTCACGCGTGCAGTGCACGACGGGCTGCGCGAGGCGCTCGAAGCGGCGGCGTCGCCTGACGTGCGCGCGGTCGTGATCACGGGTGCGGGCCGCGGCTTCTCCGCCGGACAGGATCTGACGGAGTTCGGCGAGGGCGGCGACGTCGGGTCGCTGCTCCGCGCGACGTACCACGTCAACGTCAACCTCATTCGCTCCCTCGAGAAGCCGGTGATCGCTGCGGTGAACGGCGTGTGCGCGGGCGCGGGGCTCTCGCTCGCGTGCGCCTGCGACATCCGCATCGCGCGCGACGACGCGTTCTTCGTCCCCGGCTTCGTCGGGATCGGGCTGATCCCCGACTCCGGCGGGACGTACTTCATCCAACGCCTGCTCGGCACGCCGCGCGCGTTTGAGTGGATGACGTCGAACCGGCGGCTGACCGTGGCCGAGGCGCATGCGTGGGGGCTCGTCTCCGAAGTCGTGGAGGCAGGCGCGTTCGAGGCGCGGGTCGCCGAGCGCGCGGCCGAGCTCGCCGCCGGCCCGACGCGCGCGATCGCCCTGACGAAGCGGCTCTTCGACGAAGCGGGCACGAACACACTCGCGCAGCAGCTCGAGCTCGAGGCCGACCTCCAGACGGAGGCGTCGCAGACGGAGGACTTCCGCGAGGGCGTCACCGCGTTCGTCGAGAAGCGCGCGGTCGACTTCAGAGGGCGCTGAGCGACGCGGGGGTTGTGGGATTCCCGCAGCTTTGCAGCGGGGATCCCGCAGCTTTGCCGGTTTCCGTTGACTTCGCCCCCGCGCCCTGCGCTTAATCGGGCGTCTTCTTAGTTTTTTCTTGATCCCCGCGATCGAAAGGTGCGGCATCTCATGCGGTTGACGCGTATCCCCCTCGTTCTCGGCGTGGTCTTTGCCACGGCGGTTCTTGGCACCATCGTGTTCTTCACAACAAGCGCCACGAAGCCCGCGAATGCGGCGACCGTGCAGAACATCATCTCCTCACGCGGGACTCCGCCGTGGGCCGAGCGCGGCCTGGTGGGCACGAGGGTCCTCAAAGGCCAGGTGCCGCTCGCGGTTACGACCAGCGCAGCGCGCTACGTGGCCCCGACTTCGAAGAGCAGCGTAATGCGGCTGAACTTCACGCTCCCGCTGCGTGACCGGGCGACGCTCGACAAGCTGATCGCGGTCGAGGCGAAGACGCATCAGACGGTGTCGCGCGCCAAGCTCTACGCACGCTTTGCTCCGCCGTTGTCGCAGATCCACGCGCTTCAGCGCTGGCTGACCAACCACGGCTTCACGATCACGCACACGGGCGGCGAGCGGCTGAGCGTCGGCGCCATGGCCCCGGTCGCGACGGTCGAGAAGGCTCTCAACATCAAGATCAACAACTACACGCATTCGAAGACGACGTACTCCACGCTGAAGGTCCCGGCCTACGGGTTCTTCGCGAACACGACGGCGCCGACCGTGCCCGCCCGGCTCGGCATTCAGAGCATCTCGGGCCTCTCGAGCGTCGATCGCTTCTACACGTCGGCCCAGCTCGCCACGCACAAGCTCAACGTGCGGAGCGGCGGCTACTTCGGCCAGGATCTCCGCGGGCTCTACGACATCACGGGCCACGGCTACGACGCGACCGGACAGACGGTCGGCTTCACGCTTTGGACGTCCGCCGAGCGGCAGGTCGCGATGACCGCGTATGCCACCGCCACCGGTGATACGCCGATCACGGTCGACGCGAACTGCGTCGCGTCGGGCAACTCCCCGACGACGCCGAGCTCCTGCTCGACGCAGACCGTGGCCGCTGACCACCTCATGACGATTCTCGAGAACGGCAACGCCGACAACAACTGGGGCTCGAACGAGGAGACCGGACTCGACATCGAGGCGGCGCACGGCACCGCCAACCATGTCGCCATGAAGTACTACGCCTCCGAGTGCGCGACGAACCCGCCGGCCAACACTGGCCTCGGGAACGCCGGCTGCAACGGCACCGACGTCGGCATGGAGATGGCGATGGAGGATGCGGCGTCCGACCCGACCCTCCACAGCGTCTCGAACAGCTGGGGCTACGGCGGCGACGTCGAGTGGGGCCCAACCGACCCGTTCCAGGTCGCTACCGACAACATCCTCGCGCTCGCCGCGGCGGCCGGGACGACCTTCTACTTCTCCACCGGCGACGCCGGCACGTACCAGTCTGGCATGCCGCCGGACAGCCAGTACGTCGTTTCGGTGGGTGGCACGAGCACGTACTCGACGAGCACGCCGAGCACGTGGAGCACGTCGATAGCATGGAGCGGCGGCGGCAGCTGGTGCTCGAACATCATCGCCCGCCCGTCCTGGCAGACAGGCCCCGGCGTTACGGCGAACGCGTCGTGCCCGGGCCGTGTGACACCTGACGTCTCGACCATCGCCGATTCGAGCACCGGCATCGCCACCTACTGGACGACGGGTACGAACTCGCAGAGCCACGCCCAGGTCGGCGGCACGAGCCTCGCGGCTCCGGTGATGAACGGTCTCCAGGCCATGACCCAGGCCTACGTCAACGCTCAGACCTATCCGGGCGCGGCGCCGAACATCCCGTTCGTCGCGCCGCTGCTCTACCAGCTCGGGAACAGCGGGCACTACACGAGCTACTTCCGTGACATCCAGTGCGGTAACACCGCGAACCCGTCAGGCGGCCCCGACGGCGACGCAGCGATCGCCGGCTGGGACGCGGCGACGGGCTGGGGCGAGCCGGACTGGTTCAACTTCGCCAAGGGCATCGCCATCGACCTCGGCGCGACGAACGTCGCCGTGCCGGCGTCTCTCTCGACGAACTTCGCCTGGACGTGCGCGAAGACGCCCAGCAACTCGACCGAGCGCGCGTTCTCCTTCCCGACCTCCTCGACCGGCTACGCGGTCGGCGCGGCCGGTAGCACGACGCCCTGGTACGGCAAGTTCCTCGCCTCGGGCGCGTGGGGTGCGGTGAACACCTTCTTCAAGACGACCGACGGCGGCCTCACCTGGTTCCCGTCGAACAGCGACATGTTCTCGATCGCATGCACGTCGACGAGCACCTGCGTTGAAGTGGGCGCCGGCGGGC
>Ga0265338_10002612_pt1 | contig 26603 bp, 26 predicted proteins | sample 42126metaG_FD_193579 | JGI IMG/M metagenome (GOLD analysis project Ga0265338, IMG submission 193579) | Rhizosphere microbial communities from Carex aquatilis grown in University of Washington, Seatle, WA, United States - 4-21-26 metaG | ecosystem: Host-associated > Plants > Roots > Rhizosphere...
CAGCCGCCGCCATCAAGACCCCGCCGGCGGCGCCGGCAAAACCGGTCAAGATTGCCCGGCCGGCCGCGCCGACGTTTCCGCGTTACCTGTATCTTTCGCCGCACAAACCGAAGGCGTGCGACCGGCATGTGGCGTCGGGCGCGTTCACGCAGGCGCGGCAGTATGAGCAGAACTCGGGTTTGGCGGACGCGCTCCAATCGTACCGTCAGGCGACGGAGCTGGACCCGGCCTGGTTCGAGGCGCAATACAATTACGGCGTGATTGCCTACCGGCTGCACAACTACAGCCAATCGCTCGCCGCCTACGAAATGGCGCTGGCGATCAATCCGGATTCGGTGGACGCGCGCTATAATTTCGCGCTAGCGCTCAAGGCGGCGGGTTATGTGACCGACGCGGTGATGGAGCTGAAAAAAATCCTGGCGACGAATCCGGACGAGGTGCGGGCCCACCTGGCGCTGGGAAACATTTGCGCGCAGCAACTGTACGACCCGGTGCAGGCCCGGCAACAATATCTGAAGGTGCTGGAACTGGACCCGCGCAATCCCCAGGCGGCGGACATCCAATTGTGGCTTTCATCGAATCCGCCTTGAGGGAGGTTGGCCGGGTGGAAAGCCCGAAATCAGCGGCAAATGCTTTGCTCCGGCCGGGAAAATGCCCCGAAAATTGGCATGAAACGGGCTATAAATTCAACTGGCGCTAAGAACCGGGTATTTAATTTAGCCGTAATTTTGCCGTTATGATTGCTGCCGACATACAAAAGTTTGCGATGGATAACCTGCCGGTCAATTGGTTCGACGGGTTGGTGGTGGGGCTGTTAATTTTTGGACTGTTCCGCGGACGCAAGCACGGCATGTCCAAGGAAGTCCTGCCCCTGTTGCAATGGGTGACCCTGGTCCTGGTCGCCGGGTTCGGTTACCCGATGGTCGCCCCGTTCCTCGCCAACATCGCCGGGTTGGGCAAGTCGGCCAGTTTGCTTTGGAGTTACGTGCTGCTGGCGTTTGTCGTCCTCTTCGTGTTCTGGCTCATCCAAAAGTTGATGGTGCATCGCACGTCCGAGAATAATTTTTTCGGCAGCGGTGAATATTATCTGGGCATGATGTCGGGGATGATCCGGTTTTTCTGCATGCTGCTGGCGTTGCTCGCCCTGTTGAACGGGCCTTACTATACCCAGGCGGATATCCAGGCGCACGAGGCCTATGTGAAACGCTGGTTCGGCGGCGGAATGTATACCGGCAACTATTTCCCCGATTTGCAGACCGTGCAGCAATCGGTCTTCAAAGGGTCTTTCGTCGGGCCTTACCTCAAGGATTACCTCGGCCCGATCCTGGTCGAAACCACTCCGCCGGACGCCAAGCCGGCGGCGCAAAAAACGGCGGTGGTCAACATCCAGAAATAAGTGTAGCGTAGCCGGAAAAATGGCCGGCACGCTTTCTCCCGCAACCCGTGAACGCATCCGCGCTGCCAGTGACATCGTCGATGTCATCGGCTCGTATCTGCCGCTGAAAAAGGCCGGCGCCAACTTCACCGCCCTCTGCCCGTTTCACAAGGAAAAGACGCCGAGCTTCAACGTCAATCCGCATAAACAGATTTTCCACTGCTTCGGCTGCCACAAGGGCGGCGACGTGTTCACCTTCGTCAAGGAATACGAAAGCATCGGGTTCATGGACGCCGTCCGCCGGCTGGCCGAACGCGCGAAGATACCGCTGGAATTCGACCAGACCCCCGGCGAACAGCAATCGCGCCATCTCAAAGACCAGTTGCTCCAGGTCCACGAACAAATCACCCAGCGCTGGCAGAACTGCCTGCTCAACGAGGCCGGCGGCCAGCTCGCCCGGGATTATCTGGAGAAACGCGGGGTCCCGGCGGACGCGATAAAACTCTTCCGCCTCGGCGCCGCGCCCGATGCCTGGGACGACACCGTCAACTGGGCCAAAGGCAAAAGCCATGACCTGGCCCTCGTCGAAAAGGCCGGGCTGATTCTCCGCAAGGAAGGCGGCGACCATTATTACGACCGCTTCCGCGGCCGGCTCCTGTTTCCAATTTGCGACGAACAGGGCCGGGTGATCGGTTTTAGCGGACGCGTGCTGTCCGGCGACGAAAAAACCGCCAAATACGTCAACTCGCCGGAGACGCCGATTTTTACCAAGAGCCGGGTCTTCTTCGGCCTCGACAAATCCAAACGCGCGCTGCTCGACGCTCAATCCGCCATTGTTTGCGAGGGCCAGCTTGATTTGATCGCGTGTTTCATGGCCGGGGTGCAGAACATCGTCGCGCCTCAGGGCACGGCCTTCACCGCCGACCACGCGCGCATCCTCAAACGTTATGTGCCCGAGGTGGTGCTGTGTTTCGACTCCGACGAGGCCGGCCAGAACGCTGCCGTGCGTTCGCTCGACCACCTGCTGGAGTCCGGCCTGGCGGTGCGCGTGGCCGTGGTGCCGTCGCCGCATGACCCGGACAGTTACATCAAGGCCAATGGTGGCGAGGCGTTCCGCCAACTGGTGGAAGGAGCCGAGGGATTTTTTGACTATTATCTAACCCGGCTTTGCCGGCTGGATGACGCGAACACCGACAAGGGCCGAAACACTATTTTGCGCGGCATGGCCGAGGCCGTCCATAAGACCGGCAACGGCGTGCTGATTGACAAGTACGCGCAAAAGACGGCGTTGCGGCTGGGTGTTGCAGCGGAAGCGGTCCGGACCGAATTTTCAAAATTCAAGGTTCAAGGTCCAGCGTTCAAGGCCCAGGATTCCGAATCTGATGAGCCGCCCCTGGAGCCGGAAACCGAAATGCCGCGTCCGTCCGACAAGGAATTCTGGCTGCTGAAACTGCTCCTGATGCATGATGAATCGGTTTCCCAGGCGGCGGTGCACCTGGACGCGAACTGGATTTTGCATCCGCTCGTGCGGCAGATTGTGGAAAAGCGGCTGGCCGCGCAGGCGAATGAAACCTGGCAAAGCCTGGCCGCGTTCCTGGACGAATGCGAATCACCCGAGATGCGAGGCCTGGTCACCGAAGCCGTGGCCGAAGACCGCAAACTTCCGGATCCCGACCGACAACTGACCGACCTGGTCACAAATCTGCGCAATCAATTTCTCGACCGGCAGATCGCCGCGTCCGTCCAGCGCGCCAGCCAGCCGGAAATATCCGAGGCCGACGGTCTGGAGTTGCTGCGCCAGCAGCAGGAGCTACGTCAGCAAAAGCGCGCGCCATTAAAGTGATGGGTGACAGGTGTCAGCAGCGTACGACTAATGGTGGTCGACCCGGTTTCAACTTTCAGCAACGTTCGGCAATCCCCAGCTGTCATCGTGGGTTAATAGTTTGACATTATTTGGGCTGTTATTTTATAAATGTGCAAGCGAAACGACGTTTGTGGTCTCAGTCTGAAACGTATTCCGCAGCCGGCCAAACCGTCTATGAAAGATCATCCGGGAGTTTATCTTAGGCTGACGCTGGCCGTGTTGGTGTTAAACCTGTCTGTCCTGCCACCGGTGCAAGCTGCTTCTTGGGTCACCAACGGCCCGCTGAACAGCGCCCACGAATGGCATACGGCAACATTACTTCCGAATGGCAAAGTGCTCGTCGCTGGCGGTTATACGAACTACGGGGCTGGTTATCTACCCACATCTACGGCGGAACTGTATGATCCGACTGTCGGGACGTGGACAAGCGTCGGTTCGATGGCCAAGGCTCGGGGACTTCATACGGCCACACTTCTGTCCAACGGCAAAATACTCATTGCCGGGGGAGCTACTTCCTCGGAGATTCTTGTCGGCGCGGAATTATATGATCCGGCCACGAAATCATGGACGTCAGCCGGCGTGATGAGTTTTGAACGTTGCAGTCACACCGCGACCTTGCTGCTTAATGGCAAGGTGTTGGTTACTGGCGGCGCGACCGGCGGTAACTTCCTCTGCAACGCAGAGCTGTATGATCCGGCGGTTGGCGGATGGACGCTGACCGGCCTGCCCAATACCGGACGCCAAAGTGCCAGTGCGGTTTTACTGCCCGATGGGAAGGTGCTGGTCGCCGGGGGCGCTGACGCTGGCGGTCACCCGATTACCAGTGTCGAAATTTATGACCCGGCTATGGGGACATGGACGGCGACCAACGCCTTGAACACGGCTCGCGCTGAATTTACCGCGATACTGCTGCCCAGTGGCAGGGTCCTTGTCGCTGGAGGCAATGGTACCAACGGTTTGTTGTCCAGCGCGGAACTCTACGATCCGGCCACCGGGACGTGGACCAATACCGGCGCAATGAACAACGTACGCTTCCGACATACCGCGACCTTGCTGCCCGGTGGAAAAGTCCTGGTTACGGGCGGGCCGCTCGTAAGTAGCGCGGAGATTTACGATCCAGCCACCGGGATATGGACGGCCAGCGGCACGCTCAACACCGCACGCTACAGTCATACGGCAACATTGTTGGCCAATGGAAAGGTGCTCGTCGCTGGCGGAGCTCTGACCTTGGCTTCCTTTCTTTCCAGCACGGAGGTGTACGATAATGCAACCAACGGAACATGGACGGCGACTGGTGGGATGAACACCGCCGGATATCTCAAGGCGACGTTGCTGCCGGATGGAAATGTTCTGGTTACGGGCGGGGCCGTCGTGAACCGGTACAATTCGATTGCGGGGACATGGACGACAACCAATCCACAGAGTTCGCCGGGTTCTTCTCACACGGCAACGTTGCTGCCCGGCGGGAAAGTGCTGGTCGCGGGTGGTTATCGTGGCAACAGCTATCTTGCCAGCGCGGAGCTGTTTGACCCGGTTGCCGGGACATGGACGAATACCGGCGTGCTGAACACCGCGCGTTTTCAACACACAGCGACCTTGTTGCCGAACGGCAAAGTTCTGGTGGCGGGGGGTGGTAATGGTGGCTCCATCCCGACTTCGATTGCCGGTGCGGAACTTTATGATCCGGCCACCGGCACCTGGAGTCTGACGGGTTTGCTCAAAACGGCCCGCCGTGATCACACGGCAACCTTGCTGCCGGTCGGGAAGGTGCTGGTGGCGGGGGGCGCGACCGGCAGCAGCACCCGGCTCGCCAGCGCAGAGCTATACGATCCGGCCACGGGGATGTGGACGGACACCGGCGCGCTAAGCACCCCGCGCAATGCTCACACGGCAACGCTATTGCCCAACGGGAAAGTGTTGGTGGCCGGGGGATTAAATTTCCCCACTTATCTTGCCAGCGCGGAATTATACGATCCCGCCACCGGGACGTGGACGGTGACCGGCCCGATGATCAGTGCGCACGCGAATCACAGGGCAACGTTGCTGCCCAACGGGAAGGTACTGGTCGCGGGCGGTGAAGGAAGCAGCGGTTATCTTGCCAGCGCGGAACTTTATGATCCGGCCACCGGCACCTGGGCGGCGACCGGCCCGATGACCGTCGCACGCTCCGAGAGTCCGGCGACATTGTTGCTCAACGGGAAGGTGTTGGTTGCCGGAGGGCATGCCAATGGGGGCTTTCTTGCCAGCGCCGAGTTGTATGATGTCGGGCTGGGCTACGCCAATTCCTGGCAGCCGCAGATTGCCACGGTCACTTCGCCTCTCAATCTCGGCGGCAGCCTGGTCATCACCGGTTCCCAGTTCCGAGGCATCTCCGGAGCGTCAGGCGCTAATTCCCAGGATTCCTCCACCGATTATCCATTGGTGCAATTGCGCAGTATTGAGAGCGGGCAAACCATGCTCCTGTCGACAACCAACTGGTCCACCAATTCCTTCGCCTCCTTGCCGATCTGGAATTTTCCGGCCGGTTATGCGCTGGCCACGGTGTTCGTCAACGGCATCCAAAGCACCTCCGCCGTCGTCAATATCAGCGTCCCGGTCCCGACGACCGCCATCCTGACCGGCGCCCAGGCACAAACCAATCGGTTCCAATTCACCTTTACCAACAGTGTCGGCGCGTTGTTCGGCGTGCTGACGACTACGAACCTGGCGCTGCCGTTGAGCCAGTGGACGACTTTGGGTGGGGTGGTGGAAATTGCGCCCGGCCAGTTCCAGTTCACTGACCCGCAGGCGACGAACAATCCGCAGCGCTTCTACCGCCCCTACGCGCCATAAATCAGAAAGGCGCAGTCCTCACGGACAGCGCCTTTATGAAAACAGAAAATTAAGGTTTCGATACTCGTCACCCGTCAATCATCACTCACTTGGCCCCTTGATCGATCCACGCACGGATCAGTCCGATCTGCTCAGGCGTGAGCGGCCCGATGTTCGCCTTGTTGTGCTCCGGCGGCATCCAGGAATCATGGTCGGTGGTGGTATGCGCGACACATTTGACCACGAAGCTGTTGGCGCTGTCACCGGCCGTGAGGATCTTGCCGTCCTTGCTGCCCTTGAGCACGTTTTCCAAAGTGTCGAGCCGCAACCGGGCCTTCGGCTTTTCGCCGCTGTGACACTTGACGCACGAGGCGTCCAAAATCGGCTTGATGTCGGTGGCATAGGTTACGCCGGTTTTCGTGGAGGCGGGCGGCAGATCGGCGGCAACTGCGGCCAGCGCCAGCCCGGAGGTGGCGATCAAGGTCAGGAGGGTTAGTTTGGTCGTCATTTTCATGGATTTGGTTGATGTTTAGAACAATTTGAGCTTAAGACGCCCGGCATGTCAAAAAGTTTCAAAAAAAGCGTTTTGAAGCCGGCTTGCGAACGGTTTGGGGGTGCGCCAACCTTGCCGGGTGAACGGTGATGATTTCTCTGATGCAGTGCTGGTGGTGCTGGGCCACGGTACGACGCAAAATGCCGGATCCGCCGCCCCCGTGCGCCAGCACGCGGCGGAATTGCGCCGCAGGAAGATTTTCGCCGCCGTCTGCGAGGCGTTCTGGAAGCAGGAGCCGCAAATCAAAACGGTCCTGGCCGGAATCTCCGCGCCGCGCGTGTTTATCGTGCCGCTGTTCATCAGCGCGGGCTACTTCAGCGACGAGATCATTCCCCGCGAACTCGGCTTTGCTGAAAACTGGAAACTGAAAACTGAAAACTCGGAGTTCTTTTACTGCGGTCCCATCGGAACTCACACCAGCATGACGAACGTCATTTTGTCGCGCGCGAAGGAAATCATCGAACAGTTTCCCTTTCCGCGCGCCCCGCGGCCGAGGGACATCACGCTGTTCATTGCCGGCCACGGCACGGAGAAGAACGAAAACTCCCGTCAGGCCATCGAACAGCAGGTTGAATTGCTCCGGGCGCTGAAACTATACGCCGCCGTCGAGGCGATTTATCTGGAGGAATCACCGCGGATTGCCGATGGTTATGCGCTGGCGCAGACAAAAAGCATGGTGGTGGTGCCTTTTTTCATCAGCGACGGTTTGCATACGCAGGAGGACATCCCGGTGCTGCTGGGCGAACCCAAAAAGATGGTCGAGCAACGCCTGGCCGCCGGCCAGCCGACGTGGCGCAATCCGACGGAGAAAAACGGCAAGCTCGTGTGGTATTCGCCCGCCATCGGCAGCGAACCGCACATTGCCGACGTGATTCTGGAGCGGGTGCGGGAAGCGGCATTGAATCGTTGAAAGGTGAAACTGTTGAACCGATTCAACGATTCCACGGTTTAACGATTCAACATCATCGGAGAATTTATGAATAAACTCAGGATTGGATTCTTAAGCACGGCCGGCATCGGCCGCAAAAACTGGAAGGCCATTTTTTCTTCCGGCAATTGTACCGTCAGCGCCGTGGCCAGCCGCGACCTGGAACGCAGCCGCCGGTTCATTGCTGATTGCCAGCGGGAAACCCCGTTTGAAACCCCGCCGTCGCCGCTCGCCAGTTATGAGGAATTGATCGCGTCCCGGGAGGTGGACGCGGTTTATATCCCGTTGCCGACCGGCTTGCGCCTGGAATGGGTCCGGCGCGCGGCGGAGGCGGGCAAACATGTCCTGTGTGAAAAGCCCTGCGCCGTGAGCCTGGCCGAATTGCAGGAGATGATTGCCGCCTGCCGCAAAAACCGCGTGCAATTCATGGACGGCGTCATGTTCATGCACAGCCCGCGCCTGGCCCGCATCCGCGAATTCCTCGACGACGGCAAAAGCGTCGGCCCCGTGCGGCGCATCTCCTCCGCCTTCAGTTTTTTGGGCAGCGGGGATTTTTCCAGCAACAACATCCGCGTCCACGGCGCCCTCGAACCGGCTGGCTGCCTGGGCGACCTCGGCTGGTACAGTATCCGGTTTGCCTTGTGGACGATGAACTGGCAGTTGCCACACGAAGTCACCGGCCGAATTCTTTCGCAATCCAATGCCATTTCCGGCCGGCCTTCCTCGCCTACGGAGTTTTCGGGTGAATTGATTTTCGACGGCAACGTTTCGATGGGTTTCTATTGTTCCTTCCTGGCGGCATTCCAGCAATGGGTCACCCTCGGCGGCGAGAAAGGCTGGCTGCACCTGCCGGATTTTGTTCATCCGTTCAACAGTTACGAACCAGCATTTGTGGCCAACCGGGCCGAAATCACCGTCGGCGATGGCGGCGCGAAATGTCCGTCGGGCGTGGACCCGATGTTGCAAGGCCATGCGACGGCGCAGGACACCCGGATGTTCCGCAACTTTGCCAACCAGGTATTTTCGGGAAAACTGAACGAGGACTGGCCGATGTGGGCGCTGAAAACCCAACGGGTCCTGGATGCATGCTTTCAGTCGGCCCAGGAAACCGGAAAGCCGGTGAGGTTGGAGGCCGGACTTTAGCTTTTGGCTGAAACCGGCGGATGGCCAATCGCGGCAATGTTTTGAACAGTTTGAGCGGCGGCTGGTCGAAAGTTCTGATTCATTTGGCTAAAAAAACTTCAATGGAAAATTATTATGTTAAAACTTACCACGTTTTGTGTCGTCCTGTTGGTTGGCTTCCAGGCCTGGGCCGAACCTGAAATCAAAGGCACCGCCCCCGAACTCGCCCAATTCCTCAACGGCGTGCCCAAAACCGTCACGGTCACGGGTGAAGCGGAAGTCCGCGTTCCGGCCAACCGGGCCGTTTTGAGTCTCAAGGTAGTGACGGAAAACAAGTCGTTGCAGGAAGCCTTGCGTGCGAACGCCGAATTGCGCGGCAAACTGGCCGAGTATATGAAAAAGCAGGGCATTCCCGCGGATCGCATCCAGGCCTCGAAATTTTCCTCGACGCCCAAATTCGGCATGTTCGGGGAGAAGGCCAAGAGCTTTCGCGTGGAAAATGCAATGCGGATTTCTGTCCAGGACGAAAAGGAATTTCAAAGCGCCACCGGAGCGGTGGACTTGTGGTCGGAAGTGCAATATGACGGCGTGGAATTTGAATACGCAGATAAAGAGACGCAGAAACAGAACGCCATCGCGAGGGCCTGTGACAATGCCGCCGACCGGAAGAAAATCTACGAGGACAAATTTGGCTTGAAACTGGCTCCGGCCCGATTCAACGAAGGTGAAGTTGCCCAAAGGAATGCCGGTCCGGCAAACTCTTATGCCTCTTATGCCGGCGAGCGGGGCCTAGATTTAAAATCAACGTCGGGATCGTATGCGTCGGCGACCGGCGAATACGCCACATCCTTCGGCGAACTCGTTTACACCGCCCGGGTGGCGGTGGAATACTCGGTGCAGCCTAAATAAACGCTGTTAAAATGTTAAACCGTTGAATTGTTAAATCGTCCGGGCTGAGGAACCGGTTCAACGATTCAACGATTCAACGGTTCAACGATTCAACGGTTCAACGATTCAACGGTTCAACGATTCAACGATTCAACGATTCAACGATTCAACGGTTCAACGGTTCAACGATTTAACGGTTCAACGATTTAACGGTTCAACGATTTAACGATTCACGAACCACCTGCCTTCCACTATGCTTTGCCTGTGCATTTTCGGAAGATCACCATCATCGGCGTCGGGCTGCTCGGCGGGTCCATCGGGCTGTCCGTCAAACGCCGGAAACTCGCGCGCCAGACCGCGGGTTTAGTGCGCCGTCGCGCCAGCCTGAAGGATTGCGAAGGGGCGGGCGCGGTGGATTTTGCCACCACCGATTTGCCCGCCGCCGTCTGGGACGCCGATCTCGTCATCCTGTGCACTCCCCTGGCGCAAATGCGTTCGCGCGTCCGGGAGATGCTGCCCGCCTTGAAACGCGGCGCCATTGTCACCGACGTCGGCAGCGTCAAGACCGGCGTGGTGCGCGAACTGGAATCGCTCGTGGCCCGGGCCGGCGCGCATTTTGTCGGCAGTCATCCCATGGCCGGCGCGGAAAAAACCGGGGTCGCGGCGGCCCGGGCGGATTTGTTCGAACAGACCGTTTGTGTGGTCACACCCACGAAAAAAACCAACCGGGCGGCGTTGAAAAAGGTGAAACAATTCTGGCAGGATGTTGGTTCATGTGTGCTGGAATTGAAGCCGGAAGTGCACGATGCGCTGGTAAGCCGGTCGAGCCATCTGCCGCACGTGGTCGCGGCCACCCTGGCCAGCCATGTTTTGAACCCGGCTCACCCGAAAAACCAGGCCGCGCTCTGTGCCAACGGGTTTCGCGACACGACGCGCATCGCGTCCGGGTCGCCGGAGATGTGGCGCGACATCGCCCTGGCCAACCGCAAAAACCTGGCCAAGTCGCTGGAGGCCTTCATTGCCGATTTGCAGAAATTCCAGCGCCTGGTGAAGAAAGGGGACGCGAAGGCGATTATGAAGTTTTTTGAAACGGCCAAGCAACGTCGGGACGACTGGTGCGCCGGCTGCGCCTCGCATTCACCGGAATGAATCAACCACGGATGAACACGGAACGAGACGTTAAACCGTTGAATTGTTGTACCGTTGAACCGGTTTCCGGCCATCGCATCGGGACAGTTCAACGATTCAGCGATTTAACGACTTAACGATTCACTGGTTTCATGGCTTTACCCGATTTAATCGAAATCGTGCCGCTGGACAAACCGGTGCGGGCGGAAATCACTGTGCCCGGGTCGAAAAGCATCACGAACCGTGCCCTCATCCTCGCGGCGCTGGCCGATGGCGAGACGATTCTGAATGGCGCGCTCTGGAGCGAGGATACCCAAATCATGGTCGAGTGCTTGCAGGACCTCGGCTTCATGGTAAACGTTGATCCCGACCCCAACGAGACCTGCAATCGCACCATCACGGTTTACGGCGATGGCGGACGGGTGCCGCCGGGCGGCACGGAGCAGCAACCGATGGAGTTGTTTGTGGGCAATGCCGGGACGGCGGCGCGGTTCCTGGCGGCGTTTGTGTGCCTGGGCAAGGGCGTTTACCGGCTGCACGGCGTGCCGCGGATGCATGAGCGGCCGCAAGCGGCCCTGTTCCAGGCGTTGCGCGAGCTGGGTTATCGCGTGGATTCGCCGAACGATAAACTGCCGGTCGTTATTTATGGTGACGGGCCGAAGCCGGGCGCAAAATGCCGGGCGAGCATCGAGGAAAGCTCGCAATTCGCCTCGGCCTTGCTGCTGGGCGCACGGGTCGGCGGTTGGAAGATCGAGGTTGTCGGTGAAAACGCGGAAGAATCGCCTTACGTGGCAATGACTTCCAAGCTGATGGAAGTGTTTCCTCATCGCGCCGGAAAGTTTCAAATCGAGCCGGATGCTTCGAGCGGGAGTTATTTTTGGGGTGCGGGTTGGCTTCTTGAAAAGGAGAGCGAAAGTGAGATTCGCGTTTGCGATTTGCTGGACGGGCCAGAACCATGGCAGCAGGATGCCAAATTTAGTCGATTCGTCCCACCTAAACAAAATATAAGGTTCATAATTTCCAGGGCAACAGATTTAGCTGATAGCATAATGACAGCGATCGTTCTGGCGCCATTTAATCAAGGGGTTGCTCAAATGGTAAAATTCACTGATCTAAGTCGCCTGCGTGTACAGGAATGCGAGCGCGTAGTAGCATTGCGGACAGAATTGAAGAAATGCGGAGCGCAAGTCGTCGAAGAGGGGGATTCGTTAATCGTTTGGCCGGAACACCATAATCGGCTCCACGGCGCGGAGATTGAGACGTATAATGACCATCGCATGGCGATGTGTTTTGCGATTCTGGGATTGAAAGTGCCGGGCATAAAAATCCAGAATCCCGCGTGCGTGAAAAAGACGTTCCCGAACTTTTTCCAGAAACTGACCGCCCCGCCGCCCAATGGCCTGGGGGTGACGATTTTGGATGCCAGGACGGGGCAAAGGTTAGGATTGGATGATTTGTTTGCGGAATAAAATCGTCCTCCTCCTCGTAGTCGGCTTTTAGGAGAAATCGAGGACGAGGACGAGAACGAAGGACGAGAAGGATTAAAAATTGAAAAAACAACCGATGGTAATTGCGATTGACGGGACGAGTGCGAGCGGCAAGAGCACGAACGCCAGGCTCGTGGCCAAGGCGCTCGGCTATGTCTACGTGGATACTGGCGCGATGTACCGCACGTTGGCGTGGCATTGCCTGGAAAACAAGGTTGACGTGGAGGACGCCAAGGCTGTCACCGCCGCCTGCCGCAAATGGAAAACATCGCTGGTGTGCGTGGACAAGCGGGTGCGGTTGCTGGTGGGCGGTTATTATCCGGAACGGGAAATCCGCACCTCCGAGACCAGCGCCGCGGTGTCGCATGTGGCCGCCATACCGAAGGTGCGCGAGTGGATGGTCAAACGCCAGCGCGAGTGCATCCAGTTCGGCGACCTGGTTATGGAAGGCCGGGACATCGGGACGAATGTGTTCCCGGAGACCGATTTCAAGTTTTACCTCGATGCGCATCTGGAGGAGCGTTCGCGCCGGCGCGCCGCCGATGGCGTCCAGGATAACCTCGCGGCGCGCGACCAGCGCGACAGCCAGCGCGCGGTGGCGCCGTTGATGATTCCGCTCGGCGCCAAGATCATCAACAATTCGAGCATGACCTCGGAAGAAACCAGCTCCATGATCCTGGAAGAAATCCGCGCGCGCCTGGTCGCCCAATGACAAATAACCGAACCATGCCGACTAACGAATTCTCAAATGTTCAAATACCGGATTTGCCTAGGTAGGGCGCGTCACTCCGTGCGCGCCGTGGAATGCAATCGGACGGGCGGCGGGCAGGGGACTGCCCGCCCTACCGAGTGGTTGGTTCTTCCCTCATGAACCTGTCCTACCGCCTCGGCTGGCTTGGTTTTCGCGTGTTGTACCGGGTTTATTTCCGCTGGCGCGTCTTTAATGCGGAACGCGTGCCGGCCACCGGCCCGGTCATCCTCGCCGCCAACCACGCGAGTTTCCTGGATCCGCCGCTGGTCGGATCGGGACTGCATCGCCCGATCAATTATCTCGCGCGAGAAAGCCTGTTCCGCTTCCCGGGCATCGGCGCGCTGTTGCGTTCCTGGAATTCCGTGCCGGTGGACCGCGATGGCGGCGGCGCGGCGGGGTTGAGGGCCATTCTCGAGCGGTTGCTCGCCGGCGGCGGGATCATTTTATTTCCCGAGGGCACGCGGACGCAGGACGGCAAGCTGCAGCCGGCGCGCTCCGGCATCGGCCTGGTGGTGATCAAGTCCACCGCGCCGGTCGTGCCAGTGCGGACGTTTGGAACGTACGAAGCCTACGGGCGGCACATCAAATTTCCCCGGCCCAGGCAGGTGGCCGTGAAATACGGCCGGCCGCTGCAGTTTGAAAAGTTACGGGCCGAGGCCAGGAATTGTCCCAAGACGCGGCTCAAGGAAATCTACCAGGAAATTGCCGACGAAATCATGGCGGCGATTGCGAAGCTGGAGCCGGGGGAGGACTGATTTATGATTTACGATTGATAATTGATGATTTTCAATGGCTTGCGGAAATGAGGGAAATCATAAATCGTAAATCATCAATCATAAATTCGATCAGATTCCCAGGTTCGACAAAGTATTGCTGATGGCGTTGACAATTTGGACGAGCTTGGGATGCGATTTCTCAAAGCCATCCACGGATGAGCGCAAGCCGAGAAGGGAATGTTCGAGGGATTGGGCATTTTGATTGGTGCGCGTGGCTTCATGGGTGGAGACCTGCGCGAACCCGGCGATACTTTGGGCCTGTTCATCATGGGTTTTCGCCAGGGTGCCAACTTCGGACTTGAGCTTGCCGAGCAGCTCGAGCAACTCGCGCTTGCGGTCCTCGTTCACGGCCTCCGTGCCGCGGATCTTCGCCTCAATTTCGCCAATCGTTTTTTCAATCATGGTTTTTGTGCAAAGGTTAACCGTTGCCGCGAATTCGGCAAGAGCGCGATTATGCGGCTTGCTCTTGATGTGATTTCGCTGTTAGAAGATTTTAAATGAACACTTCCAAACAATCGCCAGGCGTCGCGTTGTGTTTGTTTGGTTTGATTCTGGTGGCAAAATGTGCCGGACAGGAAGCGGCAGCAGGATTTTATGATCAGGCATGGCAGAGTTTCCGGTCCAACCGTGTGGCTGAAGCGATAGCAGATTTTTCGCTTGCGATTGAGTCGAGCACGAATCGCGATTTGATTTATCGAAGTTACGTGGACCGTGCCCGGGCGAAGGATTCCAAGTGGGATTTCAGCGGAGCGATAGCAGATTTTTCGCGTGCGATTGAACTGTATCCGAAGTTTTGGCTGGCCTATTACTATCGGGCGGAGACGGAGCTCAACCAAACGAATCTTGATGGTGCCATTGCCGATTGTGGTCACGCCATCAAATTTGACCCACGCAACTCAGATGCTTACTTGTTGCGTTCACGACTTTTCTATCGGAAAAAACAATTTGATGCCGCAATTGACGATATCAACAACTATATCCATCTCAATCCGACCAACGCTTACGGATATGATCGACGTGCCAGGTTCAGACTTCAGAAAGACGATTTTGATGGAACCATTGCTGATTACACCCGCCTGCTTCAACTTTATCCGCAAGACCGGTGGCGTTATGAATCTCGTGCGGAAGCCAAACTGAGAAAAGGAGATTGGGATAGCGCAAAAACCGATATAGATTTGACCATTCAGTACTATCCCACCAATTCGTGGCTTTTCGTTACACGAGGTTTGATTCAGTTTGAAAAAGGCAATTGCGACGGTGCGATGGCGGATGCCCTGCAGGCGATGAAGTTCGACCCCAAAAATCCGGAGGCTTACAGCATTTGTGGTATGGCGCGGTACGGCCAAGGTGATGCGTCGAGCGCAGTGGAAGAATTCAGCCAAGCCATTGCGCTGGCTGACTCCAATGAGATTGTTAGTTCCAATTCGGTGTCAGCGTTCAGGGATTTCAACCAAGGGTGGATTGATTTCGCCAAAGCTGATTTCGAAAAAGCGATCGGTTCATGGAATAAAGCCATTGCGAAGAACGCTTTCACCTGGCGCTGGCGACTTCAACCGTGGATCGAAAAGGCAAAGGCCAAGCTTCCAAACAACAAGCCTTGAACGTGTTCACCAGCGTCCGATGCGCGGTAAATTGGGGTGGACGGTTTCCCAGATGTTTTCGCAGACGACTTCCACGGGGGCGGCGCCGTTGATCACGCGTACCCGGTCGGGTTCGGCGGCGGCGACGGCCTGGTAACCCTGGGCCACCCGGGCAAAGAAATGCTGGTCGCCTTCCTCCAGACGGTCCCGGACGAAGGGCAGGGTGGACTGGCGCGAGCGCAGGCGTTCGGCGCTGACTTCCGGCGGCACGTGCAGCAGCAGGGTCAGGTTCGGTCGCGTGTCCCCCACGGCAAAATCAATCACGCTTTTGACCAATGCCAGGTCCAGGCCGCGTCCGTAACCCTGGTACGCCGTCGTCGAATCATAAAACCGGTCACACAGGACAATCTCGCCCACGGCGAGGGCGGGGCGGATGGTTTCGCGGACGAGCTGCGCCCGGCTCGCGTTCATCAACAGCAATTCGGTCTCGTAGGTCATCGTCACGTTCACCTTGCTGTGTTTGAGGGTGTGGCGGATTTCCTCGCCGATGGGTGTGCCGCCCGGTTCGCGGAAGGTGCGGACGCGGTGGCCGATGGCACGCAGCCGCTGGGCGAGCAGATCAATCTGCGTGGATTTGCCGCAGCCTTCCGTGCCTTCGAACGTGATGAACAGGGTTTTCATTGGAAATCAGGAAACATCCAACACCGAACATCCAACACCGAACATCCAACATCCATCCAATTTCTCCACCATTGGGCGTTGGATGTTGGATGTTGGATGTTTATTCGAAGGATTCACTTCGTTTTCGAGTATTTGGTGTATTTGGCGGTAAATCAAATCTTCTTCAACTTCGGGCCTTTCGGCGAGTCTTCAATGAGCCAGCCTTTGGCCTTCAATTCATCCCGGAGGGCGTCGCTGCGTTTGAAATCTTTCGTTTTCCGGGCGGCTTGTCGAGCTTCCAGCAGGGCGATGATTTCCGCCGGGGCTTCGGCTTCCATTGCGGTGCCGATGCCGAGCACGGAGTCAATTTTATCCCATGCCGTCAACGCTGCGGTGGCCGCTGTGGCGCCCAGAGAATTTTCCGCCAGCCGGCGGTTGGTTGCGCTCACCCATTTGAACACCTCGCCCCAGGCGGCAGAAATGTTCAGGTCGTCCTCCAGCGCGGCGGAGAAGGCCGCCAGCAGGTTTGGAATGGCGGCCTCCGGCACGGCGGCTCGATCGGATTGGGCCGGGCCGGAGACCGGCGCTCCGGCAACTTCGCGCAATTTGCCGAGGCATTCGTCAATCCGCGCGAGGGCCGATTTCGCGCCGGCCAGACCTTCCAGCGTGAAGTTGAACGTCTCACGGTAATGTGCGGTCAGCAGCAAATAACGGATTTCGCGGCCGGTGAAACCTTTGGCCAGCAGATCGCGCAACGTGAAAAAGTTGCCGGCCGATTTGCTCATCTTCTTGCCCTCCACGAGCAGGTGCGCCCCGTGCAGCCAGTGTTTCACGAACCGTTTGCCGGTCGCCCCCTCGCTCTGGGCGATTTCGTCCTCGTGATGCGGAAAAATCAGGTCCTCGCCGCCGAGATGCAGGTCGAAGCTGTCGCCGAGCACCTTCATGCTCATGGCGGAACATTCGATGTGCCAGCCGGGCCGGCCTTCACCAAACGGGCTGGCCCAGAATACCTCGCCGTCCTCCGGCACGCGCGCCTTCCAGAGCGCGAAGTCGGCCACGGATTCCTTGGCGTATTCGTCGCTCTTGACCCGTTCGCCCGCCCGCATTTCATCGAAGTTGAGCTTGAGCAACTGGCCGTAGATGCAGCCACAGCCGCGGTATTTCTCGATGCTGAAATAGACCGAGCCGTCGGCGGCCTTGTACGCCACGCCGCGCACGACGAGTTTTTCGATGAGGGCAATGATTTCGGCAATATATTCGGTGGCGCGCGGCGTATGGTGGGGGAGGCGGCAGTTGAGTGTTTTCAGGTCCGCCAGGAACGCAGCCTCGTACTGGCCGGTGAATTCGCGGAGCGACGTTTTGGTTTCGCGGACGCGTTTGATGATCTTGTCCTCCACGTCGGTGATGTTCATCACGTGGGTGACGGCGTGACCCTTGAATTCGAGGGTGCGGCGGACGAGGTCGCCGAAGACGAACGTGCGCCAGTTGCCGATGTGGGCGAAGTCATAGACGGTCGGCCCGCAGCAATACAGGCCGACATTTTTCCCCGCCGGATCGAGCGGGACGAATTCCTGGATCGAGCGCGAGAGCGTGTTGAACAGTTTCAGGGCCATGTGCGTTGCGCCGCAAAGTTAAGGGGTGACGGGCGAAAGAAAAGCGGAAAGTCGGGGTGTCGGAGGGTGAATTCATGGCCGTCTGGTGGGGCGAGGCTCCTGACGAGCCGTTTTCGCAAAGCTCCGGCGCATCATGTCCGGCTTGCGGGGACGCTCGCCCCACCAGGGCTGAACGGCATCGCTGTCGATATGGAAAATCTGTGGACACGGCCGGTTTACGAACCTAAACTCCGCCGCGTGAATTCCCGGCGGATGCAGGCTTGAACAAAGAAGCGAGGCCACATGGAGATCAAGATCGTTTGCGACTGCGGGCAGAAATACATCTTCGAGGTTGACCCGGAAAACGGACAGATGCCGGCGGCGGTCAATTGTCCCGCCTGCGGCGCGGACGGGACCAAGGAAGCCAACGACATCATGGCCCAGATTTTTCCCGATCAACCGGGTGAACCACCGCCGGCAGTGGCCGGGGGCGACCCCGTTTGAATCAACCCGCCCGTCAGGGCGGTCGCGGCGGCGGCGACCTGGCTGATCGCGGCCCGATCCTTACCGGCTTGCTCCACCGGCGTAGACTCAAATCCGGCCCGGGAACTTATTCCAAAACTTCCGGTCGGTCGGCATTGGACGGTTTCGGTTGCAGCTGTTTGATCCGTTTCGCGAACAGGAAGAAGACACCGGGGCCGAAGCAGAGCAGCATGATGGAGATGCCGGTGGCGATGCCCCAGAACGTTCCGAGGTGGGCGCAACAATCGCCGCGGCGGCGGACGATGAGATGGCTGGGCACGGCGACGAGGAGTTCGAGGATGCTGCCGCGCAGGAGCCAGCGGAGGGCGCGTTGGAGCAGGGCATCCGGGTTGTCGGATTTGGAAAAGCTGCGAAATATGACCGCCCAGATGATCCAGAAGGCCAGCCCGATGACCGAGGCGCCAAAGGCAATGGAAAAATGGCTGGGCGATATCTGATTGGGCCTGAAGGGCAGGAAATAACCAAAAAAATCAATGCCGTCTTCCTGGAAATAGAGGCACAGGATCGAGAGCAGCGTGCCGAAGCAGAGATTTGCCAGACAAAACGCGGTGACGATGACCGTGATTTTGAACGGACGACGCGCGGGCAGCCGGCGTTCGGCGATGTGGATGGGCAGGAGGAGCAGGAGCGCCTGGCCGGCAACGAACACGGCCATCCAGATCCAATAGATCCAGTGCCGGTAGATCCTCAATATAAAGGGCAGGCTGACGCCCTTTTCCGTGCAGACGTTGAAGGCGGTCCAGATGATGGGAACCGTCAGCATCAGCATTACGACGGCGTAAAGCAGGACGGTAAGTGCGGCCCAGCGTTTCATGCGATGGGTGAATTCAGCCAGCAAGTCCCATCCCGCACCAGCGAAATCGGCGCTGATTTTGTTAAAAAATCCGGTTTTAGCCGCTTGCAAAATCTTCAGGCCAACGCCAAACTTTCCAAAACAAAATTAACCATCGACATTAACGAAGGACCCAATGAGCAAGGAAGCGAAACTGGAGCTGGACGGAAAGACATATACGTTGCCGACGTTTGAAGGCACCGAGGCGGAAAAAGCGGTGGATGTTTCATCCCTGCGCGCGAACTCGGGCTATATCACGCTGGACGACGGCTACGGCAACACCGGGTCGTGCATCAGCAAGGTCACCTTCATCGACGGTGACAAGGGCATCCTGCGCTATCGCGGCATCCCCATCGAGGAACTGGCCGAGAAATCCAATTTCATCGAGACGGCGTATCTCATCATCTACGGCGAACTGCCGAACCGCGCGCAGTTGAAACATTTTTCGGATCTGCTCACGGACAACCAGTTCCTGCACGAGGACATGAAGTTTCATTTCGAGGGTTTCCCGACGGGCGCGCACCCGATGGCGATCCTTTCGGCGATGATCAACGCGGCGAGCTGTTTCGACGAACGCCTGATGCACTGGAAATGGGGTGAGACGAAGGGTTTTGACGAGTATGTGGCGCGGCTGCTGTCGCAAGTGCGGACAATTGCGGCGTATTCCTACCGCAAGTCGCACGGGTTGCCGCTGATCTACCCGAAGAAGAGCTACAAGTACACGGCGAACTTCCTGCACATGCTGTTCTCCACGCCGTATGAAGATTTTGAATTGAAGCCTGAAGTGGTGAAGGCGCTGGACCTGATTTTCCTGCTCCACGCGGACCACGAGCAGAATTGTTCCACCTCCACCGTGCGCATGGTGGCGTCGAGCCAGGCGAACCTGTTCGCCAGTTGCGCCGCGGGCGTGTGCGCGTTGTGGGGCCCGCTGCACGGCGGCGCCAACCAGGCGGTGATTGAGATGCTGGAGGAAATCCATCGCGAAGGCGACGACGGCTCGCGCTTCATCACGGCGGCCAAGGACAAGAACAGCGGCAAAAAACTCATGGGTTTCGGCCACCGGGTCTATAAGAATTACGATCCCCGGGCCAAGATCATCAAGAAGGCTTGCGACGAAGTGCTGGCCAAGCTGCACATCAATGACCCGTTGTTGGACATCGCCAAGCATCTGGAGGCGGCGGCGCTCAAGGATTCGTATTTTGTCGAGCGGAAGCTGTATCCGAACGTGGACTTTTACAGCGGCATCATCATGCGCGCGCTGGGCATCCCGGTGGAGATGTTTACCGTGATTTTTGCGATTGGCCGGATGCCCGGCTGGATTGCGAATTACAAGGAAATCATGGAGGAACCGAAGAGCCGCATCTACCGCCCGCGGCAGATTTACATCGGCCGGACTGTGAATCACTACGTCCCGCTGGAAGAGCGGAAATAGCACGAAAAAGGCCCGGGCTGGACGGCTCGGCCGGGCTGGGCTTGTTTGACTGTTTTTTTCTAAATATTGGGCACCGCTCCTTGGGTGGAAAGGCATAAATCCTGCTCATTTCGTGCATATCTGATGAAGAAAATCCTGGTCATAGACGATGAGGAATGGTTGCGGGAGATGATTCACCTGGCCCTGAAGCAAAAGGGCTTTGAAGTCGTCGAAGCTATCAACGGTGCGGATGGCATCGAGAAGGCGCGCAAGGAACTACCCGACCTCATCCTGTGCGACGTGAACATGGAAAAGGTGGACGGTTACCTGACCCTGTCCTCGTTGCGCACGGAAGCGCCCACGGCTTCCATTCCGTTCATCCTCATGACCGGCCTGGCGGACAACGCGGGCATGCGGCACGGGATGGAACTGGGGGCCGACGACTACCTGCCGAAACCGTTCACCACCGATGCGCTTTACGCCGCCGTGGACGCGCGCCTGAAAAAAGCCCAGACGGTGCGCGACGAGGCCGAGCGCAAGCTCGCCCACCTGCGCGACAACATCAGCCTGATGCTGCCGCACGAGTTGCGCACGCCGCTCAACGGCATCCTGGCCTACGGCGAAATTCTCGCCGCCGACGCCGCCAAACTCAAACCCGCCGAAATCGCCGAAATGGGCCACGTCGTCCACCAGTCCGGCAAACGGCTGGAACGGCTCATCGAAAACTTTTTGATTTATGCGCAGCTGGAACTGGTCGCCGCCGACCCGAAGAACATCAATGCCCTGCGCCTGGGCCGGACGGAGCATCCCGCGGCACTGATCGAGAAGCATGCCACCGCGCAGGCGGCGTTCATGGAGCGTTCCGCGGACCTGTCTTTCGAGCTGGTGGATGTTCCCGTGCCGATGGCCGAGGAATATCTCAGCAAGATCGTGGATGAACTGGCGCAAAATGCCTTCAAGTTTTCCGATCCCGGTTCGCCCGTCCGCCTTGCGCTGGCCGAGGCGTTCAATGGCATCACCCTTTCCATCAGCGACCGAGGCCGCGGCTTTTCCACCGAGCAAATCACGCGCGTCGGCGCCTACATGCAGTTCGACCGCAAGATGCAGGAGCAGCAGGGTTTGGGGCTTGGCCTGGCCATCACCAAGCGACTGGTCGCCCTGCACGGCGGCACGCTTTCCATCGTCAGTGAACCCAATACCGGCGCCATCATCGCTGCCAAATTCCCCAAGGGCAAGGCCGGGATCATCGAGGAGGCCGGGACCGTCGCTATCGCCGGGGTGGCCGCGAATGCCGGAAACGGCGCATTGGCGGCGGGTTGAAGATTCAAAACGGCAGTCGTCCGTAAAGAAAAAACAGTCCCCGTCCGGCCAGTTCCGCCGCCAGGAACACCAGCGCAATTCCCACGACCGGTGCAAAATCCACCTTGCCGGCCCGCAATGGCAGCGCCCGCAGTGGCGACAATAAGGCCTGCGCCTCGGCATTCACGTAAGCCCAGAAAGGATGTTTGCCGAAATAGATGTAACTGTTCAACAGGTGCAGGGCGAGCAGCGCCCCGGCGAGGTATTTCCAGCTCAGATAACTCCCCAGCCCGATGACCAGCGAGGCTTCAAAGCGTTGAGCGGGCGAGACGGGTTGGGGGATGACTTGCAGCCATGCCAGCAGCCAGCTGGCCAGCCACCAAAAAACCGCCGTGACGACGAACGGCAAAAGGACTTTGGCCCAACGCGGCCAGCGATCCACATCCCCCAGCGGCAATCGTACCAGGCGATGAAAGGGCGGCGACTCCGGGCCGGCCAGGATGGAAAGCAGCAGCAGACAGAGATAAAACATGCCCAGCAACAGCCCGAAGCTGAAGGTCGAAAACAACAGCATGCGCAGAAACGACGGCAGGGGCCCCGATAAATTGCTGGAAAACGCAAGGGCGGTGACGCCCAAATCCAATTTCCCCGCCCAGTTTGCCGCCGAGCCGATCTGCCAGTAAATCCCCGCGCGCAGCAATAAAAGTCCGGCCAGCGCCACCAGCGAATGCCATCGGCGCAAGCGCTGCGGCTCCGCCCGCCGAAGGGTGCCAATTAACGTTGCGGGTGTCCGTTGGCCGAGCGGATCGAAACGGACGGAACGCCAGTTGAGCCACAGCAGCAAAGCGGCGAGATTCAGGATGAAATCGATGACCTGCACGTAATCGTTGAACCGTTAAACCGTGAATGGTTGAACCGATTCAACGATTTAACGGTTCACGATTCAACGTTTTTTTACATCATCTTCAACAGCGTGTCCGCCATTTCCGACGGGGTGGCGGCGACGCCGATGCCCGCGGTCTTGAACGCCGCGATTTTGGCTTCCGCTGTGCCTTTGCCGCCGCTGATGATGGCGCCCGCGTGGCCCATGCGCCGTCCGGGCGGCGCGGTCGTGCCGGCAATGAACCCGGCCACCGGCTTTTTACAATTCTGTTTGATCCATTCGGCGGCTTCCTCCTCGGCGCTGCCGCCGATTTCCCCAATCATGATGATGCCATGCGTCTCCGGGTCGGCGTTGAATAATTTGACCACATCCAGGTGCGACGTGCCATTGACCGGGTCGCCGCCGATGCCGACGCACGTGCTCTGGCCCTTGCCACGGCTCGTGATTTGCCAGACGGCTTCATAGGTCAACGTGCCGCTCCGGGAGACCACGCCGATGTGTCCTTTTTTGTGGATGTAACCGGGGGAGATGCCGATGCGGCAGCCGCCATGCGAATCCTTCCCTTCACCGGGGGTGACAATACCGGGACAATTCGGCCCGATCAGCCGCGTTTGCCGGCCCTCCAATGCGCGCTTTACCCGGACCATGTCGCGCACGGGAATGCCTTCAGTGATGGTCACCACCAGCTCGAGCCCGGCGTCCGCGCCTTCGAGAATGGCGTCGGCGGCGAAGGGCGGGGGAACGAACACGGCGGAGGCCGTCGCCCCGGTCTGCTTCGCCGCGTCGGCCACCGTGTCGAAAATGGGGACTTTTTTGCCGGCGTGCTCGAAGAACTGGCCGCCCTTGCCCGGGGTAACGCCGGCGACAACCTGGGAGCCGTAATCAATCGAGAGTTGTGCGTGCCGGGCGCCAAAGCTGCCGGTGATGCCCTGGATAAGGACCTTGGTATCGGGTGTGACGAGAATGGACATGTGATTTTCGATTGCGGATTTTCGATTTACGATTTGTTCCGTTTGTGGATGCAAATCGTGTTGCGGTCGGGGTCGGAAATGAAGGCCATGTGGCAGACCGGCGTGGGAAACGGCTCCATTTTGAATTTCACTCCATTCGCGCGCAAATGGGCAATCGCCGCGTCGAAATTCTCCACTTCCAGGCCGACGGAGCAGCCGTCCGGCCGGGGATTCCAATCCGGCGCGCCGCAGCCCAGGGACAGCGTGCCGCCGGCAATGTCATACTCGGTCCACTGCATCCCGCCGGGTTCGCCGATGGTGATGGTGGGTTTCAGGCCGAGCACGCCCTCGTAAAACTCTCGCGCCCGGGCCATGTCGGTGACCGGATAGCAACTGAACGCGATTTCAATGATTTTCAACATAGCGATGATGGTTGGTAGTGGAGCGAGCCGGGCTGGTTTTTTCCGGCGCAAAGCCCGGCACGCGTTTCAAAAGCCGGGCCGCCGACCGTTGCAGGCGGTGGCGCAAGCCGCGGCGATCGTGTCGCCGGCCCGCGGCCTCGTGCACCATCTGCTCGTGCAGGGCATCGCGCTGGCGTTTTGCCTGCTCGTATTGTTGGGCCAGTTCAATCATTTGTTTCTGCAATTCCACCAGCCGGCGATAAGGATCGAGCTCCTTCACGGCCGTTTTCATCCCTGGATTTTCGTTCCTGCCCCGGGACATGTGCTTAATTCCCCAAAATATCCGACGCGATTTCAGTGATCATGCTTTCCTCCCCTGTCTATTTGACCGGCCAGGTCAGTTTGGCCAGGAAAGAACTGATTTCGTTTGTGGCCCGGCTTAAAACCGCCGCTGGATAGGTAATCCGGTATTCTACAAATTGAGGGTCGCTGACCAGGAACCCGGCGCCGGGTTCGATCAGGAACAAATAAAGTTCGGAAAAACAATCCTGGTCTGAAATCCCAAAGCGATACTTCATCGAGTAAACCCCTTTCTTGCCTTTGAAATGGTTCCCGCCCTGGATGATTTCACACGGAACTTCCGAGATCAAGCGGGCTTCCGGATGCGCCTTGGTAATCGTAGAGTTGAGCAGCCTGAATTCGTGGCTGATCAAGACGTCGCCGGCATTCGTCGCCGGTGGGGTCGGCAATTGCGAAGGATTCTTTCCCGCCGGATAGACAAACACGGTTGCGACCACGGGGGTCGGGCTGTTGTAACCCACCGAAATATCCTTCCCGTCACGGTCGAAGGTGCGGCTGCCCACGAACTGAAAGTTGCCGATTTGCTCAGGAAACGAAAACTTTGAATTGGGGTGGACATATGCGACGCCGGCCCTGGCTGAAGTTCCCTGGTTCGGCCCCGGACTCGCGCTTTTGCATCCGCAAAGGCAGAGGCCTGACAACAGCACCACCATGGTCCGGATCAGCTTCCGCATATTAGTTCCCCACCGCCTTGACGACCTTCTGCGCCGCATCGGCCATCGAATCGCCCGTGATAAGAGTCAGGCCGGATTCCGCCAGGGTCTTTTTGCCGGCGACAACATTGTTGCCTTCCAACCGGACAACCAGCGGCAGTTTCAAGCCCGTCTCCTTCACCGCCGCCACAATGCCGGTGGCGATCACATTGCAGTCCATGATGCCGCCGAAAATGTTCACCAGGATGCCCTTTACGTGCGGGTCCTGCAGGATGATTTTGAATGCCGCCGTCACCTGCTCCTTGCTCGCGCCGCCGCCGACGTCGAGGAAATTGGCGGGCATGCCGCCGAAATGCTGGATGATGTCCATGGTGGCCATCGCCAGCCCGGCGCCGTTGACGAGGCAGGCGATGTTGCCGTCCAGCTTGATGTAATTCAGGTTGAACTTGCTGGCCTCGATTTCCAGCGGCGCCTCCTCGTTCAGGTCGCGCATCTCCTGGATGTCCTTGTGCCGGTACAGCGCGTTGTCATCGAGCGAAATCTTCGCGTCCAGCGCCACCACCGTCTCCTTGCCGTCGGGCAGTTCGACGACGCACATGGGGTTGATTTCCACGAGCGACGCGTCGCATTCCCACCAGGTGTTGAAAACGCCGGTGACGAGCCTGGCGGCGGCGTTGAACAAATCGCCCTTGAGCCCGAGCGCGGCGGCGATTTTGCGCGCCTGGTACGGCATGATGCCCGTGGCGGGATCAATCCATTCCTTGAAAATCTTTTCCGGAGTTTTGGCGGCAACCTCCTCGATGTCCATGCCGCCCTCGGTGCTGGCCATGACGAGCGGGCGCGAGTTGGCGCGGTCGAGCAGGACGGCCAGGTAAAATTCCTTTTTGATTTTTGCGCCGCTGGCGATAAGCAATGTCTGCACGCGGCGGCCGTCCGGGCCGGTCTGTTTGGTCACGAGCACCTGGCCGAGCATTTTTTCAGCGAAGGCGACCGCCTCGTCCAACGACGACGCGACCTTCACGCCGCCCTGGAAACCGGTTTTGAACGTGCCCTTGCCGCGGCCGCCGGCATGGATCTGCGATTTGACCACCACCTTCGCGCTGCCGCCGGCAGTGATTTTTTCCGCCGCGCCGCGGGCTTCCCCGGCGTTGCGGGCGGGGATTTCGAGTGGGACGGCAACGCCGTATTTGGCGAGCAGTTGTTTGGCCTGATATTCGTGAATGTTCATTTCAAAATTAAACCCGGCGCATTAAAAACGATTGCGCCCGAAAATCAAACTTTTTACACACTTGAAAGAGTGACGGGTGGGTTTTGAGCGGGCAGGGGAATGTGTCGAAATCAGGAGCCGAGCCCCTCCCGACCCCTTTCCTTTCCACCACTGCCGACAGCGTTTTGCCGGGCGGCGTTATTTGCGGTCCAGGGGAACCAGCCGGGGCTGCCCGAAACCTTTTACTTCCTGTCGCAGTTGCTCGTTCGCTTGCTGGAGTAAGCTGACTTGCTGCTCCAGCTTCGCCATCCGGGCGAGAATCTGCTGAAGTTGTGCCTGCGTCTTTACCAGTTCAGCGTGGACTTCCTGTTGTGCGCCGGGTGGCATCTCACCTGACTTCGGCAAACTGCCGGTGGACTCCGCCAAACAAAGGGATACGACCGTGAGCGCGGCTAAGGCGATAGTGATGATTTTTGTTTTCATGGTGTAAAAATGCCCTTTCTGCCCGGCGGCCAGAATCCCGGGCCGATTAAAATCCCTTCAGGTCGC
>Ga0265338_10002613_pt1 | contig 26596 bp, 22 predicted proteins | sample 42126metaG_FD_193579 | JGI IMG/M metagenome (GOLD analysis project Ga0265338, IMG submission 193579) | Rhizosphere microbial communities from Carex aquatilis grown in University of Washington, Seatle, WA, United States - 4-21-26 metaG | ecosystem: Host-associated > Plants > Roots > Rhizosphere...
AACCGCCCATCGGTCGCATCGACACCATTCTATGACAACGAATCGCAAGCCACTGACCTGCATAGATGTCGCACTACAACATTAACGCGACAACGTTGGACGGTGAAGTTACCGAAGCGTGATTGGCATGGTCAATCTGTCACGAACAATCCGGCATTGCCTGACAAGCCGGACGTGTCGGTGATAGCAAGTACGACGCCGGGGAAAACTCAGTATCATCCGCACGCAACTGAATACGCAAAGTAAAACGCAGTGAAAGGCAGTGACATGACTAGTACGACGCTTATCTGGTGCCCTGATACCTACGTCCGCGGCGACCTCGGAGGCGCCTAAGGTGCGGCGCAACTGGCTGGCCGGCCTGGCCGCCGCCGCGGCGATCACCATCCCGGTTACCGCCCTCAGCGGCACCGCCCTCAGCGGTACCGCCCAGGCGGCCACCGTGAGCCAGCAGGCGGCAGCCAGCAGCAAGATCCGGGTGCTGGTCAGGGCGGTGCCGTTCAACACGGCGGCCGCCGCGGTGGCGAAGAAGCTGGTGGGCGACGCCTACCGGTACGGCGGCACCACCCCGGCCGGCTTCGACTGCTCCGGGCTCACCCAGTACGTCTACAAGCACTCCGGCGCCGGCAAGTCGATCCAGCGCACCGCCGACTCGCAGTACCGGCAGTTCAGGCGGATCGCCAAGAGCGCCGCTAAACCAGGTGACCTGGTGTTCTTCCACGACACCAGCAGTCCGGCCAGCTACGTGTACCACGTAGGGGTATTCGAGGGAGGCAACGACATGGTGGCCGCTACCACCCCCGCGGGCGGCGTCGAGCTCCAGTCGTTCACCTGGGCGGGCAACACCGTCACCTTCGGCACGATCAGCCACTAAATCGCCCGGGTACCCGGGGCGAGCCGCCCGCACCCGTTCGGCGTGATCTGTTCACCGGTAATACCGTCGCGGTCGCCGCCGCGCCGGGCGACCGCGTGCCCGGCGACCGCGACGGTATGCTACTTGGATCTTGCCGAACGGGAGCCTTTCAGTGGAATCAGCCGCATCGGCGCACGCCGGGCCGGCCCTGTCGCGCCGCCATGAGGCCGGCGCCGGCTCCGCCCGGGGCATGCTGTTCACCCTGCTCGGCGAGTTCGTGCTGCCGGACGAGGGCGGGGCGTGGACCAGCGCCGTGCTGGCCGTGTTCGAGCGGCTGGGGGTGGCGGAGAAGGCGACCAGGCAGGCGCTGATGCGCACCGCCCACGCGGGCTGGCTAACCCCCGAGAAGTCCGGCCGCCGCACCCGCTGGCTGCTCACCCCGGCCGCCACCGCGCTGCTGACCGACGGCGCGCGGCGGATCTACTCGTTCGGCCCGGCCCGGGCCTGGGACGGGCAGTGGGTGATCGTGCAGGTGCGCATCCCGGAGACCGACCGGCGGGCCCGGCACGTGGTGCGGACCCGGCTCGCCTGGGCGGGCTTCGGCTCACTGGGCCCCGGCCTGTGGCTCAGCCCGCACGCCGCCCGCGAGGCCGAGGCGGTCCGGGTGCTGCGCGAGGCGGGAGTGGCGTCTGGCGCGCACGTGTTCGCCGCCCGGCGCACCGGCCTGGCCGATACCCGCGACATGGTAGCCGCGGCCTGGGACCTGGCCGGGATCGAGGCCGCCTACGAGCGCTTCGTGGCCGAGTTCCGCGGCCCCGGCGTTCCCGGCGACGTGCTGCTGCGCCAGCTCGAGCTGGTGCACGCGTGGCGCCGGTTCCCCGCCCTCGACCCCGCGCTGCCGCGCGAGCTGCTGCCGCCCCGGTGGACCGGCGCCGTGGCGGCGGAGCTGTTCGGCGACCGGCGCCAGCGCTGGCTGGAGGACGCCCGCCGCGAGTGGAAGCGGCTCAACACGCAGGACTGAGCAGCGGGCGCGGACCGCGTCCGGCGCTGCGCTGGCGGGCCCAAATATTCTACGAACCATTGACGAAGCCGTTGGCATTCGTAGAGCATGGCCGGTATGACGCACGTCGAATTCCGTACCTCACCGGAGCGGTACCGGCACTGGCGGCTGGCGGTCGACGGCCCGGCTGCCACCCTGACGATGGACGTCGACGAGCAGGGCGGCCTGGTGCCCGGCTACGAGCTGAAGCTGAACTCCTATGACCTCGGCGTCGACATCGAGCTGTACGACGCGGTGCAGCGCCTGCGGTTCACCCACCCCGGGGTCAAGGCGGTGACGGTGACCAGCGGCAAGGAGAAGATCTTCTGCGCCGGGGCCAACATCCGGATGCTGGCCGCCTCCGGGCACTCGTGGAAGGTGAACTTCTGCAAGTTCACCAACGAGACCCGCAACGGCATCGAGGACGCCACCGAGCACTCCGGCCAGGCCTACCTCGCCGCCCTCAACGGCACCGCCTCCGGCGGCGGCTACGAGCTGGCCCTCGCCTGCGACCAGATCCTCCTCGTCGACGACCGCTCGTCGGTGGTCTCACTGCCGGAGCTGCCCCTGCTCGGCGTGCTGCCCGGCACCGGCGGGCTGACCCGGGTGGTCGACAAGCGGCACGTCCGCCGCGACCTGGCCGACTACTTCGCTACCAGGTCGGCCGGGATCGGCGGCAAGAAGGCGGTCCAGTGGAAGCTGGTGGACGAGGTAGTGCCGCGGGCCCGGTGGCAAGAAGGAGTAGCCGAACGGGTGCGGGCCGCCGCCTCCTCCTCCGCCCGCCTGCCCGGCGGCCCCGGCGTCGAGCTGCCGGAACTGGCCAAGGAGCGCACCGGCGACTCGATTACCTATCGCTACGTGACGGCCCGGCTTGACGCCGGCCGGGCGGTGGCCGAGATCACCGTGGCCGGCCCGCCCGGCGACGCCCCGCCGTCGATGGACGAGGTGTACGCGCAGGGGGCCGGCTGCTGGCCGCTAGCGGTCGCCCGGGAACTCGACGACCTGATCCTCGACCTGCGCACCAACGAGACCGAGCTCGGCACCTGGGTGCTGCGCACCGCGGGCGACCCGGCCCGGGTGCTCGGCTGGGACGAGCTGCTGCTCGACCACTATGACCGCGACTGGCTGGCCCGGGAGATCGTGCTGTACTGGAAGCGCACGCTGAAGCGGCTCGACGTCACCTCCAGGTCGCTGATCGCGCTGCTCGAGCCGGGCTCAGCCTTCGCCGGCTCGCTGCTCGAGCTGGCCCTCGCGGCCGACCGCTCCTACATGCTGTTCGGCGTGTTCGAGGACGTCGACCCGGCGGCGGCTCCCAACCCGGGCCAGCCGGCCACCGTCACCGTCGGCTCGGCCAATCTGGGCCCGCTGCCGATGGGCAACGGCCTGACCCGGCTGCAGACCCGGTTCCTGGGCGACCCCGACGCGCTCGCGGAGGTGGAGAAGTCGGCCGAGGAACCCCTCGGCGCCGAGGAAGCCGACCGGCTGGGCCTGGTCACCTTCGCCCCCGACGACATCGACTGGGAGGAAGAGGTGCGCATCGCGGTGGAGGAACGCGCGTCGTTCTCCCCGGACGCGCTGACCGGGCTGGAGGCGAACTACCGGTTCGCCGGGCCGGAAACCGTCGAGACCAAGATCTTCGGGCGGCTGACCGCCTGGCAGAACTGGATTTTCTACCGGCCCAACGCATCCGGCCCGGACGGCGCGCTGCGCGCCTACGGCACCGGCAAGCGGGCCGACTTCGACCGGAGGCGCGTGTGACCAGGCCGGATTACGCCGAGAAGATCCCCAACAACGTCGGGCTGGCCGAGGACCGGCGGCTGCAGCGCGCGCTGGAATCCTGGCAGCCGGACTTCCTGTCCTGGTGGGAGACGATGGGGCCGACCCTGCCGACCCAGGACGTCTACCTGCGCACCGCGATCGACGTGCGCGGCGAGGGCTGGGCCCAGTTCGGGCACGTGCCGATGATCGACTACCGCTGGGGCATCTTCCTGGCCGACAAGAACCCCGACCGGAAGATCGCCTTCGGCGCCCACCAGGGCGAGCCCCCCTGGCAGAAGGTGCCGGGGGAGTACCGGGCCGAGCTGCAGCGGCTGATCGTCATCCAGGGTGACACCGAGCCCGCCTCGGTCGAGCAGCAGCGCAACCTCGGCGCGACCGCCCCGTCCCTGTACGACCTGCGCAACCTGTTCCAGGTGAACGTGGAGGAGGGCCGTCACCTGTGGGCGATGGTGTACCTGCTGCACGCCTACTTCGGCCGCGACGGCCGCGAGGAGGCCGAGGAGCTGCTGCGCCGCAACTCCGGCAGCGAGGACTCGCCCCGCATCCTGGGCGCGTTCAACGAGGAGACGCCCGACTGGCTGTCGTTCTACATGTTCACCTACTTCACCGACCGGGACGGCAAGTACCAGCTCGGCACGCTCAAGGAGTCCGCCTTCGACCCGCTCTCGCGCACGGCCGAGTTCATGCTCAAGGAGGAGGCGCACCACATGATGGTGGGCACCACCGGGGTGGACCGGGTGGTGGAGCGGACCGCGCAGGTGATGGTGGAGCAGGACACCGACGACGTCGCCGCCTACGGGGCGATCCCGCTGGACGTCATCCAGAAGTACCTGAACTTCCATTACTCGGTCTCGCTCGACCTGTTCGGCGGCGAGACCTCGACCAACGTCGCCAACTACTACACGGCCGGGCTGAAGGGCCGCTGGCTGGAGGAGCGGCGCAAGGACGACCACCGGCTGACCGACGACTCGATCATGGTGGACGCGCTGCTCGAGGGGACGATCGGCCAGGTCGAGGTGTCAGCGCTGGTCGGGCTCAACACCGACCTGCGGCGCGAGTACATCGCCGACTGCGCGGGCGGCGTCAAGCGCTGGAACCGGATCCTGGCCGACGCCGGGCTGGCACAGCGCCTCTACCTCCCGCACGTCGCCTTCAACCGCCGCGTCGGCGCGTTCGCCTCCATCGAGGTCTCGCCGTCGGGGGAGCAGCTGACCGTCGACGAGTGGCGGCTGCGCCAGGGGCAGTGGCTGCCGGCCGACACCGACAAGGCGTTCGTCCGGTCGCTGATGCAGCCGGTCTACCAGCGTGGCAAGATCGCGGCGTGGGTCGCGCCGCCCAGGAACGGTATCAACGGGCAGCCGTTCGACTACGACTACGTGCACCTGGCCTAAGCGCGAAGGGAACTGCGATGGCGCAGCTGTTCAACGCTTCGGAGTACCTGCTCGACCGGCGGCTGGCGGCCGGGGACGGCCACCGGACGGCGCTGGCCGGCCCGGCCGGCGAGCTCAGCTACGCCGCGCTGTGGGACCGGGTACGGCGCACCGCCGCGGGCCTGCGGGACATCGGCGTCCAGCCGGAGCAGCGCATCCTGATGGTGATGGCCGACTCGCCGCACTTCGTGACGCTGTACCTGGCCGCGATGCGGATGGGCGCGATCCCGGTGCCGGTGTCCACCATGCTGCGCAGCGACGGCATCGCCGAGCTGCTGCGTGACTCCCGGGCCCGGTACCTGGCGGTCACCGCTGAGTTCGCCGCCGCGGCGGAGTCGGCCGCGGCGGCAACCGAGCTGGCCGGCATCCTCGGTGAGCATTCCCAGACAACCAGCTCGCTGCCGGTCCACACCTTCGATGACCTGGCCGGGGCCGCCCCGGATGACGCCGTCTACGACTCCAGCCCCGACGCGCCCGCCTTCTGGCTCTACACCTCGGGGACCACCGGCAGCCCCAAGGCGGCGATGCACCGCCACGGCGCGGTCCAGGTCGTCTGCGAGACCTACGGCCAGCGGGTACTCGGCATCCGGCCCGACGACCGCTGCCTGTCGGCCGCCAAGGCGTTCTTCGCCTACGGCCTCGGCAACACGGTGCTGTTCCCGCTGTCGGCCGGGGCGGCCGGGGTCCTGCTGCCGGCCGCGTCCCGGCCGGACCTGATCGCCGAGACCGCCGCCAAGCACGGGGCGACGCTGTTCTTCGGCGGACCCACCTTCTTCGCCAACATGCTCCGCGCCCAGCTGCCGCCGGACGCCCTGGGCGGGGTCCGGCTGGCCGCCTCCGCGGGCGAGGCACTGCCCGCGGCGCTGCAGCAACGCTGGACGGCGCGGTTCGGGGTGGAGATCATCGACGGCATCGGGATGACCGAGACGCTGCACATCTTCCTGTCCAACGCCCCCGGCGCGGTCCGCCCCGGCACCACCGGCACCGCGGTGCCCGGCTACCAGCTCAAGCTGCTGGACGAGGACACCGGGCAGGAGGTACTTGAACCCCGGCAGGCGGGCACCCTGTTCGTCCGCGGCGCGTCCGCCGCGACCGGCTACTGGTCCCGCTACGACGCCTCCCGGCTGGTGTTCCAGGGCGAGTGGCTGCGGACCGGTGACACCTACGTCCGCGACGCCGACGGCTACTACGAGTGCCTCGGCCGGACCGGCGACATGATCAAGGCATCGGGGATCTGGGTGTCCCCGATGGAGGTGGAGGCCCGGCTGCTCGCGCACCCGGCGGTCGCCCAGGCGGTGGTGGTGGCCGCGCCCGACGCCGACGGGCTGGAGAAGCCGGTCGCCTACGTCGTCCTCGCGGCCGGCGGCGGCGTCACCGAGGCGGAGCTGATCGAGCACTGCCGCCAGGCGCTGCCGTCGGTCAAGCGGCCCCGCGCGGTGGTGTTCACCGACGCGTTCCCGGTCACCGCGACCGGCAAGATCCGCCGGGTGGAGCTGCGGGCGCTGGCGGCCACGGCACTGACCGGGGGCGCCTGATGCTGGACGGCTTCCCCCTGGTCGACGTGCACCTGCACGCCGCCAGCAAGCCCTCGCTCAAGCTGCCCTGGGACACCTGGATCCAGGGCTTTGGCGGCGACATCGAACGGCTCTACGACGAAGCCGGAATGGTCGTCCCGGCCGCGTTCGACGCGCTGCTGGCGGCCGAGGGGGTGGACACGGCGCTGCTGATGTGCGAGTACTCGCCCAAGGTGACCGGCACCCAGGCGATCGAGGACATGCTGCCGATAGCGGCCGCCGCGCCGGACCGGATCAAGGTCATCGGCAACGTCAACCCGCACCTGCACTACCCGGTCGACCAGGAAGTGCGCCGCCAGCTCGCGCTGGGCGCGGTGGCGCTGAAGATCCACCCGGTGCACGCCGGCGCGGCCGCCAACGACCGGATGCTCTACCCCGCCTACGAGGCCTGCCAGGCGGCCGGGGTGCCAGTGGTAGTGCACTGCGGCACCTCGACCTTCCCCGGCTCGACCAACGCCTACGGCGACCCGGTGGCCCTCGATGACGTGCTGCGCGACTTCCGCTCGCTCACCCTGGTCCTCGCGCACGGCGGCCGCGGCTGGTGGTACGACGCCGCCGCGTTCCTGGCACTGTCCCACGACCGGGTGTGGATCGAGCTGTCCGGCCTGCCGCCGTCCCGGCTGCGCGACTACTACGCCCGGCAGAACTGGCGCCGCCTCACCCAGCGGATGATCTTCGGCACCGACTGGCCGGGCATCCCCGGCATCGCCGCCAACGCCCGCGCGGTCGCGGCGCTGATGCCGGACGAGGACACCACCGCCGCGGTGCTCGCGGGCAACGCCGTCCGCGTCTACAACCTAAAACCATCACGGAACCAGCTCTAGGCCGCTGCAGCTCGCAGGGCAGCGTCAGGTACCCGACCTCGCTCACCCTCACGGTGGGCTCGCCGCAGCTCACCGAACGGCTGAACCAGGGCGGCGGGCAGGGCCTCGAGGACCAGTGGACGGTCAGCTGCGACGAGGGCGGCGACGTCACCTACACGCACTCCGGCACCCTCACCGTGACCTCCGCCAGCCCCGGTGCCGACACCGCTGACCCAGTCCTGGGTGCAGGACAAGTTCGGCGAGTTCGTGCACGACGGCCGGTGCATGACCGAGAACCTGTCCGCCGCCGTGCTGCTGGGCCAGTGCGCGCAGTCGCACCAGCAGGAGTGGACCCGGCTGGCCAGCGGCGAGGTGACGCTGACGGCCACCCGGGCCTGTGCCTGACCGCCCCGCCCGCCGTCGGCACCCCGCTGCGGGTGCGCGCGTGCGCGGGCGCGGGCGGCCAGCGCTGGACGGTGCCCGGCGTCGTCAGGGGCGCCGGCTAGCCAAGGGGGCGGGCCGGCTCGCCGAGCAGGCCCGCCGCCACCGACACCGGGGCGCCGGTGATCGCGGCCAGGTTGAGCGCGTCGCTTGGCCGCGCGTCCACGCAGGCGCCGCCGCGCAGCATCACCTGCGCGTAGAAGACGCCGCCGCGCTGGCCGGTCACCCGCACCGCCCGCACCCCGGAGCCCGCCGCGGTCACCAGCGACGCCATCAACTGGTAGGTCATCGGCCGGGGGAACTCCTGCCCCTGCAGGCTGAACGCCAGCGCGGCCGCCTCGGCGTCGCCCACCCCGATCAGCAGCCGGCGGCCGTCACCCTCGGCCGTCGCGGTCAGCTCGATCGAGAACCGCTCCTGCCGCCGCGGACCGTCCTGCGCTTCCCCCCGGACGACGCCGGTTATGGTCACTGGTACCAGTTCCGTCATACCAGGACGCCTTCCTGGCCCTTTGCCACCCTAAGGGTAACGCGCGGCCAGCCCGGCCTAGGCTCAGGGCATGAGCATCCTGATCGTCGGGGCCGGGGCAACCGGCGGTTTCTTCGGCTCCCGGCTGGCCCGGGCCGGCCAGGAGGTTACCTTCCTGGTCCGGGAGGGCCGGGCGGCGCGGCTGCGCCAGCGCGGCCTGCGGGTCACCGGCCCCGACGGCGCCACCGAGGTAACCCAGCCCCGGCTGGTCACCGCCGGGCAGCTGGCGCGGTCCGGGCCGGTCCCGGCCGACCTGGTGCTGGTCACCGTCAAGGCGGACGGCCTGGCCGCGGTGACCGGCGAGATCGGCCCGGCGGTGGGCGCCGGCACCGCGGTTGTCCCGGTGCTGAACGGGATACGGCACCTGGAGACGCTCAACCGCGCCTTCGGCCCCGCCCGGGTACTCGGCGGCGTCGCGCTGATCTCCGCCCACCTGGACGGCGACGGCGACGTCAGCCTTAACAGCGAGTCGGTCACCCTGCGGATCGGCGCGCAGGACCGGCAGCGGACGCCACTGGTCGAGGGGGCCGCCCGGCTGCTGTCCGGCGCCGGGTTCACCTTCCAGGTGAGCGGCAACATCGTGGCCGACATGTGGTCCAAGTGGGCGTTCATCGCGTCCGCGGGCGCGGTGAACTGCCTGCTTGGCGGCACTGCGGGGGAGATCGTGGCGGTCGACGGCGGCGAGCGGGCGGCCCGGGAGATCATCGACGAGGCGCTCTCGGTGGCCCAGGCCGCGGGCTACCCGGTACCGGACCCGTGGGTGCGGCAGGCGGTCGGCCTGCTCACCGTCGCGGGCTCGTCGTTCGCCTCCTCGATGTACCGTGACCAGCGGGCGGGCCGGCCGGTGGAGGTCGAGCCGATCCTCGGCGACCTGACCGCGGTCGCCCGCGAGCACCAGCTGGACACCCCGCTGCTCGACGCGGCGACCGTCGCCCTGCGGGTCTACCAAGGAGGCATCACATCGTGACGTTGCGCTGGGGCATCATCGGGACCGGCGGCATCGCCCGCCAGTTCACCCAGGACCTGCTGCTGGCCGGCCACCCGGTGGCGGCGGTGGGCTCGCGGAGCCGGGAGGGGGCGGAGCGGTTCGCGGCCCGGTTCGGCCTCCCGGCCGCCCATCCCAGCTACCAGGACCTGGTGGCCGATCCCGCGGTGGACCTGGTGTACGTGGCCACCCCCCACCCGTGGCACTACCAGAACGCCTCGCTGGCGCTCCAGGCGGGCAAGCACGTGCTGGTGGAGAAGCCCTTCACGCTCAACGCGGCCCAGGCCAGGCAGCTAACCGAGGAGGCCGCCGGGCGGGGCCTGCTGGTGCTCGAGGCGATGTGGACCCGCTGGCTGCCGCACATGACCCGGCTCAGGGAGATCATCGCGGCGGGCACCATCGGCGAGGTCCGGTCGATGAGCGCCGACCACACCCAGCTGCTGCCGGACGACCCCGGGCACCGGCTCAACGACCTCGCGCTGGGCGGCGGCGCGCTGCTCGACCTCGGCGTCTACCCGGTCTCGTTCGCGTTCCAGCTGTTCGGGCCGCCCGCGTCGATCCAGGCGGCCGCCACCTTCAAGGAGACCGGGGCGGACGCCCAGGTGGCCACCATCTTCCGCTACCCGGGCGGGCAGATCGCCACCAGCTACTCGGCCAGCACCACCCGCGGCCCGAACGTGGCCGTCGTGCTCGGCACCGGCGGCCGCATCGAGGTCGACAGCGTCTGGTACACCGCGACCGGGCTACGGGTCTACGACGCCGCCGGCGCGCTGACGGAGGAGTTCGCCCCGGCCGTGGCCGGCCGGGGCATGCAGTACCAGGCCGCCGAGGCCGAACGGCTGGTCAGCGAGGGCAAGACGGCCAGCGCGGTGCTGCCGCCGCAGGAGTCGGTCGCGATCATGGCCGCGCTGGATGAGATCCGCGCGCAGATCGGGCTGCGTTACCCGGGGGAGTAGCGCGGCCACGGTCAGCCCGCGCCGGGCAGGCGGCCGGGCGAGCGGTACTCAGTGCGGCTGCGGCTGCCTGCCGTCGGCCTCGGCGTCATTGCCGGAGTCGTCGACAGTCGTGTCATCGTCTACGGTCGGCCGCACCCGGTCGCGGGCGTCGGCGGCGGCCTCCTCGGCCGCGTCGTCGCCGAAGCCGACGCCGATCGCCTGGTCGTCGCGCCGCTTCTCCTGGTGCACCAGGCTGGACAGCACCCGCAGGTCGGCGTCGGTCTGGTCGCCGCCAAGCGGCAGTGCCCGCGGGTAGAGCCGCCGGGAAAGCACCGGGTTGAGCTCGGCCGCGTACAGGCTCACCTTGGCCAGCAGCAGCAGGAAGGCGACGATGCCGATGACCGCGCCGAACGCGCCGTAGGTGGCGTTGGCGTGCTTGAGCTGATGGGTCAGCAGCCCGGTGCCGACGGTGATCAGCGCGGTGAAGGCGACCCCCCCGAGCACCGCCCCTGGCAACAGCCCCCGCGGGCCGATCACCTTGGCTGTCAGCAGGAAGAAGGAGGCGAAGTAGAGGCCCACGTTGATGATCAGCAGGCCGGCGATGACCGGGATCCTGATCGCGTAGTCGTGCGTGCCGCCGGAGGCGTAGGTGGTGACGAACGCGTTGATGAGGAAGGCGCCGCCGATGGTGACCAGCGCGGCCACGCTGCGGCCGAGCCGGGGCAGGAAGCCGGTCCGCTGGTCCTGGGGGATGTTCCACACGGTGGCCATCGCCAGCTGCGCGGTCTGGGTGACGCCCTGCGCGCCGTAGGCCAGGCCGAGGAGGCCGACCACCAGCCCGAGCGTGCTGCCGTGGAGCGAGCTCTTGTTGGCCGGGTTGAAGCTGGACCCGATCACCGGGAACTGGTGCAGCGTGTTCAGCAGGTCGTTGCCGAGCGACCCGGCCCCGATCGACCCGAGCAGCGTGACCACCACCAGCAGCAGCGGGAAGATAGCGGTGAACCCGTACCAGGCCAGCGCGACCACTACCAGGTTGGCGTTGTCGTCGCCGAACTTCTTCTGCACCGCGTACGGCACGCCTGCCCAGCGGTAGCGGCGCTGGAAGCCGTCGACCGCCCCCATCACCTTGCGCACCGGATCTATCGGACTCATCGGCCGCCCCCTCTCACGGCACGCAGGTACCCCGCGGCGCGGGAGATATTCGCCGGGCGACGGCATTCCCCGCCCCGGCCTGGTTACGAACGCCGGCCGCCGGGTAGCCGGCCGCCCCATACGGAACTGCTAACGGGGAGGGACGCTCTCATGACGGAGACGGTGAACGACTCCATCAGGCCTGCCGAAGCAACCGAGCGCTCCGCCGCTGACCTGGTCAAGCTGGTGACCGAGCAGGCGTCAGTGCTGGTGCGGGACGAGGTGAAGCTCGCTCAGCTGGAGATGACGCGCAAGGGCGAGCAGGCTGGCATCGGAGCCGGCCTGCTCGCGGTGGCGGAAGAGGCTGTCAGCGGCATCAAGTCGGACGCGGGGTATAAGGCACTGAGCCTGGGCACCAGCGTGCTCGGCGGGATCGTGGCCGGCGCGATATTCAAGCGGCTGTGGAAGGTCACCGCGGGCGAGGACGAGGCGCCGAACGCCACCGACGCCCGCCGCGGCTGGCCGGAGATCCTGCTCGCGGCCGCGCTCCAGGGCGCGGTCTTCGCCGTGGTCCAGGCGGCCATCGAGCGCGGCACCGCCGAGGGCACCGCCAAGCTGACCGGCACCTGGCCGGGTGAGGGCGGCCAGCCCGGGGAAGGCCAGCCCGGGGAAGGCCAGCCCGGGGAAGGCCAGCCCGGGGAAGGCCAGCCCGGGGAAGGCTGAGCCTACGTGAAGCTGCGGCCCGTCCCCGTCGCGGGGGGCGGGCCGCTTTTTATTAGGTCGGCTTTTGAGGTCGGCTTATGAGGTCGGCTTGGTCAGGTCGTACACGGTGCTGCCGCCTACGGTCTGCGCCGTGTAGTGAGCCGACACCCAGGAAGCGATCGAGGCCGAGCCCGACCCGCCGCCGAAGCTGTTGGAGCCCTGGCCCACGTAGTAGTGGACCTCGTGCTTGGCCACCATCGCCTCGAATTGGCTGAGCGTGGGCGACGGGTCCGACCCGTTGAAGCCGCCGATCGCGACCACCGGCAGCCCGCCGGTGGCCAGCTCGATCGGTGCGGCCTCCTGGGTGCCCTCGGTCGCGGCGATCCAGCGGTAGCCGGATGCGCCCTGCTCCAGCAGCTTGGTCAGCGCGCTGCTGACGGCGGTGCTGCCGGACAGCCCCCCCGCGCCACCGCCGCCGAAGCCTCCGCCGCCGGCCGCGCCGGCCCCCCGACGCCGGAAACCCGGGCCAGGCGCGGCGTTGCCGGCGCCCGTCCCGGTCCGGTTACTGGCCCCGGTCCCGCCGGTGCCAGTCCCGCCGAAGCCACCGAAGCCGCCGGTCCCGGTCCCGGTCCCGGTCCCACCGGGGAACCCGCCCGCGGGGAAGCCGCCGAACCGGCCGCCACCCGGGCCGCCGCCGAACGCCCCGGTTACCGCCGGCCCGGCGCTCGGGATCGACCCGGTGTAGCTGGTGTTCACCGTGTAGACGGTGTAGGCGAGCGGCCCGGCCAGCCCGGCCGCCAGGGCGGCCCCGGTCGCGGTGGCGGCCGCGGCGGTCAGTCCCCACCGGGCGCGGCTCGCCAGCACCGCGGCGGCGGCCAGCGCCAGTACCGCCACCACGGCCGCCGCCAGCACTACCCAGCGCAGCCACGGCAGCCAGCCGGGCGTCCGGTCGAGCAGCTCGTAGGACCACCAGGCGGTGACTGCCACCGCGACCGCCGCGGTGGCCCGCCCGGCCCAGCCGACCCGCGCCTGCCACAGCGCCGCCGCGCCGACGCCGACCAGCGCGCCGATCGCGGGCGCGAGCGCCACCATGTAGTACGGGTGGATGATGCCCTGCATGAAGCTGAACACCAGCCCGGTGACCAGCAGCCAGCCGCCCCAGACGGCGGCGAAGGCCCGCAGCCGGGTCACGGGGCCGCCCCCGGCCCCCTTGCCTGGCCGCGCTACCCACACCAGGGCCACCAGCGAGATCAGCGCGGCCGGCAGCAGCCAGCTCACCTGCCCGCCGAACTCGGACTGGAACAGCCGGAAGATCCCGGTCGCCCCGCCGAAGTTGGCGCCCGCGCCGGCCCCGCCGACCGAGCTGCTGTTGAACCCGATCGACCCGGTCTCCACCCCGTTCAGCCGGCCAAGGCCGTTGTAGCCGAACGCCAGCTCGAGGATGTTGTTGTTGGTCGAGCCGCCGAAGTAGGGGCGCGAGCCGGCCGGCCATAGCTGGGCGATCGCCACCCACCAGCCGGCCCCGACGATCATCGCCAGCCCGGCTACCAGTACGTGCCAGATCCGCCGCGGCCAGCCCGCCGGCGCGGCCACCAGGTAGGCGATCGCGAACCCGGGCAGCACCAGGAACGCCTGCAGCATCTTGGCCAGGAAGGCGAAGCCGAGCAGCAGCCCGGCGAACGCCAGCCAGCGCAGCGCGCCCTGCCGCCGTTCCACCGCGAGCTGCACGCAGTACCCGGCCGCGGTCATCAGCAGCGTCAGCAGGGCGTCGGGGTTGTTGAACCGGAAGATCAGCGCGGCCGCCGGGGTGAGCGCGAACGCGACTCCCGCCACCAGGCCCGCGCCGGGCCCGAACCAGCGCCGGACCGCGAGGAACAGCAGCCAGACGGCGCCGATGCCCTCGAGCGCCTGCGGCACCAGCAGGGTCCACGACGAGAAGCCGAACACCCGGGCGAAGATCTCGTCGACCCACAGCGACGCGGGCGTCTTGTCCACCGTGATGAAGTTGGACGCGTCGAACGACCCGAAGAAGAACGCCTTCCACGACCGCGTGCCCGCCTGCACCGCCGCCGCGTAGAAGTCGTTGGCGTACCCGTTGCGGCTCAGGTCGGCCAGGTAGAGCAGCCCGGTGACCAGCAGCAGCGCCAGCAGCGCGGGCCGCGCCCAGGCGGGGTCGCGGGTCGGCCCGCGCCACAGCCCGCGCAACCGGCCCGGCAGGCCCCGGCCCGGCGGGCCGGCGTAGGCGGGGGTGGTGACTGCGGTGGCGCTCACGAAGCGCTGCCCTCGATCCCGCGGTCCAAGGTCAGGGCGGCGAGCGGAAAGCGCCCGCAGCCCGGCCCGTTCACCTTGATCGACCCGGTCAGCAGGCCCAGCCGCAGCCGCCCGATGCCGCGCAGGTTGGCCAGGGCGGTCGACACGATCCGTACCCGCGAGTCGAGCGTGTTGGGGGAGTCGGTCCAGTCCACCGGGACCTCGCGGATCCGCAGCCCGCACCGCTCGGCCAGCACCAGCAGCTCGGTGTCGAAGAACCAGGAGCGGTCGGCCACCAGCGGCAGCAGCGCCGCCGCGGCCTCCGACCGCAGCGCCTTGAACCCGCACTGCGCGTCGGAGAACCTGGTCCGCAGCGTGAGGTGCAGCAGCCGGTTGTAGGAGCGCGAGATGAACTCGCGCAGCGCGCCGCGCACCACCCGCGCCCCCGGCGCCAGCCGGGTGCCGATGGCCACGTCCGCGTGCCCCGCCAGCAGCGGCGTGACCAGCGGAAGCAGCCCGTCCAGGCCGGTTGACAGGTCAACGTCCATGTAGGCGACTACCTCAGCGTCGCTGGCTGACCAGACGGTGTGCAGCGCCCGGCCACGCCCCGGCCGGTCCATGTGCAGCGCCCGCACCTGCCCCGGGTAGCCGAGCACCAGTTCCTGGGCGAGGGACCAGGTCCCGTCGGTGGACCCGTTGTCCGCGATAGTGACCTGCCAGGCGCAGGGGAAACCGTCGGCCAGGTACTCGACCAGGCGCGTCACGTGGTCGACGAGCTCGCGCTGCTCGTTCTTGACCGGGATGACGATCTCCACCAGGGGGAGCTCGGGGACCGGGGGGACGACGTTCATGCCGCCGAGTATGCGAACTCGTTATTAGCGCTGGCTGCGGCAACGGTGAGAGAAAGCTCAGCACTCCCGCCCGCAGGCGGCTAATAGGCAACCCCCCGCGCGTCCCGCCCCCGCTCCCGTGCCCCCGTCCAGCGCCTCCCGCGGCGCCGCCCAGCATGGCGGGCCAGTGCCCGGTCGCCCGCTGAGAGCGTGACCACAGTGCCCTGGCGGTTCGATCGTGGCTGTGCGGGTAGCGGGTTAATATGAGTGGCCCAGGACTGCGCGAGACCCAGGACCGGCCGGTGATCGCGGTGGCGAACCGGCTGCCCGTGCAGCAGGGCGAGGACGGCTGGGAGCTGTCGCCCGGCGGCCTGGTCACCGCGATGCGGCCGGTCATGGCCACCCACCCGGGTGCCTGGGTGGGCTGGGACGGCGGCACCAGGGGAATGCCGGACACGCTGCCCGACTCCGACGTCAGCCTGCAGCCCATCGCGCTGTCGGCCGCGCAGGTCCGCGACTACTACCGGGGCTTCGCCAACGCCACCATGTGGCCGCTGCTGCACAACGCGATCGAGAAGCCCCGCTTCGAGCGGTCCTGGTGGCGCGCCTATCAGGAGGTCAACCGGACCTTCGCCGAGCGGACGCTGGCCGCGCTGGACGAGGTGCCGGACGCGCTCGCCTGGGTGCACGACTACCACCTGATGCTGGTCCCGCAGCTCATCCGCAACCGCCGCCCGGACCAGCGGATCGGGTTCTTCCTGCACGTGCCGTGGCCGTCGCCGGACATCTACGCCCGGCTGCCATGGCGCGAGCAGGTGCTATGGGGCCTGCTCGGGGCGGACGTAGTCTCGTTCCACACCGACGAGTACCGGCACAACTTCCTCCGCTCCTGCGTCCGCCAGCTGGGCGACTCGGGGCTGAAGGTGCGCGGCTCGTCGGTCGTGCTGCCGGACGGGCGGGTGGTGGCCACCGCCACCGCGCCCATCTCCATCGACGCTAGGCAGTTCGCCGCGCTGGCCGACGACCCCGACGTGAAGCGAGGCGTCCAGGAACTCGAGGAGCAGTTCAGCGGGCGTACGCTGCTGCTCGGGGTGGACCGGCTCGACTACACCAAGGGGATCGTGGAGCGGCTGCTGGCGGTCGAGATGGTGCTTGAGCGCAACCCGGAGCTGCGCGGCAGCCTTGCGTTCCTGCAGATCGCGGTGCCCAGCCGGGACGATGTGCGGGAGTACCGCCAGCTCCGCAGCACCGTCGAGCAGCACGTGGGGCGGATCAACGGCGTCTACACCAAGCCGGGTCACGACGTGCCCGTCCACTACCTCTACCGGGGGCTGAAGCAGCAGCAGCTCGCGGCGTACTACGCGGCCGCCGACGCGCTGCTCGTCACCCCGCTGATCGACGGGATGAACCTGGTCGCCAAGGAGTACGTCACCGTGCAGGACGCGCACGGCGGCAGCGGCCTGCTCATCCTCAGCGAGTTCACCGGCGCCGCGGTCGAGCTGCCGCAGGCCGTGCTGTGCAACCCGTTCGACGTGGAGGGGCTTTCCTACCGGATCGAGCAGTCGCTTGGCCTGGCCGAGAAAACCCGCCGCAAGGCGATCGAGAAGATGGCCCGGCAGGTCCGCGTGCATGACGTCCACCACTGGGTATCGAGCCAGCTCGACGAGATCGCCGCCCAGGGGGCCAGCCCGGGCTAGCGCGCCGCGGCCGCCCCGTCCCGGCCCCCTCATGCGGGGGTGCGCCGGGCGGTTCCCCCTGACACAATGCCCCCTGGCGGCGCTGTTTCGCGCCGAAGGTGCCGCTTACACCCGCTTCAGCCACCCGCACCCGTTCGGAAGGCCGTGCTTGCAAGTCGCTGAACTGGACAGATAGCCAATGAGCGGGATGATGGACACCGGGGGGAGGTCCATGGGGGGCCGGGTGACGACGCGGGGCCTGCTGGCCGGCTACGCCGGCTGCATGGTCCTGCTCATCGTGGCCCACTACGCCTTCTACCGGGCCGCCGGCGGGCTGGCGGCGCTGGTTAACGTCGGCGCCGCGGCCGCCGTGGTGGTCGGCTTGATCCGCTACTCCCCGGCCCGGCGGGCGCCCTGGCTGCTGCTCGCCGCCGCCAACCTGGCCGGCGGGCTCGGGCAGTTCGCCGCGTGGATCCAGGTGAAGGCCAGCCACGCGCCGCTGCCGTTCCCGTCCTACGCCGACGCCCTCTACCTGGTGGAGTTTCCCCTTTTCATCGGGACCCTGGCGCTGTTCATCCGGGCCAGGTCGGCTGGCCGGGACCGGCGCAGCCTGACCGACGCGGTGGTCGTGACCGTCGGCCTGGCGCTGCTCTCCTGGCTGTTCCTGGTCCTGCCGGGCACGATGAACCAGGCCTTCACCTGGCCGCAGCGGATCGTCTCGACCGCCTACCCGGTCGGTGACCTGCTGATCCTGGTGTCGCTTGGCCGGCTGCTGGTCCCCGGCACCTGGCGGTGCCCCGCGCTGTGGCTGCTCATCACCGGCGCGCTGGCCGGCATCGTCTCCGGCGTGGGCTACGACCTGATGCAGAACTCGACCGCGGCGGACGGCGGTCAGTGGCTCAGCCTCGTCTGGCTGGCCTGCTACGCGGCCTGCGGCGCGGCCGCGCTGCACCCGTCGATGACCGAGCTGACCCGCCCGGCCAGCCGCACCTCGGAGGCGGCCGTCGGCAGCGTGCTGCTGCTGGTGGGCGCGTCGCTGATCCCGCCGGCGATCCTGTTCGTGCACGCCGTGCAGCAGCAGGACGGGGTAGACGGAGTCGTCGCGGTCACCTGCGGAGTGCTATACCTACTCATGCTCTCCCGACTGTGGGACGTCGCCGGCTCGCAACGGCGCAGCCTTACCCGTGAACGGACGCTGCGCATGGCCAGCGCGGCGCTGGCGTCGGCTAACACGGTTCAGGAGATCGCGGCCGCGGTCCGGGAGGCGGCCTCCGCCATCCTCACCGACACCCCGTTCCAGCGGACCGCGGTGCTGGCCGTCAAGGAGGGCGACTTCCTGCGCTACGTGGTTCCGGCCGGGTCGGACGAGCCGACCTACCCGCGCGAGCCGGCCGACCTGTGGCTGGCGCTGGCCCAGGGACGGGCGGCCAAGTTCGTCCCGTTCCGGGAGATCACCGCGGTCAGGCACCGGACCATACCGGCCCAGCCCGCCCCGGACGACGCGCCGCCGGTCAGCTACGACGGCGGTCTCGTGTGCCCCCTCACCCTGAAGGACCGGCCGGTCGGCGACCCCTACATCGGCCTGATCGTGTTCTTCGGCAGCCGGCGGACGCTCAGTGACCTGGCCGCCGCGCTGGAGATCCTGGCTGGCCAGGCGGCCCTGGCGGTGGACCGGGTGGGGCTGACCCAGGAGGTGGTCCGCCAGCGCGGTGAGGCGCTGTTCCGCACCCTGGTGCAGGACACCTCCGACGTGATCCTCATCATCGGCGACGACCGCCAGGTCCGTTACGCCACGCCGTCCGCGGTCGACATCTTCGGCGACGTCCCGGTCGAGGGCGCCCGGCTGACCAGCCTGGTCGCGCCGGGGGCGCGGGAAGACGTGGACCGGGTGCTCGACCTGATGCTCTCGCTCAGCGGGGATGGCGCGTCGCCCGGCTACCTGCTGCAGATCGAGCGGCTCGACGGCCGCACGGCGGTGCTCGAGGTCCGCTGGAGCGACCTGCGGTCGGACTCGACCGTCGGCGGGCTGGTGCTCACCCTGCGCGACGTGACCGAGCAGCACGAGCTCGAGCAGGAGCTGAAGTACCGGGCCTTCCACGACGCGCTGACCGGGCTGCCGAACCGCTCGCTGTTCGCCCGCGAGGCGGGCGCCGCGATGGACGCGGCCCGCGCGGTCGGCCGGACCGCGGGCGTGCTGTTCGTCGACCTGGACGACTTCAAGGTGGTCAACGACACGATGGGACACGCCGTGGGCGACGAGCTGCTGGTGGCGGTGGCCGCCCGGCTGGCGGCCGCGGTGCGACAGTCCGACACCGCCGCCCGGCTCGGCGGCGACGAGTTCGCGCTGCTCATCGATGACGCCGCCGACCCCGAGGCAGTGGACGCGTTCGCCGAGCGGATCGTGGCCGAGTTCACCCAGCCGTTCACCCTCAGCGAGGCCAAGGTGCTGGCCACGGCCACCGTCGGGGTTGCCACCTCGGCCGACAGCGGCGACGTGGACGAGGTGCTGCGGCACGCCGACCTCGCCCTCTACGCGGCCAAGGCGGCGGGCAAGCGCCGCTGGCGGCACTACCAGCCGGTGCTCACCAGCGGCATGCTGCGGCGGCGGGAGATCCAGGCGGCGCTCGAGGACGCGGTGCAGCGCTCCGCCTTCACCCTCGCCTACCAGCCGATCGTGGCGCTGGACAGCGGTGAGATCGCCGGGTTCGAGTCGCTGCTGCGCTGGCCCCACCCGCGCTGGGGGATGATGCTGCCCGGCCAGTTCATCTCACTGGCGGAGGAGACCGGGCTGATCGTGCCGCTCGGCAGCTGGGTGCTGCGGCAGGCGCTGCGGGACATGGCGGCCTGGCGGCACGAGCTGCCACCGGGGCACCCCGGGGCGCAGCCGCCGGAAGGGCCGCTGTCCGGCCCGCCGCACGTCTCGGTCAACGTCTCCGCCCGCCAGTTCCGCGACCCGGGCTTCGCCGACAGCGTGCGGCAGGCGCTGCGGGCGGCCGGCCTGCCGCCCTCGGCGCTGCTGCTCGAGCTGACCGAGTCCATGCTGCTCGGCCAGAGTGACCGGATCCGGGCCGACCTGGACGAGCTGAAGGGCATCGGGGTCCGGCTGGCGATCGACGACTTCGGCACCGGGTACTCCTCGCTCAGCTACCTGCTCGAGCTGCCGATCGACGTGCTCAAGATCGACAAGACGTTCGTCACCGGGATCGCCTCCTCCTGGCGGCGGCACGCCCTGGTCGAGGGCATCATCCGGCTCGCGCGGACGCTGGAGGTCGAGGTGATCGCCGAGGGCATCGAGAGCGAGACCGAGCGGGAGCTGCTGGCCGGCATGGGCTGCCAGTTCGGCCAGGGCTACCTGCTGTCGGTCCCGGTCGACGCGGCAACGGCGGTGGCCATGCTCAAGATCGGCCGGAACCTGGTGTCCGAGCTGCCCCGGCCGCGCCGCCAGCCGCCGACCGGCATCGCCTGACCGCCTGCTTGCACGCCCGGCCGTCCGGCCCCTTGGTAACCTAGCCCGATGCGGACCAGCCGTCTGGAGGCGTTCAGCGACGGCGTGCTCGCCATCATCATCACCATCATGGTGCTCGAACTGCGCGAACCCGACGGCAAGACGCTGGCCGCGCTGTGGCACAGCACCGGCACCAGCCTGCTCAGCTACCTGCTCAGCTTCGTCTACGTGGGCATCTACTGGACCAATCACCACCACATGTTCCAGCTCACCGAGCGGGTCACCGGCGCTATCCTGTGGGCCAACCTCGCCCTGCTGTTCTGCCTGTCGCTGTTCCCGTTCACCACCCAGTGGACCGACACGTCCGGCTACGCGCGCACCCCCGTCTTCGTCTACGGCCTGAACCTGCTGGCGGCCGGGGTCGCCTACTGGGTGCTGCAGTCGGTGATCATCCGCAGCCAGGGCCCCGGCTCGGCGCTGCGCCGGGCGATCGGCCACGACGTCAAGGGCAAGATCTCCCCGGCCGGCTACCTCCTCGGCTGCGTCGCCGCCCTGTTCGGCACCGGCACCGGACCGGGCCGTCCCGGTATCTGGATCGCGGTCGCCTGCTTCGTCGCGGTCGCCTGCCTGTGGGTCATCCCCGACCGCCGGATCGAGCGGCGGATGACCGCGGTCGTCGCCAGCCAGCAGGCGGACCGCGAAGCTGATCAGGAGGATCCGAGATAACAGCAAGAAGCATCAGGTCGCTGCCCGCCCGGCTTACCGCGACCGCGACCGCACTCGTGGCGACCGCACTCGTGGCGACCGCGCTGAGCGGCTGCGCGTCCGCCACCGGAAGCGCCTCCACCACCGGAAGCGCCTCCACCACCGGGACCGCGTCGTCGTCCGGCGCGCCCGCGCTGTCCGGCTGCAACGGCGACTACTGCCGTCCGGCCGACTGGGACACCGCCCGCGCCAGCACGCCGCTGACCCAGATCCCGCCGTTCGCCGAGCCGCTCAACGTGGTGATCAGCGCCCGCTCTACCGTCTCGCTGGCCGCCATCCAGCAGGCCCTCACCGACTGGAAGACGGTCTCCACCGCGACCACCGTCAGCGTGGCCGGCATCCATCTCAAGTGCATCTCCTCCGAGAACGCGGACGTGACCGGGCAGGGCTACCGGCCGCAGCAGGCGGCCTGGCGGCTTGGCGGCTGCCTGGACGGCAACGAGCTGTCGATCAGCGGCAACGAGGACCACGTGCGGATCTGGAACCAGCCCGACCCGGGCAGCCGGTACGGCGCCTGGTTCATCGCCGCCAGCTTCGAGACCATGTGCCTGGTCCGCGACGGCAGGCTGCAGACGGTCAGCGCCAACAAGGGCTACGCGGTGCTGCACCCCGGCAGCGCCTACCACTGCGTCGACGGCGGGCCCGGCAGCATCACCGCCGCGCACCCGGACGGCTACGACGACGCGGCCGCCGCCTTCGCCGCTGCCGTGGCCGAGGCCGGCCGCGGCCACGGCTGGCAGGTCAGCCAGCGGACCGTCACCGTGCCGCGGGGGACGGGCGCGGGCGAGGGCGGGGTGCCGTTCAGCCGGACCGTGCAGGTGGTGACCGTCACCGCCTTATTAGGGTGCTGCGGTATGACCGACATCGCGATCGTCGGCGGGGGCATCGGCGGCCTCGCCGCCGCCGCGTTCCTGCGCCGGGCGGGGCTGTCCGCCACCGTCTACGAGCAGGCGGAGCGGCTGCGCGAGGTGGGCGCGGGGGTGGTGGTCGCGCCGAACGCGGCCCGGCTGCTGCGCGCGCTTGACGTGCTCGGCCCGTTCGCCGCGCGCGCGGTGCCGCTGGAGGTCGGCTGGGAGTTCCGCCGCTGGGCCGACGGCCGCGTGCTTTCGTCGGAGGACCTGCGGACCGAGTGCGAGCGCCGGTACGGCGAGCGGACCTATACCGCGCACCGCGCCGACCTGCTCGACGCGATCGCCCGCGCCGTCCGGCCGGCCGACATCCGGCTCGGCCGGCGGTGCGTGGCGGTCGAGGTGGACGGGCCGCGCCCCCGGCTGCGCTTCGCCGACGGCGCTACCGCCGAGGCCGACGTGCTGATCGGCGCGGACGGAATCCACTCGACCGTCCGCGCCGCGCTCATCGGGCCGTCCGCCGCGACCTACTCCGGGCTGTGCGCGTTCCGCGCCCTCGTCCCGGCGCGGCGGGCGCCGGCGTTCGCCCGCGCGCCCGCGCAGACCCTGTGGCTCGGACCCGGGCACCACCTGGTGCACTACCCTGTTTCCGCGGGCAGGCTGGTCAACCTGGTCGCGTTCGCGCCGGCCGGGGACTACACCACCGAGTCGTGGACCGCCACCGCCGCCGTCGAGGAGCTGCTGGCCGAGTTCGCCGGCTGGGACGCCCGGCTTACCGGCCTCATCCGGGCGGCAGGCACGCCCGGCCGCTGGGCGCTGCTCGACCGCGCGCCGCTCGCCGCGTGGACCCGCGACGGCGTCACCCTGCTGGGCGACGCCGCTCACCCGATGTTCCCGTTCTTCGGCCAGGGCGCCGCCCAGGCGATGGAGGACGCGGCCACGCTCGCCCGCTGCCTGGCGGCGGACCCGGCTGACCCGCCCGCGGCGCTGCGCCGCTACGAGGCGCTGCGGATTCCCCGCACCACCCGGCTGCAGCAGGTCAGCCATGCCCGCGCGCACCTCAACCACCTGCCGGACGGGCCCGAGCAGGCACGCCGGGACGCCGCGTTCGGTGACGCCGACCCCCTTGCCGCCAGCGGCTGGATCTACCAGCACGACGCCGACGCGGCGTAACCGCCAAGGCCGGGCGGCTACAGCGACGCGATCCACTCGTCGGCGCTGGTGACCAGTGCCTGGCGGGGGAACACCTTCTCGGTCAGCACCCGGTGCAGTTCCGCGTCCGGGTCACCGCAGGCGTCCGCCAGCACGGTGAGCCGGAAGTCGAGGTCGGCCGCCTGGCGGACGGTGGACAGCACCACCCCGCTGGTGGAGATGCCCGCCAGGACCAGCGTGTCCGCGCCCGCGCCGCGCAGCAGGACATCCAGGTCGGACCCGGTGAACGCGCTGATCCGCCGCTTGACGATGACCGGCTCGCCCGGCTCGGGGGCAAGCGCGGGGTGCAACTGGGTGGCCGGGTGGTCCTGGGTGTAGGCGTCGCCCGACCGGGCCGCGGCCGCGAACGTGTTGTTGCTGTGCGCCACCTCGGGGTAACCGGGCCGGAAGGCCACCCGGACGAACATCACCGGGATGCCCGCCGCCCGGGCGGCCTTGGCGGCGCGGTCAGCCGCGGCGACGACGGCCGGGTTGTCGAGCCGCTCGACGATGCCGTGCTGGAAGTCCATCAGCAGCAAGACGGAACGGGAACCGGGGGTGCCGGACATGAGCATGCCTCCACGCGGGTCAGCCTGATAGTAAACCAAAACTTATCAGATATGACTGATCAAGGAGGCCGTAAGGTAACGCGTCCGCCACCCCGGGCACCACCGGCGGCAGCGTCGACCACGGGAAGTTGATCCAGCGGTCGGTCCGCTTCCACACGTACTCGCACTTGACCAGGGAAGACGGCTTCTCGTAGACCACCGCCGAGCGCACCTGGGCCACGTGCCCGACGATGAAGTCACGCACCAGCTCGATGGTCTTGCCGGTGTCGGCCACGTCGTCGGCGATCAGCACCCGCTTCTGCGAGAAGTCAACCGCGGACGGCACCGGCGGCAGCATCACCGGCATGTCGAGGGTGGAGCCGACCCCGTTGTAGAACTCGACGTTCATCAGGTGCAGGTTCTTCACTGAAAGGGAGTAGCCGAGGGCGCCGGCCACGAACATCCCGCCGCGGGCGATCGCCAGGATCAGGTCGGGCCGGAACCCGTCGTCCGCGATCACCCGGGCCAGCTGCTGCGACGCTTCGCCGAAGGTCTCCCAGGTCAGGGTTTCCCGCTCGGGGTCCATAGCCCCCGACCCTAACCGGTCAGCGGTTCAGCTCGCAGTCCCCGGCCCCGCCCAAGGTCCCTGGTTGACGGCGGCCGCGCGCCCCTGATGTCATCGGCCTAGCCCGCGCGCGTACGGCCGTCGTCCACCGCAGGACACCCGCCCCGGGCCGGGAAGGAGGCCGCGGTGACCGCGACTTCGTTCAGGGAAGGCTCCGACGCCGGCCAGGTCGGCCCGCCGCCGCCGTTCGACGCGGACCTGCTGCCCGTCATCAACGCCCTGCCGCCCGGCTCGGCGGCCGGGTTCACCGCCGACGACATTCCGCGGATGCGGCAGGCCCCGCCCCGGGCGCCGCTGCCCGCCGACGAGGACCTGCGCCGCGGCGGCGCGTACGCGGTGAGCAACGAGCGCGTGCCCGGCCCGGCCGGAGCGCCCGACGTGCCGCTGCTGATCTGCCGCCCGGCCGCGGCCGAGACCCCCGTGGCCTGCCTGTACTACATTCACGGGGGCGGCATGATCATGGGCAGCCAGCGCAGCGGGGGCTTCGCCGGGATGTTCGGCCACGCCGCCGAGCTGGGCCTGGCCGTGATCTCGGTCGAGTACCGGCTCGCGCCCGAGACCCCCCACCCCGGGCCGGTGGAGGACTGCTACGCGGGCCTGACCTGGGTCGCGGGGCACGCGGCGGAACTCGGCATCGACCCGGCCCGGCTGATCGTGGGCGGGGTCAGCGCCGGCGGCGGGCTGTCCGCCGCCGTGGCCCTGCTGGCCCGCGACCGGGGCGGCCCGGCGCTGGCCGGGCAGCTCCTGGGCTGCCCGATGCTGGACGACCGCAACGACACGCCGTCGGCCCGGCAGATGGCCGGACTCGGCGTCTGGGACCGTGCGGCCAACGCGGTCGGCTGGACAGCACTGCTGGGCGACGCGCGCGGCGGCCCGGACGTGTCGCCTTACGCCGCCCCGGCCCGCGCCACCGACCTGTCCGGCCTGCCGCCCGCGTTCATCGACGTGGGCTCGGCCGAGACCTTCCGGGACGAGGACGTGGCCTACGCCACCCGGATCTGGCAGGCCGGCGGCCAGGCTGAGCTGCACGTGTGGCCGGGCGGCGCGCACGGCTTCACCGGCCTGGTCCCCGGCGCCGCGCTGTCCCGGGCCGCGCTGGCGGCCCAGCGCGACTGGCTGCGCCGCCTGCTGGCTTAAGCCCGGCCGGCGCTAGCGGACGGCCGCCTCCAGGGCGGCGTACTCGCTGTCCGACAGCGTGATCCCGGCGGCGGCCACGTTGTCCTCCAGGTGGGCCACGCTGGACGTGCCCGGAATCGGGAGCATGACCGGGGAGCGGTGCAGCAGCCAGGCCAGGGCCAGTTGCGACGGCGACGCGTCCCGCTGCCGCGCCAGCTCCGCCAGCGGGCTGCCCGGCTCGGCCAGGCTGCCGGTGGCGAGCGGGAACCACGGGATGAAGCCGATGTCGTTGGCCGCGCTGTAGTCGAGCAGGTCCTCGGCGTCGCGGTGGGCCAGGTTGTACAGGTTCTGCACGGTAGCGACAGGCGTGACCGCCTGCGCCGCCCGGAGCTGGTCCACGGTTACCTCGGACAGCCCGATAAACCCGATCTTCCCCTCGTCCTGCAGGTTCTTCAGCTCGCCGACCTGGTCCTCCAGCGGTACCTGGGGGTCGATCCGGTGCAACTGGAAGAGCGGGATCTGCTCCAGGCCAAGGTGGCGCAGGCTCATCAGGGCCTGCTGGCGCAGGTACTCCGGCCGCCCGACCGGCTTCCAGATCCCGGGACCGTGCCGGGTGAACCCGGCCTTGGTCGCGATGACCAGGTCAGCCGGGTAAGGGTGCAGCGCCTTCCTGATCAGCTCCTCAGCTACCACCGGGCCGTAGGAGTCGGCGGTGTCGAGGAAGTTAACGCCCAGCTCGACGGCACGGCGCAGCACGCGCACGGCCTCGTCCGGATCCTTCGGGTCGCCCCACACGCCAGGGCCGGTGAGCTGCATGGTGCCGTAGCCGAGACGGGTTACCGGCAGCTTCCCGCCGACCGAGAACTCGCCCGATGCCTTCGCGGGCTTGCCTTGCGCGGCCATAACCGATGCTCCCTTCGCTGCGGAATCGGACGCCTGCACTAACAGCCCAGGTGGGGAGGCTGTTCCCAGTGCTTGCGTTCACGGCAGGCCAGGCTGGCCTGAGACGTTGGCCGGGACGAAGACCTCACTGGCCGGCGGCCGCGAGACCGACACGGGGGTCCCGAAATCGCTGAACGTCATCTCGACCGTCACCCGCTCGGGCGG